>OHPH01001245.1_pt1 | contig 11144 bp, 6 predicted proteins | sample 1577681 | NCBI WGS metagenome assembly OHPH01 (sample SAMEA3879603, study PRJEB24766) | human gut metagenome | biome: human-associated habitat; feature: feces | place: USA | collected 1985/1987 | reverse complement strand
CCATCTGATGCATAATATTGATAGGAACCGATACCTTGGAAATAATTCTTTTTATCGTACCCTAAACTAGCGTTCAACCGTGACTGGATAGTCATTCCTTTAAAGGGACGAATCTCAATATAAGGATTTAAAAACAGCTTGAAATTTTGATTGTTATCACGGTATACACTTTTATCTTGATTCAATAATAAATTAATAGTATTTCCATCACCCGGAACCGGAGTTACATTGATACTTCCATCTTCATTGTAAACGGTTCCCAAAGGAACAGACACTAATGAATTAATAAATCTGGAATATGCTTTATTTCTATAGACATAAGATCCTTGCATATTCACACCAACACTTAACCATTTTTTTATTTCATGGTCAATACGCATATTGGTAGAATATACTTTATAATCATCACCTGTAAATTGTCCCTGCTCATCTGAGAAGTTTAAAGAGAAATATGCTTTTGTTTTTTCCGTACCTCCTGAAACCGACAAGCTATAATTTTGTGTAACGCCAGTCTGCAACAGTTCATCAGCCCAGTCTATATATTGTCCGTTCAAATGTGCCTTATAAGCTTCGGGGGAAGAAAATAATGCCTCATCCGTAGAATATGTTCCGGCAATTTGGTTTGCTTCACGAAGTACATTGATATAACTGTCACCACTACGCATCTCAGGAACCGTGGCCCATCCGTTGAAACCGACATAGGCATTCAAATTGATATTAATTTTTCCTGCTTTACCACTTTTAGTAGTAATTATAATAACACCATTGGCACCTGCCGCACCATAAACAGCTGTCGAAGAAGCATCTTTCAAAACTTCAATAGACTCAATATCATTAGGATTCAATGTAGAATAATCACCCGGCATACCATCAATAATAAACATAGGATCACCGCTAGCTGTAAATGAACGAGTTCCACGCAATTGCAATTTAGGCCCTTCACCCGGTTGCCCTGAGGCCTGAGTTATATCCAACCCTGCAACACGTCCTTGAAGTGCTTGCATAGGATTAGTAGCAGGTGTCAAAGTTATATCCTCATTTTTAACGGAAGAAACAGCGCCAGTCAAATCCCGTTTCTTAACAGCACCATAACCAATAACTACCACTTCTTCCAAAGCCTGAGTATCCGGTTCCATCTTAATAGTGATCTGGGTGTTCTTACCTATGGTCACAGTCTGAGTTTTATAACCGATATACGATACCTCAAGCATCCCCTTACCTGTAGGAATATCTAAAACGAAATTTCCATCGAAATCAGTAATCGTTCCAACAGTAGCTTGTCCTTTCACTATCACGGACACACCAATCAACGGTTCTCCTGTTTCATCCACTATTGTACCTTTAACTGTATGCGTTTGCAAAACAGACTGCACCGACTCACTATCCATTCTACCACCCACATTTGCATACGAAAAAGCAGCCGGCATACATAATGCAGCTGATAATCCTAACACAACAGGTGTTCGTCTGATTCCGTAACCCAACGGCTTAGGACATTTCTTCATGTCTTTTCTCATTTTTCTATGGTTAACAAATTAATTAATAATCCATATTATTTATCTCTAATGTAGTAAAAATACGATGTTTTAGTTTTCTTTCTTCAGATAAAGTCATTACTTCCATTGCTTCATCAGAAACCAATAATACATTCTTGGCCTCTTCAAATACTTTCAGCAGTTCTGCGTGCTCCTTTAAAAGCTTATCCCAATGAAAAGCTGATTCAGGAGCATCATCCAGAACATACTTGATAAAGTCGTCATCCTTCAAAAAGTCTTCTACCTTGCTATACACCTTTTTTGTATCCACGTTACAATCATTTTTCATTATGACGGATAGTGGTTCAAAGTTGTACTCACCTGAAAACTTAAAATATTATCCTACCAATTCCCTTAATCTTGTAATACCTCTATGCATCAAATTTCGTACCGACTGGTAATTCATATCCATAATGGTACAAATATCTTCATATTTCTTCTCTTCTATATAATATAAGGTAAGTGCCTCACGTTGGCGCGGAGATAATTGAGCCAACAAATGTTTTACTTTTATATTTTCAAAACAACTTTTTTCCTTTTCCAAATATTGATTCTCTACATCATCACCTGCTGCAACGGGATTCAGTTCCTCAACAGCCGTTTCCGACATGAACATCCGTCTGCGAAGTTCATCACATAACTTGTTTTTCAAGGAAATGAGGAGGTATGATTTGAAGTTGTCAATGATACCCAATTCAGCCTTCTTTGTATACAATTTTACAAAGACATCATGAATGCAGTCCTTCAACAATTCTTTGTCAGTAGTTAACTTACATCCATAATTAAATAGAAGATTAATATGCATATCATATAATGTAGAGAATGCACTTACATCTCCCGATTGGAAAGCGGTTACCAAGCAAGCTGTCTTATCATTTAAGTTTTGTTCCATCACAGTATACTAATTATAGGTTGTTTTGATGATGATGCAAAACTAGGGAGGATACGCTACTTTTTTAGGTAATATTTGATTATTGGACCGAAAAAACAGATAACCTGCTGAAAAACATATATGCTAAATATTACAGATTTTCATTAAAAAGGAGAACCAAAATAAATCCGGTTCTCCTTCCATGTACTAAATTCTATGAAACCAATAAATACAATCTTTGTTTTTCTCTGCTTTAAGCATATATATATCTTTAATATTCAATCGTTTAGCAATCACCGTTATTGCTCCGGTCTTCGGATCAACAGACTTCAATATGTATTTCCCAGGTGATAAATGAACAGGAATATCTGTTGCAGAATGGGAATAAATGATACTTCCAATACCAGATTTTACCAATTTCTGATACTTATTTGTACCAGTATCCTCCATATCCATAGCAGCCGCATCAGTTAAAAAGCTTTCATCGGCAACCGGAACAACCGAGCAAGAGCCACTTGCCATGAAGACAGCCCAAGCCATATCCGGATAATTCTGCGCATAGTAAGTAACCGCTTTTTCCGGGAACTTCTTACGATATTCACTCACCGCCCGATAAGCTTCATCAAAAGTAACCTTACCTACTTTCATTTTACGGGCATGCTGACGGGGAGCCAGGTTCTTTCCACCTTCGGGAGCATAAAGACCATCCACTTTATAGTGCCAGTAACGAATATCAATAATGTCAACTAATTTCGCACGCTGCGTATCATTCAGAATGGCATCTTGAACATCCTTTGTCGCACTTAACGCCACAGTTGCTTTCTTACCGGTTTCTTTCTCCCACTCTCCTATCACATCCAGCCAGAATTGTACAAAATGCAACGGACCGGTAAACTCCGCACTGATCAGTTGTACCACATTTGCATCATCGGCAAAATTATCCAAGCATTGGCGAATATACTTTCTATGAAGCTCACGACGTACAGGATGACTGATATCATAAAACATATCCGCTACAAAGATACGTTTGTCACCGGCAAAAGGAACAGGTTCAGGCATATCGGTCTGATTGATATTATTGGCCGACCGCCAAGGACAGTCTACCCAATGTGCTCCCGCCTCCAAGATATTATGCTGGAAGTAATTCTCATGGAAAAGCAAAAGACCTTTCTCCGCCCCTTTTTCGGCAAACTGCTTCAACCGGTTCCAATACCATGCATTGGGACGGTTCAAATCATACTTGCTCAATCCTTCCCAAGCAGTACCTTCTCCACTGCGGGCAAACGGTTGTTCGTAGAATGGCCCCCACACATCTCCATCACGGCGACGGACACGCTCATGATCGTCACGACGACGCTCATACCACAAACCGTAATTATGATCTAAAACCAAAATCTGATTCTTCACCATATAATTCACCGTAGAATCAATTCTATCCGTCAGCCCAAGTCCTTCGCGTCCCGGCACGAAACGGGTAACATGTGGCTTGGCTTTAGACAAGAAGCTGGTCCTCAGTTTCCCATTCCACCAAGGAACCTCCTGCCTGCCGCCTACCAGTAACCGGCCATCCACCTGCATACGTCCATTAATAATGGCAAACAGATGATCCTCTTTTTCCTTATATATAGGTGTCTTGAACTTCAAATCTTCTAAAGATTTCAGTTTTCCGGAAGACACACTGGCTGTATAAGGTGCTTCCTCAATCCATTTTTGCATAGTAAGACGGGGAGTATAAGCTTCCTTTGCCATCTCCATTGCCGCTTCTACGGTAGGACTGCTGGTTGCGTTGGTAGCCCTGGGAAGAATACGTGCCTGGTCAGAACAATCTTTATTCAAACGTGCCGCCAACTGTGCATAAAACAAGCTGCGGGGATGTACGTGATTATTTGATTCCGCCCATTGGCCGTCACCCGAGAATTGCGCCCAACAACCGTATGCACGGTTTACCGCATCTCTTGCCGGTGAATAACACTCTATCCCGGCAGCTGTACATTGCCAGAAAAGACTGTTGCCTGTATTCCAACCGGCACCATTTTTATCCTGTCCCAAATTCTTAAACACCAAATCATGGCCATCAATGTTTACCACATCAAATAATAACCCGCAAGCCCAGGAATCAATAGAACCGCTGAATCCTAACGACTCTTCCGAATCACACTGTACAAAAGCATTCGGACCTGCCGCACAAAATCCGGCTGAGAAATCATGAATACCCTGTTTAGAATAACAACGCTGAAAAAGTGTCTGCTGCCCCATAGTATAAAATGTACTGCGACGCATTCCACCTATCTCTGAAACAGGTTCTGTGGATACACAATCTTCTACAGTTGTTTTAGAGCCGGTACGCTGTACAATCACAGCACTTCCTGCAAAGTGCTTAAAATTTACCCTGCGCACCCAACAGTTTTCGGCATTTTCTATAGATACCCCCGTCCAGCAATGATCCTCATCTTTAGGATACTTCTTATTATAGTCAGAAGCCAATGTCAGATTCTCCAAACCTGCTTCTGCGATTCTGCCCGGCCAACTATAACGTAACACTTTGACAGTTCCCCATTTATTATCCAAAGCCATTGTCAAAGGAGCATCCAAAGTCAATTGGTTTCCATCCGCCTTACTTACCGACCTATCCCAAACCAAATCCATCTCTCCTTCTTTCCAGCCCAAAGCGGAAATACCTCCGCCAAAAATATCACAACCGACAGAAGCAATCCATTCTTTCGTAGAGGGGCGGACAATCCGGACCCGCTCTCCGGAAACCAGCTGTACATTATTGGTTACCTGAAAAGTACAAGTATTTACAGGAACGTATGATGTCAACACATCCAAGGTATCCGTAACAGCCAAATCATTCCGCCCTTCAATATAAAGCAAAGCTCCTCTGTCCACTCCCTTTTTCAACAATACGGTCTGTTCCCTGTCACTGCCGCGCAGCACGACTCCCGACACAGAAATACGCAAGCTCTCATTCAATTCAAAAGTTCCTTTATCCAGCAAAACAGCCCCACGAAAACCATTTTTATCCAAAGCCAATGAAGATACATAGTCAATGGCGCGCTGAATACGAGAGGAATTATCCCCAGGCTTCCATGAAACAAAAACGGCATTCGCCACATCAGGTATAGGCTGTTCCGAATTATGGTAACCGCAAGAAGAATAATCTAGAATACGGTTTCCGCGTTCATCAGTCACATAAGTCAGTTTTTCTTCCTTCACCTGTAAAGGAAAGGTTTGCGCAGAAATCCGCGCAAACCCCAAACTTAAAAATCCCAATAATAATAACTTATAATTCATTTTACATCAAGCTTTTACGTTTTGCCAAAGTATCGTGATTGTTCTTTACTTCCGTCCAATCCACTTTCTTTGCAGGATCTATGCCATTAATGTATTTTTCAATATTGGTATACCCGTCACCATTACAATCTTTCACCGCATCACCCGGATCATTAGGATTGAGTCCGTATCTCACCTCCCAGGCATCCGGCATACCATCACCATCCGTATCAACCACAGGCGTACCTTTATATTCGGGCAAGCCACCTACCTGACGGGGATCTGTAATGATACCTTGTTTATAAGAGTCAACAGGAAGACGTCTTTTTACATAAGTACTAACGAATTCAGGAGCGTCTTTCACGTAAATAGCTTTCCCTGTCTTCACCGTCTTTATCACACGGGTATCCACCGCATCTCTTTTAGGGAAAGTAGCCCCGGCATTTTCCAATACATAATTATAGGCAGTTTTGGCATCCATAATAGTCACATGGGGCATTGAGAAAGGCTCGTTTACACGAATTTGATCTGTAAACTTCCCTGCGTCCGGCATATCGTACACCTGCACGCCGCCATCCCAATTATTCTTTGTCACACGCGCATTACCTTCCACTACATTTCCGGCTACATACGCTTTACCAAATGTATCCGGTTTCTTCTTGTCACGACTTGATTCGGGTTTCACAATCCGGTGGGCAATCGGCTTATCTTTCGGAGTGATAGGCCCCGGTTTAAAATAATTATTAATAATATTCAAACGGCTGGTTTCATCTCCCCCGTCAACAGAACGGTTCCACCAATTAAAAGTCACATTGTTTACCAGATTAAAATCCTCATTCATGCCAATGGAACAGTTACGGCTGATATTGGATGCGAACAAGTTACGGCAAAACATACTGTTATGCCCACCTATAGTCGCCCCGAAAGCATGATTGTAACAATCCAAAGCTTCCGAGAAAATAGAGTTCTGAATAGTTATGTTGACAGTAGGAAGCTTCAGACCATGCCCTGTGGAATCGCGATTGTATACATGGCGGTAAACAGACATGTTTTCATCCAGTCCCCAACTGGCAGAGCAGTGATCGATAATAACATTACCCACACAGTTACCTCCCAAAGCATCATCCCGGAAGAACACATCCTGCGCCCCCCGACGGAAACGCATATGGCGGATAATAATATCATGCGTATCAAGCAGGAAAGAGGCTCCTGTTACACAAACCCCATCCCCCGGAGCTGTCTGACCTGCAATAGTGATATACGGAGCACGGACGTTTATAGGAGTTTTCAGCCGGATAACGCCCGAAACATTGAACACAACAATACGCGCACCACCGGTCTCACATACCTCACGCAACGTTCCGGGCCCACTGTCAGCCAGCGAATTGACCACAATTACTTTTCCTCCACGTCCACCGGGAGTATAGGCCCCTCCCCCTTCTGCCCCGGGAAAGGCAGGTATGTTGCTCTTTATTAAATCCTCAGGTTTGGATGCCCATGGTTTATAAGGACGTCCTTGAACAGCCTCAGACATTACTACAGGTAATGCTTTCGCCCATGCCTCATCCGATTTCCGGTCTATTTCCTTTTGTTGTTGTTCTCCTCTGATTTTTACCGAATCAGGAATTACAGGATACTGTGCCGCCACAGGCAACACACATGCAGTCAATGCTGCCACTGCAAATAGTTTCTTTAGTTGATTCATTTGGTCGCTAAATTATTATTTTTTCTATAACTTCGTAACATAACACCCTGCTTTTAACATGATTCAAACACACATTGCGAGTATTTCTATATCAAAGACGGAACAGAAAGCCTGTTGTACTCTCTATCCGCACATAAAAAAAGAGCTTGACACCGTTTCACCGGGCAAGCTCCTTTTCCGCTTTTCAATAAACATTAATTTATATCTTTCCTCCACGTGCCTTGATACGTTCATACCAAGCCTTACGTTCTTTCACTAAATCATATCCCCGCTTAGAGAGGTAATTATTAATCCGGCCTTTGTATTTGCCGAAAGCAGCATGTTTCTTATTTGAATTTTCAGCATCCATGGCAAATTCACGGGCTTCAACAAGCCATGCCATAATCTGCGCTTTCTCTTCTTCTTTCAAGGTAGGAATCATGTCAACCGTAGCTTTATAAGTTACCATTACCACACCATAAGTCATGCCATCTTTCACTGCATCTATCTGCTTGGCATCCAAATAAAGCGAAAGATCGGCCGGGAAAGCGAAATGAGTACGGTAAAGCGCCGCATCCTTTTCAGCTTCGGCAGCTTTAACGGCTTCTTGTTTCGCATCGCCCGTCAGGGTTTCTTTTGCCAGCTTCACTTTGGCATCGCGCGTTTCGTATATGTCATTCAGTTTAAAATAACGGTTGGCTATGATAGTTGTCACTTCACGGGCGGCAACGGTATCTGTCAATTCCAGTTTATCTACAATCTTCTGCGAACGTTTCACAATAGATTCCACGTAAGCCGGATCGCGGCCTTCACGGTCCAAATCCACTGCTCCGGCGGTAATGACTACCGCCATGAGCAACAGAAACATTATACCTGACTTTTGTATCATATCCTGTCTTCTTTCCTCCGTTTATTACATCAACTTTCCTTTAGAAGCCAATGTATCATAATTGTTTCTCAAATCAGACCAGTCAATACAATTTCTAGTGCTGATACCATTAATATATTTCTCAATATTTGTATAGCCGTCACCGGTACAGTCCTTATTAGCATCCGAAGGATCATTAGGATTCAAGCCATTTGCCTTTTCCCATTCATCGGGCATACCGTCACCATCCGTATCCACATACGGAGTGCCTTTGTATTCCGGATATCCCCCCATCTGGCGGATATCGGTGATGATACCCTGTTTATAAGAATCTTTCGGCAAGCGGCGATATTTAAACTGTCCGTCTTCTCCCATTGATTTAGGAGCCAGCCCGGTCAAATCACCGTTAGCATCCTTGGCCATCTTCTTATCATAATAAGGAACGCCTGTTCTCACTTCCTCTACAATACGTTCATCCACAATATCACGGCAAGGAATGTTGGCACCTGCATTTTTCAGTACAAAATCGTATGCATCATGTGCAGAAGTAATGCGGATGTACGGCATTTCAAAAGGACGGTTGCTACGCATATTCTCCGTATATCCATCTGTATTCGGCTGAGTTTCAATCTGGATACCACCTGCCCAGTTGTCCTCTGTAATGGCAGGATAGCCTTCCATAATATTACCATCAGCATAAACACGGCCATACACTTTATGATCCAATTTGCTTCGTCCCGCTTCGGGTTTCAGGATGCGATGCCCCACAGGAGTATCTTTCGGAGTGGCCGGTCCCGGTTTATAATAGTTGTTTATCATATTGAACATAGCGGTATAATCGCCACCGTCCGAAGAGCGATGTACCCAGTTGAACACCACATTGTTTACAAAATTGAAAACACCATTCCAACCGATGGAAGGATTACGTCCCGAATTACTTGCCCACAGGTTACGCATAAATGCACAATTCTCACCCCCTAAAGTGCTGCCGAATGCATGATTGTAAGTATCCAGCGCTTTTGCCGAGATAGTATTCTGTATGGTAACATTTACGGTAGGCAGTTTCAGATCTTTTGATTCATATTGTCCTTCGCTGGGATCGTACATATGGCGATAGAAAGAGATGTTCTCATCCAATCCCCAAGTACAAGAGCAATGGTCAATCATGATATTTCCAATCGGGTTGCCTCCGAAAGAATCGTCACGATGCCATACCTTTGTTTCGCCGCGGCGGAAACGCATATGGCGTACCACTACATCATGCGTATTTACCCAAAAAGACTCTCCGGCAATACATACCCCGTCACCCGGAGCTGTCTGTCCTGCAATAGTGACGTATGGAGCCCGGACGATAATGGGAGATTCCAATTTAATAATACCTGAAACATTGAAGACAATGATACGTGCTCCACCTGTCTCACAAGCCTCACGGAAAGAACCGGGACCACGGTCATTCAAATTAGTCACGGTAATCACCTTACCGCCACGACCGCCGAAACTGTACATACCTCCTCCTTCAGCACCGGGGAAAGCAGGAATTCGTGCCTGCGGCAAATCGTATGGACGGGAAGCCCACGAAATATACGGACGACCTTCTCTCGCTTCTTTCTGTACAACAGACAATGCTTTTGCCCAGGCTTCGTCAGAGCGGCGACGTTCTTCACTCATCATTTTCTGGTAGGCTTGCTTCGCTTCCTCAGTCAACTGGGGATACTGGGCCATTGCCACTGGAGCAATAAAAGTAGCCATACACAGTCCTAAAAACATTTTTCTTTTCATACTTTATTCTTAAAAAATTATATCTGTGCTATAAGTAAGTTGGAATTTATATTCCGTTCTCTTTTTCTTAACAATTATCTTTTTCAAGACGCACTTTTCGGGGATATGTACTCAAAAATGCTTGTATCTGTCATAATAAACTAGCAGATATAAAACTATCGTATTAAATTATTTCCTAGCATCCAATGTGCCTTCTGATTCATAATAATCCAACCATCCTTTTGATTGTTCCAACCACGGATTCATATTCAATACATTAGAGGGCAGACCGGACAGATAATAGTTTTCCTGCCATGAAATTACTGCTTCCTGACCATTCACATTATCTACCGGAGTTTCTCTATCCTGTAAAACAAAGTGCTGGCTCCAGAACTCTCCCAACCTATTCATTTCGGCTTGTAAGTCTGCCGCATTATCCACATCTACAGGCTCAAAATCAGCAATGACAGAAACAAGAGGATCTGCCTTTCCGTCATAATCCTTCACTTGTAAATATTTACCCACACGGGCAGTACCATTTAACGGCTCAATACCCAAGGTAGTACAGGTAGTATTGTTATCACTTGCATCATCATTATACAGCATCCAACGCCATAAATCCCAATAACGCTTACCCTCATAAGCTAATTCCACCTGACGCTCACGCAGACAAGCCTTAATAGCTTCATTCTTATCGGTAATCGTTCCCAAGCCATAATTATTGGATGCAGGAATACCTACACGGGCACGAATTTCACCAATTGTTTTCACTGAATTACTTATATCCCCCGTAGCTGCATAACATTCTGCAAGGTTCAACAACAATTCAGCATAACGATATTCGTATACATCAGTGCCATCCCATTGATATGTGTTTGCACTATTTTCAGCCGGATCGGACATTTTACGTACTATCGCCGGACTGCTGCCTTCATTTTCCGTGTAATAATGCAACTGAGAACCATCTTCTTTCGTTTCACTCCAACGATAATTCCAAACTACGGCATCTGCATCCTGATCATATCCCCATTTCGCTCCGGAGAAAGTAAACGTATAATAGAAACGCGGATCACGATTCTTGAAGAATAAAGAACGGTCGTACCCGTTTATCGCCTCACCGTCATCATTTACAGCTTTGGAACCATCCGCCATCGG
>OHPH01001242.1_pt1 | contig 11156 bp, 6 predicted proteins | sample 1577681 | NCBI WGS metagenome assembly OHPH01 (sample SAMEA3879603, study PRJEB24766) | human gut metagenome | biome: human-associated habitat; feature: feces | place: USA | collected 1985/1987 | reverse complement strand
CGGTGATAAGGAATTTCTTCACAAAGCGCCACATCTTCTATTACATTTGCTTCATTATCCTCTACCGCTTTGCTGAAGGGCTTGTGATGAAGATTGCACCGCTCTTCTTGCGCTCCTCGCGTGAGGTGGGGGGATTGGGGCTTTCGCTTACTGAAATCGGTACGTTGAACGGTGTCTTCGGTTCAGCGGCTTTTGTGCTGGGATCCTTGTTGGCAGGCATCTACGTGTCGAAGCGCGGGCTGAAGAAGACGCTGTTTTCGCTCTGCATCGTGTTCAACTTTCCGTTCGTGGCCTACACGCTACTCGCCATTTATCAACCGGAGAACCTTTATCTGATAGGTGCGGGCATCGTGGCGGAGTATTTCGGTTACGGCTTCGGCTTCGTGGGGCTGACGTTGTTCATGATGCAGCAGATTGCTCCCGGCAAGCATCAGATGTCACACTACGCCTTTGCTTCCGGCATCATGAATTTGGGAGTGATGCTTCCGGGGATGATGAGTGGTTTCTTTAGTGATTTGTTGGGGTACGAGAAGTTCTTCACTTACGTGCTGTTGGCCGCCGTACCGTCGTTGCTGATAACATACTTCATTCCCTTTACGCATGACGATGAGGTGAAGTAAGCTTTGCAGCATGAATGAGACTTGTTGCATAAAAAACTATTGAATAAAAGAATATAATCTGTGCCCATCTGTGTAATCTGTGGTGCAAAGATAAAAATCCAAAATATTATGAACAATAAATTTACTTCAATCCCTTGGGAAGAGCGTCCGGCAGATTGTGCGGACGTGATGTGGCGTTATTCGCAGAATCCCGTTATCGGACGTTACCATATTCCGACGTCCAACAGTATCTTCAATAGTGCAGTGGTGCCTTTTGGCGACGGATTTGCCGGTGTGTTCCGTTGTGACAACCGGGCGGTGCAGATGAATATCTTTGCCGGTTTCAGCAAGGACGGCATCCACTGGGAAATAGAGCATGAGCCAATCAAGTTCAAGGCCGGGAATACGGACATGATAGAGTCCGAATATAAATACGATCCGCGCGTGACATGGATTGAGGACCGCTACTGGATTACGTGGTGCAACGGCTACTACGGTCCCACCATCGGCATCGGCTATACTTTCGATTTCAAGGAGTTCTTCCAGTGCGAGAATGCTTTCTTGCCTTTCAACCGCAACGGTGTGTTGTTGCCTCAGAAGTTCGATGGCAAATATGCGCTCTTGAGCCGTCCCAGCGATAGCGGACATACTCCTTTTGGCGACATCTACATTAGCTTCAGCCCTGACATGAAATTCTGGGGCGAACACCGCCATGTGATGGCTCCTACGCCTTTCCCCGAAAGTGCCTGGCAGTGTACCAAGATAGGGGCAGGTTCGGTACCGTTCCTCACGGACGAGGGTTGGCTGATGTTCTATCATGGCGTGATAACCACTTGTAACGGTTTCCGTTACTCCATGGGAGCAGCTATTCTGGATAAGGACAATCCTGCCAAGTTGCTCTACCGCACCCGTGAGTATCTGCTTGCGCCGGCTGCTCCATACGAACTGGCAGGCGATGTACCCAATGTGGTGTTCCCTTGCGCAGCATTGCAGGATGGAGAACGTGTAGCTGTATACTACGGTGCAGCCGATACGGTAGTGGGGCTTGCCTTTGGGTATATCCGCGAGATTCTGGAGTTCACGAAGCGCACAAGTATTTTGTAAGTACCAAGCAGTTGGCAGGCGCTCGGTATTGCTGAAAAGCGCCTGCCGTAACTGCCTTATACTTAGTGTAATATCACTGCAAAGATACTGCATGCTTTTTGCAGTGCTACTGCAAAGCCGTTGCAGCGCCACTGCAAAGCTGATGCAGCGCTACTGCAAAGTAGTTTGCAGTGTCACTGCAGACCGTTTGCAATAACTTTGCAGAGTGCATGCAATGACACCGGCATGGGTAGCGTGCTCACTAACTAATAAAGAACAAATCCTTACTATATTATGAAACGACTGATTACTTTCTGTATCATCTCCTTTGGAATGCTCACGGCATCTATGGCTGCGGAGAAGCATCCTGCGGACTATGTGAATCCTTTTGTCGGTACCACTAACTTCGGTACCACGAATCCGGGAGCCGTCTGTCCCAATGGAATGATGTCCGTAGTGCCCTTCAACGTGATGGGTTCGGAGGACAACAAATACGATAAAGATGCCCGCTGGTGGTCTACTCCCTATGAGTATCACAATTGTTTCTTCACCGGATACTCGCATGTCAATTTGAGCGGTGTGGGCTGTCCGGAATTGGGTTCTCTGCTGCTGATGCCCACTACGGGAGAGCTGTCCGTAGATTATAAGGAATATGGAAGCCGCTATAAGGACGAGCAGGCATCCCCCGGATATTACAGCAACTTCTTGACCCGCTACAATGTGAAGACGGAAGTGACGGCAACTCCTCGCACGGGTGTGGCGCGTTTCACCTTTCCTGCCGGGCAGAGCCATGTGCTGCTGAACCTGGGCGAAGGCCTGACCAATGAATCGGGAGCTTTTCTGCGCCAGACGGGTAAATGCGAGTTTGAAGGTATGAAGCTGCTGGGTACTTTCTGCTACAACCCGCAGGCCGTTTTCCCCATCTACTTTGTGATGCGTGTCAACAAGCAGCCCGCCGCTTCGGGCTACTGGAAGAAGCAGCGCCCCATGACCGGTGTAGAGGCCGAATGGGACCCCGATAACGGACGCTACAAACTTTACACCCGCTACCAGAAGGAACTGGCGGGAGATGATATCGGCGCCTATCTTACATTCGATACCGAAGAAGGCGAGCAGGTGGAAGTACAGATGGGAGTCTCTTTTGTGAGCATGGAGAATGCCCGCCTCAATCTGGATACCGAGCAGCAGGGAAAGAACTTCGGTCAAGTGCTGGAAGAAGCCCGTCGCCGCTGGAACGATGACCTCTCGCGCATCCTTGTGGAAGGAGGTACGGAAGAGCAGAAAACCGTTTTTTATACGGCACTCTATCATACGCTGATACATCCCAATATCCTGCAAGATGTGAACGGGGAATATCCCGCTATGGAGAGTGATAAGATTTTGACTACCCAAGGCGACCGTTATACCGTCTTTTCTTTGTGGGACACTTACCGCAATGTGCACCAGCTTCTTACGCTGGTATATCCCGAACGGCAATTGCAGATGGTGCGCTCCATGCTCGACATGTACCGCGAACACGGCTGGCTTCCCAAATGGGAACTCTACGGACGTGAGACGCTGACCATGGAAGGTGACCCTTCCATTCCCGTCATCGTCGACACCTGGCTGAAAGGTCTGCGCGACTTTGATATAGAACTGGCCTACGAGGCCATGTGCAAGGGAGCCACCCTGCCGGGAGCGGAGAATCTGCTCCGTCCGGACAATGACGACTACGTGTCATTGGGATATGTGCCCCTGCGGGAGCAGTATGACAATTCCGTTTCGCATGCCCTGGAATACTATATTGCCGACAATGCCTTGTCGCGCATAGCCGCTGCGCTTGGCAAGAAGGAGGATGCCCGTCTGTTCCACGAACGTTCGCTGGGCTACAAGCATTATTACTGTAAGGAGTACGGTACTTTCCGTCCTATCCTGCCTAACGGTGAATTCTATGCTCCTTTCGACCCGAGGCAGGGAGAGAACTTTGAGCCGAACCCTGGATTTCACGAAGGTTGTGCCTGGAACTATACTTTCTATGTTCCCCACGATGTGGAAGGGCTTGCCCGGCTCATGGGTGGAAAGAAGCCGTTCGTAGACAAGCTTCAGCGTGTGTTCGACGAAGGACTGTACGACCCTGCCAACGAACCGGACATTGCATACGCCCATCTTTTTTCTTATTTCAAGGGTGAGGAGTGGCGCACGCAGAAAGAGCTGCACCGCCTTTTGCAGAAGTATTTCAAGAATGCCCCCGACGGAATTCCCGGCAATGATGATACCGGAACGATGTCCGCTTGGGCTATCTTCAATATGATGGGCTTTTATCCGGATTGTCCCGGAGAACCGGCTTATACGCTGTCTACTCCGGTATTTGATAAGGTGACCATAAAGCTCGACCCTAAGTATTGGGGACGCGACCAACTGGTGATAGAGACGGAACGCCCGTCGGCAGAGTCGCTTTATATCCGTGAAATGGAACTGGGAGGAAAAAAACTGTCCCGATATCGTATCACTCATGAAGAACTGGTGCAGAGTGGAAAACTGCGATTTAGGCTTCGATAGGTATTGTGAGTCAGGATAGCATCGGTGATGGTTTAGGTTGCCCGTCGTTGACAGAGTTCATGTCAGTGGCGGGCTTTTCTATGCAGGTTGGCTTCCGGCAGGCTGATAGGGTATTTCGAACCAGAATTCGGAACCTTTCCCCGGAATAGAGCTGACGCCCACTTTTCCGTTCATTTTCTCGGCAATCATGGTGCAGATGGAGAGTCCGAGACCCGTGCCTTGTTTAAAACTGTTTAGCTTGACAAAGCGTTCGAATACATCCTTTTGCTTTTCAGGAGGAATGCCGCAACCGGTATCACGGACAAAGAAGCGAATCCTGTCTTCTTGCGGCAGGTGATAACCAATGTCGATGAAACCTTCTTCCGTATGCTTGAGGGCGTTTGACAGATAATTGTTCAGTACTTGTCTTACCCGTTTGGGGACTGTGTGAATAATACAGTAATCCGCACCGGGCAGGAGACGTATACTGACTTCGGACGGAAGTTTCAGTTTTGCCATCGTCTGCATTTCATCAAGCGTCTTGTTTACATCCATATCTCCTTCTGTGAATTCGAGAATGCCAGCTTCGATGCGTGACAGGTCGAGAATATCGTTAATCAGTTGCAGCAGCAGCTGGGTGTTTTCTTCGATGATATGTATGTATTCCTTTGTATCTTCGTCTTGTATTGCATCGGAAAGTATGGAGGAGAAGCCGACAATGGCGTTTAGCGGAGTGCGTATCTCGTGGCTCATATTGGCAAGAAAAGCCGATTTCAGGCGGTTGGCTTCTTCTGCTTTCTCTTTGGCTGCCAGCAGTTCGGTGATGTCCAGTGCAGAACTGACAATCCACCTCTCTTTCCCTTTGTTGTAGGACACCAGCGTTTTGTGAAACGACAGAATATACTCTCTGCCTTTGGGATTGACAAAGTGTTTGATGTAGGACTGGGGAGTTTCCGACTCTTCAACTTCTTTGTCTGTCTCTTGGATGAAATTATCTTGCATTAGGGGTTTGAACTCCTCTTCATAGTGTCCCACAATATCCTCAGCGGGGACTTCCATCATCTCTGCCGCTTTTTTGTTCCATATCAGGTAGCGTCCTTCATCGTTTTTGTCTTTTACTGTCGTGGCGATGGGAAGGTTCTCCAGAATACTTTCAAGGAAGAAACGGTATTTTTCGTTTTCCCGGCGTTGGACTTCATCTTCCGTAATGTCGCGTATGAAGGCCATGACATTATTTCTGTTGAGGTAGACCATGCGCACTGCGATATATAGTTTCTCACCACTTTCTATTCTTATCTTTAGGGTCAGGCTGTCCGAAGTGCGGGTATTCAGTACGCGTAACAGCGACGTCATGTATTTCCGGCATTCATCGGCGTCTGTCACCAAATCTTTGATGTTGAGAGTTCCCAGGTTTTGGAACGGAAGTCTGTTCGCCTTTTCGGTAGGTGTATTGAGCAGTTTTACGACAAAACCTTGTCTGTTCAGCAGATATACCGGAATGTCTATTGCCCGGATAATCTGTCTGTTCAGACTTTTGTATTTATAATTTATCCAGTATAGAAAGCTTGCAGATGTAGCGGCAATCAACAGAAATAACTGTATTTCTCCAAATAATGTAAGATGCATACGCGGTGTCTTTCATTTCGTCTGTCCCCATTGACGAAGGTTATTATATAAAAAGCGCGAGGACTGTTATTGCCTATCTGCATTCGAGGCTCTGGAAAATGCCCACGTCATAAATAGACAACAGTCCCCACGCCTAAGTATATAATAACATAGACGTGAAGAAACTGTTGCTATCATCCCATGACGTTTATTGAATTTTCCAGATTCCGAATAGGCAGGGATAATAACTTTCGCTTCTTGCGTTCTTATCGAATCAAGTCAAAAATGGCCGTTATCACTATAACTGCCAAGACTTTGGTGCAAAAGTAGTATATTTTTTTTGGATGTACGATATGATGAGGAGAATAAAGTGTATATGCAAACAAAGCGTGATGGTATTTGACCGTCACGCTTTGTATAGTCTGCCATTAAAAGTTGTTGTTAGAGAGAATTGTTAGAGGATTTATTTCATGGCTTCTATGGTATATCCTTGTTGTTTCAGAAGGTTCAACACTCCATTGTCTCCGGGCAGGTGTCCGGCACCGACTACGAAAAGGGTGGGGGCTTCCGTCATGATGGCAGGCATCTTTTCAACCCATGCCTTGTTGCGGTTATCCAGCATGGCTTCCATCTCACCGGGCAGCGGGTCGCATGAATTGCCGTCGCGCTCTTCCATCAGTTGCAACATGGCGTCCAGGTCTTGCTTTTCATAAGCGGTAATCAGGCGTTTGCTTTGGTCGATACCTTTCTCAATGTCGCTGATGGCGCAGTAGAGGAGGCTTGCCTGGCGTTGCAGCGTCTGGCTGTTGAACAGAATGTCTATTTGTGACTGGGCTGTTTCCAGACCGCCAATTTTCTTGCCTTGCTGTGCGGCCTGCTGCTGGAAGTAAGTGTCAAGCTGTTCTTGCGGGTTGAAGCCCGGAGTGTGTTTCATGTAGAGCAGGACGACAAGCTGCTGGTTGATGGCAGCCGGTTTCAGTTGTGCCAGCATGGCAATGTCCACCATCATGTTTTCCTTGATGGCTTTGCCTACTTCTTCGTATTGTTCGGGAGTAAAGAGGCTTTGCAGCGTGGTGTCTTTGGGCATCATCATCTGCTGTTGCATGCTTTGCATGAAGGCGGGAGTCGCCATTTCGCTCATCACAACTTCCCCGTAGACTTGGGCGGTTTCGCTCATGGCCTGCGGCATGGCGGCAATGCTGTCCTTTATACTGAGTGGAGAGAGGTGATAAGTACCGAAAATATAGGATGGTTTCTCTAATCCTTTACCGGATACTTTCCATAAAAGTTGTGCATTGGCGCTCAGCGCAATGCTGATGAATAAGAGGATGCCTAAAAGTTTCTTCATTGTTTTCTTCTTTTAATAGTTTCTGGACTATCAGTCGGGACAGAGTAAAGAAAATCACAAGAAGGGAAAAATTAGTATTATTTTATTCTTCCTCCGCAGAGCCAGTGTTGGGTGTAATATTTTTCCCGGAGGTTGCTGACTATGACTCCCTGGCTGGTGCTGGCATGTATAAACTTGCCGTCCTTGAGGTAGATGCCTACGTGTGCCACTTTTTTGCGGGAAGCACGGCTGGTGAAGAACACCAAATCTCCCTCACGCAAGTTGCGGCGGGAGATTTTACTGCTCTCTTTCAGTTGCCCGTCTGTGCTTCTCGACAGACGGGTGTGGTAAACTTTCTTATACAGTTGCGATACCAGTCCGGAGCAGTCCGTTCCACGTTTGCTGTCGCCACCTGCGCGATAGGGGGTGCCTATCCATTCGGAGGCATGGATGTACAGCTTGTGGTTGTCCTGCAGTTCAATATCCACTCCCAAACGGACGGATGCTTGCGCCAGGGCTTTGTAGTCCAGGCGTGGCGCGGAAGTATGGCAGGAACTTAAGCCTATCAATATGATGGTAAGAGCTACTATATAAGAAAGATATTTTTTCATGCTTCCGAATTTTTTTCTTCTACCGTTTTATCTTCTTTTTCCGTTATTTCTTCTACGGCTGCTTCTACTACCGTTTCTTCTACCACGGCTTCTTCCTCCACACCGACGTTGAAGTAAGCTTCCAATTCCTGCTCGGCAGAGTTGTTCTCATTTCGTATATCGCGGATAATAACGCCGTTTTCTAACAATGCAATACGTGGACAAACGTCCACTGTGTGATTCAGGTTATGGCTGGAAATGATGACGGTGGCTCCGTGCTCTTCATTGTATCTTTTCAGCAAGTGTTTGATTACAGACTGTGAACTGGGGTCAAGGAAGTTGAACGGTTCATCCAGAATCAACAGTTGCGGGTGATGTAGCATAGCGGAGATGATGCCGATTTTCTGCTTGTTTCCGGCAGAATAGTTGCGTATGAATTTTTTCTGCCCCATCACTTCGCCGTTCATGAAGCGTTCGAAGGGAAGCAGGCGTTCGTCTACCTCCTCTTTCTTCAGACCGTACATCTTACCGATGAAGTAGAAGTATTCTTCGGGGGTGAGGTAGTCTATCAGGAAACCGTCGTCTATAAAGGCTCCCGTGAAGTTCTTCCAGTCCTCGCTTTTGCTGACGTCAATGTCATTGATGGTTACATTGCCCCGGTCTGCCTGCAGTAAGTCAAGAATAAGCCGGAAGAGGGTGGTCTTGCCTGCACCGTTGTTGCCTACCAGTCCCAGCATATCGCCTTGCCCGATGGTGTAGTTCTCTATATCTACGGCTTTTTTTGTGCCGAAATTCTTTTGTAAATTGTTGATGCGTATCATGTTAGTGATTGATGTTTAATGATTTCTATTTCTGTCTACTGTCCCTGAAGCCTTCCATATTCTTGTAGCGGCGTTTCATGAGTCGGTGATATACATTCATCAGCCAGAATTTGGAAGTGGCGATGAATGCCACGCCGATGCCGATAAGTATCCAGGGGGTGACCTCTTTGCCAAAGATGGCATTCAGTGCAAAAAGCAGCAGTAAAGGTATGCCGAAAGCACCTCCTGAAATCAGATTCTGCAGACCGGTGCCTATATTCTGCCGGCTGGTCATCTTTGAATTCAGGTCGGTAGTCTTGTTGTTGTAGACTGCCAGTTGGAACAGACAGCAGTATACGGCTCCCGGAATGAATATCAGCCATGCAATGCAACCGAGTACGGATACCTTCCCGGTAACCATACCGGGAATCATCAGAATCGTAGGAATGAGCAATGCAATGCTGTACAGTATGTATTTGGCACGCAGCAGCGAGTAGATAGATTCCTTGCGGCTCATCAGTCCGTCAATGTAATTGCCTTCGTAACCCATCAGTGTGCTGAGGAACATGATGCCGAAGATAATGTAATTATAAAGGACGAAGAAATCTCTCAGACCTCCGTCATACACATCGGAAAAGCTAATGATACTACTGAACATTATCACTACACCGGTGATGGAATAGAGCGAACGCTTACAAATCTTGTTGCGTAGCAATAACTTGAGTTCCAGTCTCATGTATTCGCCTATTTCGCCGTAGCGGTCGAGGAATTTGTATTCGGATACATGTTTTATCCGTGTATCTTCCACTTTGTTCAGTTCATTGTAGATGAGTTTCTGCATCAGGGTGCGGTTGATGAACCACATGAGGGCGATGGCAGCCAGTACACCGATGAATGACAGTATATTACCGGTGATGAACCCTTCTCCCAGATTGACAAAACAGTCGAAAAGCGGACTGTTGTCCGGAATGAATAGTGCGGCGGCAATGCCACCATATACTACTACCGGTAATGCCAGCCACCAGATGCGCTCACCCATCAGTGTGCGGCACAACAAGAACCAGTAGTTATTGAATACCATCAGCAGCCAGATGCCAATGCAATAGGTCAGCACACCACTGATTCCATAGAATTTGGTGACGGTGATGATGGAAAACGGAACAAACAGAAACAGCCAGAACAGATTGAAGCCATCCAGTCCGGAACGGATCAGCAGGAAGTCTATAAGACGATTCCGTTTGATGGGAAGCAGCAGGTAGGGCTTCACTTCCTGGGTGGGTGTTTTTTGGAAAGGCAGGCGTATCAGGAAATCCAGCACAAGGACAAATATCAATCCGGAGTTCATTACGTGATAGGCTTCTTTGGCGCCTCCGTCGAAGGCGAAAGCGAATGTTGTTCCGAAGAAAATGAGATACCCTGCCCAGAATACACTCATGAAGTACATCCAAAACTTTCCGAACTTACTTTTCTCGTACATCGGATGCCGCTTTTCAGCTAACTTTCCGTGTCTGCGTAGCTCAAGAAATAGATTCATGCTGTTTAGTGATTAGTTGTTAGTGATTAATGGAGTGATTGGAAGGTAGTGATTAGTAATAAGTAAGAATGCACTCGCTTATCACTAATCACTTATCCTTTATCACTATTTGTTGGGTACCGTCATGGTTACCTCGATTTCATTTCCTTGTTTCAACAGGTCAGATACAAACTTTTGAATATCTTTAGCTGTGATGCTATTTACGATATCCGTGTATCCTTCTGTCATATCCATGCCATAATAGAAGTAATCGTTCAGATTATTCATCCAGTATCCGTTTTCTTTCTGGTTGTCGGCATACTTCTTCAGCATGTACTCTTTTACTTTCTGCAAGTGTACGTCTGACGGTCCTTCGGCTGCAAGTTTCTTCAACTCATCTACTACAATACCTGCCAGTTTATCTTTCTTAGCAGGATCGGTCTGGAAGACAATCTGCAACAATAATTGTTCTTTCGGATACTTCTGTAAGTCGCCAAAACAGTTTACACCATATGTACCACCTTCTTTTTCGCGTACTTCTTCAGTATAAACCATATCAAGAACCTGAGTTGCAAAGCTCAGCAAAATGTCATTCTTTAGAGTATAAGGAGCTTTACCGCTGTACAGGAATACGATGGTTGCTGTAGGAGTTTGTTGCTCTTTGGCATATTCATTTTTGTACACACCTTTGCGTATACTCATCTTCGTATCTTTGAAGGTCTCTTTGCGATTGATGGCAGGCAGTGCACCTAAGTATTCGGCAATCAGTGGTTTGGCAGTTTCAAGGTCAATGTTTCCGACAAAGTAGAATGTAAAGTCGCTGGCATCTTTGAAACGGTCGTTGTACATTTCCAGAATACGGTCGTAATCAATCTGATCCACCATTTCCGGTTTCATCATTACTACACGCGGGTGATTATTGTACATTGCTTTCTGTAAAGAGTCGTTTATAGAAGAAAGAGGATTTGCCTGCGCACTTTCCAATTGGGCTTTCATACGGTTTTTAAAAGATTCGAATGCTTCCGCATCTTTACGGGGAGCGGTGAAGGTGAGATATGTCAGCTGCATCATCGTTTCAAAATCTTTTGGTGAGCAGGTACCGAATACATTCTCAGTGGTAGC
>OHPH01001241.1_pt1 | contig 11179 bp, 5 predicted proteins | sample 1577681 | NCBI WGS metagenome assembly OHPH01 (sample SAMEA3879603, study PRJEB24766) | human gut metagenome | biome: human-associated habitat; feature: feces | place: USA | collected 1985/1987 | reverse complement strand
GGTTGGATTTATGCTTGGAGTGTTTTTTCTGCTTTTTCTCGATAGAGTTATACCACATCTTCACATGAATGCCATTGAACCGGAGGGTGCAAAAAGCAGTTTTCAGCGCACAACGATGCTTGTGCTTGCGGTGACGCTTCACAATATCCCCGAAGGAATGGCTGTTGGCGTTGTATATGCAGGCTGGGCGGCTGACCATCATGCCATAAGCGCCGCTGGTGCATTGGCATTATCCCTCGGTATCGCAATACAGAACTTTCCAGAGGGTGCGATAATATCCATGCCACTGCGTTCGGAAGGTATGGGAAAGGGAAAAGCCTTTGTTTACGGCGTTTTATCGGGAGTTGTCGAGCCTGTGGGAGCTGTGCTGACAATACTTTTGGCGCAGTTTATAATCCCTGTTTTGCCGTATCTTCTAAGCTTTGCGGCAGGTGCTATGATTTATGTGGTGGTGGAGGAGCTTATACCTGAAATGTCGGAAAAGCCACACTCCAATATTGGAACGATAGTTTTTGCGCTGGGCTTTGTGCTTATGATGATACTTGATGTGGCACTTGGATAGGTGTTTTTTATGTTTACATAGGGATCATCTTTATTCATGGTAAGTGTATTGAATATCTTTTTGTAGCCGGGCATATCATTTTGAAGTGATATGCCCGGCTTTGTTTTGTGTGTAAATTGCATTTGTTAATTTGTTTATCTTAAACGTTTGATGTTAATATGAAATGTAAACGTTTTTTAACTATTGTTTTCTTTGGCAATGAAAGACAAAAATAATATAAAATGATGATTACTTATAGCATAATTAACTAAGTTTGTACTTCTTTATTTGTCAAAAACATTGATTTTTAAAAACTTGCTTGCTTAATCGTTTTAAGAGATTGACATTAAATTAAGTTTGTGATAAAGTAAAATTACAATAATTCGGCAAGCTAAATTAATCAAAAATTAGCTAAAGTGATGAAAAAGGAGTATTGTTATGACAGGAGTAATGAGAAGATTTTCTGCGGCTCTGGCGGCTGCTGCAATAGCTGTTAACATTGTGCCTTTCGCAGATATCAGCGCATATGCGGAGTATGCGGCGACACACCCAGAGGGATTTGTTTATGCTGACGGCTCAAAGTTTATGTGTGACGGAAGCCCTTACTATTACGGCGGCACGAACTGCTATTATCTCACCTATAAGTCAAAGAGTGAGGTAAAGAATGTTTTCGATGACGCTTCAAAAATGGGGCTTAAAGTAATAAGAATTTGGGGAAATCTTGACGTTGGTAAGAAAACAGGCGAGATCGACTCGCAGTCTGGTCATGAGATCTTTGAGGGCAACAATGACGGAACGGGCGAAAAGGACGGAGTTTACTTCCAGTATTGGGACGATGAGGCTGGCAAGCCTATTGTGAACGAGGGCGAAGACGGCCTGAGACATCTTGATTATATTATCAAGCAGGCTGAAGAACATGATATGAAGCTTGTTATCACTTTCACGAACTATTGGGAAGCGTTCGGCGGAATGGGTCAGTATGTAAAGTGGTATCAGATGTCACAGGGCAAGAGCGTTGGCAATAGCAAAGTGGACGAAAAGGACACCTGCGATTTTTACACTAATGAAACTATCAAGGGTTGGTATAAGGATTATATCAAGACTTTGTTAAATCATACCAACTATTACACAGGCGAGAAGCTTATGGATTCTGAAGCTGTTTTTTCTTGGGAGCTTTCAAACGAGCCGAGATGTACTGTTGACGAGTTCTGCAAGGACGATATTCTTTATAACTGGGCAAAGGAAATGTCAGCATATGTAAAGTCTATCGACCCTTATCACATGGTATCTGTTGGCGACGAGGGCTTTTATAACCTTGGCTATCAGGAAGCTGCAAGGCAAGATCTTCCGTCTTCCGCTTATTCAGGCTACTACGGTGTTGACTTTGACAAGCTTATGACTATCGACACTGTAGATTTTGGCACACCGCATATGTACGTTGATCAGTGGGGCTTTGACCTTGGCGATGATGACCTCGAGTGGATAAAGCGCCATGCCCAGACCACATCTTCCGCTGACAAGCCTATTATCTTTGAGGAATTCGGTCTTACAGACAAAACAAAGCGTGACGCCGCTTATTCCGATTGGCTGGATATTGTAACAGGGGACTACTATGAGGGCATCGAATATCAGGGCTTCAACTACTGGATGATAGCTTCCTATCTTGATGACGGCACTCTTTATCAGGACTATGACGGCTACACCGTTTACGGCCCTGAGGGTATCGAAAAGACGGACAGCACAAGAACTCTTATGATGAACGGTGCTGCAAAAATGGAAAAGAAGAACATTGTAAACACCACTGACAAGTCTACATACAGTTTTGACAGAAGCAAGTCAGGTAACGTTGTGGTGAATGTTTCTATGAAAGAGGGCAGCATAAGCGGTGTTGAGGTCGGCGGAAAGAAACTCTCGTCAGACGATTACACCATAAGTGGCAACGCTGTTACTATCAAGGCTTCTTATCTTAAAAGGCAGGAGCTTGCAAAGTATTCGTGCAGGATACTCACAACAGGCGGCAATCAGCCTAAGTTCAATCTGACGGTGAGCGACAGCTCTATCCCTAAGCCTATTATCTCTCCTGAGATAATCTCTGTTGACGTAAACCCTAAGAAGTGCAGTGATGTTGATATCACCATGGATCGCAAGACAAGCGAGTTCAGAGGCATTGTTGCTGATGGAAAAGCACTCGCAGAGGGTACAGATTACACAACTTCGGGCGACACTGTGACCCTTAAAAGTGCATATCTCAAAACGCTTTCAGCAGGCATTGTGACGCTTAAGTTCGATTTCTATGAGGGCGAGGATAGAGAGCTTACAATAAATGTTTCCGACACCACAGGCCTTGATGAGCTTGACACATTTGAGAGCTATTCAAATGATAAGGCACTTTGGTCGTCTTATTCAAGAAACACAGGCGGCAATGAAGTTTCACTTTCTCTTGCTACAAAGAACGGTTCAAAGGCGCTTGCTTTCGGATATGATATCGGCTCGCCAAACGGCTACTGCGGAGTAAACCACCCTATTGCAGTAAGAAATGCTTCATCATTTGCAGGCGTTGAGCTTTGGGTAGAGGGGGACGGCACAGGCAACAGCCTTACTGTTCAGCTTAGAGACGCAAACGACAATTATTTTGAAGCGCAGATAGCACTTGATTTCGCAGGTCGAAAAAATATCAAGATACCATTCGCTGACTTTAAAGCGCCAAGCTGGCAGTCGGGCGGAAATCTTGATACATCAAAACTTAACCAGTTCTCGTTCTATATGGGCGGAGATTCTGCTCAAAAGACAGGTACAGTTTACATAGACGATGTTGTTTTCTATGAGGACGGACAGATCGAGAAGCCACACCTTTCCACAAAGTCAGGCATATTTGACGCTGATGCTCCAAGCGGTGTGAGAACAGACCTTGTGCTTTATGGAAAGAGCGTTGAGTCTATCATAGTAAACGGCAAGAAGCTTACAGGCGGCTTAGATTATTCTACAAGCGGAAGTCAGATAATGCTCAACGAAAGCTGGCTCAAGACGCTTGCAAATGGTAATTACACACTTACATACACATTCTCAGACGGAAACACAGATACATTTGCACTCACTGTCAAGAATGTTAAGTCATCACACACTCACAGCTACACCGCAAAGGTAACAAAGGAAGCTACTTGCACAACAGAGGGCGAGAGAATTTACACTTGTACTTGCGGAGACAAGTACACTGAAACTATCCCTGCCAAGGGTCACAGCTGGGTAAAGGGCGAGACAGTTGCTCCTACAGAGAACGAAAAGGGCTACACTATCTACACCTGCGCTTCCTGCGGCGAGACAAAGAAGGACGATTACACCGACCCTATCGGTCACAGGCACAGCTATACCCTCACATCAACAAAGGCTGCAACTTGCGAAGCTGACGGCGAAAAGGTATACACTTGCTCATGCGGTGAAAAGTACACTGAAACTATCCCTGCGACAGGTCACAGCGAAAGCGCATGGATAATCGACAAGGCGGCTACTGCGACAGAAAATGGCTCAAAGCATACTGAGTGTACAACTTGCGGCAAGGTGATAAAGACAGAGGTTATCCCTGCAACTGGCGAGGTAAGTGACAAAAAAGAAACTGTTATCTTCACAGGCTCGGCAAAGACATCAGGCTGGGGTCAGGCTATCACACTTTCCACAACCAAGGAGGGCGGCAGTTTTGACAGCTCAGTTATCGAAAAGGACGGATATTTTGAAGTTCAGTTCAAGGGCGGCACAGACAAGGCGGAGGTCATTCTCCAGAGTTGGTCAGGCGGTGCAGACTGGGCGAGAGTTTCACCAACTGAGGTAACAGAAAAGGATGGTATTGTATACGCAAAGTATAGCTACGACGATGTTGAGGCGGCGTTCGGAACAACAGATTTCTCTAAAGTAGACCGCTTCCATGTTGGTGCGGCTAACGGAGATATCGAAGTTCTTAGTGTTAAGTATATTGTCGTGAAGTCAACAGAGCCGGTTGATCCGGTAGATCCTGTTGACCCTGATAAGCCGGAGCAGGATCCATATGTATCTATTTTCTGGGGCGCAAAATCATGTGGCTCATGGGGTCAGGCAGTTTCAGTTATGACTTCAAAAAATTATGGCAGTCTTGATGTTTCGTATCTTTCTGCAAATGGCTATTTCTATGTTGAGTATTCAGGTGCAGAGAACGAGCTTGAGCTTATTCTCCAGAGCTGGTCAGGAGGAGCAAGCTGGGCAAGAGTTCAGCCTAGCGAAACAGGCAGAGCGAATGATCATTACTATGCTAAGTTCACATATGCAGACTGTGTAAAGGAGCTTGGTACAGGTTTTGATAAGCTGGATCAGCTTCATGCTGCGGCAAAAAACGGTGATATCACAGTTTATTCTATTTGCTACTGTACACCTGCTAGGTAATTTAAGAAAAAAGCGTTACCTTTATTAAGATGCAAAAAAGAGCGAATGACGTTACGATCATTCGCTCTTTATATTTTGTTTACTTGTTTTTCTTTTTGCGCTTTTTATCATCTAAAGGGGTCATGCTCTTTGCACAGATCGCCATTGTTGAAGCGTTGTGCAGAAGCGCTGAGGCTGACGGCTGTAAAAGCCCGAAAGCTCCTGACAGCAGAAGTGCTGAATTGAACAGCAGAATAAATCTGTAGTTACTGTTTATTCGGTGCATTAGCTTTTCGCTAAGCTGTCTTATAGCCGCAAGCTGTGTAAGGTCTGCACCACGAACTGTGATATCGGCAGTTTCCTTTGCAATATCGGAAGCGTCGCTCATGGCAACAGAAACGTTCGCCGCCGCAAGGGCTGGAGCGTCGTTTATTCCGTCGCCTACCATTATTACTCTGTGTCCATGCTCTTTGAGCTGTTGAACATATCTGTGCTTGTCCTCAGGAAGAACCTGCGCTCTGAAATCTGATATGCCAAGTTTCTGTGCAGTTATCTCGGCAGCCTTTGCGCTGTCGCCTGTGAGCATAATAATATTTGTTATGCCTGCTTCTTTGAGCTGTTTAACAGCTTCCTCAGCTTCAGGTCTTGGCGGGTCGCTTATGCAGAGCGCACCTGTGAGCTTGTCACCCACTGCAAGATAAACTACCGAGCATGCTCCCGACTTTTCGTCGATCTCAGCCTGCTGTTCGTCTGTTATCTCTATGCCCTCGTCCTCGCAGACAAAATGCCTGCTTCCTATGATAGCACGTTTGCCGTGAAGCGTTGTTGAAATTCCGTGGGCAACTATATACTGCACCTCGGCGTGTTCCTCGGCATGGTCGATATCTCTGTCGGCCGCACCCTTTACTATAGCTCTCGCTACGCTGTGAGGGAAGTGCTCTTCAAGGCAAGCCGCAATTTTCAACGTTTCCGCCTCGGAGTAATCCCCAAGGGCTATTACCTTTTCAAGCACAGGTTCAGCATTTGTAAGAGTGCCGGTCTTGTCAAAAACGATAGAATCGGCAAGTGCGTATTCTTCAAGATATTTTCCGCCCTTTACCGTAACGTCATCATCAGCGGCTTCTTTAATAGCGGATATAACAGCTATAGGCGTTGAAAGCTTGATAGCACAGGAATAGTCCACCATAAGAACGGAAACTGCTTTTGTGACATTTCTAGTAAACAGCAGTGTAAGACCAAAGGCAAGAAAGCTGTACGGCACGATAGAGTCCGCAAGACGCTCCGCTTTGCTCTGCACCCCTGCTTTAAGGTTTTCTGAGTTGTCGATAAGCTCGATTATCTTGCTTATCTTTGTGTCGGAAGAAAGCTTGCGAACTTTTATCACAACTGAGCCTTCCTCGACAACTGTTCCCGCAAATACACTTGCTCCTGCGCTCTTCATGACTGCAAGAGGCTCGCCTGTCATGGAAGCTTCATTTATGTAAGCTTCGCCCTCGGTTATCTGACCGTCAACAGGAATAACGCTTCCTGTGCGAACTCTTATGCAATCGTCCACCTGAAGCTGTGACATTGGTATAAGAGTATCAGCGTCCTTGCCTGCCAGCCATACCTGATCTGCCTTTATCGCCAAGCTGTCGGTAAGAGCGGCTCTTGTTCTCGCTCTTGTGTAATCCTCCAGCAAGCCTGATACAGAAAGCAGGAACATGACAGTGCCAGCCGTATTGTAATTTTTCTGGATAAGACAAGCACTTATTGATGCTCCGTCAAGCACCTCAACTGTAAGCTTGCCGTCAAACAGTGCGCTTACGCCCTTTGCTATGTATTTAAGTCCGCTGTACACGATAAGTGCTGCACCTATAGGTGCAGGCAGAATAGCTTTTCTTATATATCTTTGCATCACAAGCTTTGCAAGGTCAGATTTGAATGTTCTGTCTATCTCCTCGGTGTCATACTGATTGTCGCTGACAGGTGCCAGGTCGCTTCCTCTGAGCTTTCTTACAAGTTCGACAGCTTCGGCTCTGTGACCCTCTTTATAGCGTATAAGTATTCCGCCGTTCTCATAGTGAGCCTCGCAGGCAATCGCCCACGGGTTTGACATAACAAGCTTATGTATCGACCGTTCAAGTTCTTTTGTGAAAGCGTCGCTACCACAGCGAAAACGTATGCGGCAGGGCTTGTCATAAACGATCTGAGCTTTCATTATTCAGTTACTTCTTCCTCGTCATTTATCCCTGCCTCGACCTTAGCGTCATAGCAGATGTCAGATGCTTCGTCCTTCATGCTTCTCAGTGCTGACTGAGCGTCGCTCTTGAGCTTCATTCCCTTTGCAAGACCTGTAACGGCAAGCTCTCTTGTTTTCTTAGCCTTTACGACTTTCTTGCCAAGAATGACTGCGGCTGCTCCGCCTACTGCACACCAGAATTTCTCGTCTTTAAAACATTTTAACATAATTATTACCTCCTGTTTTCGTCTCTAAAGATCAGTAAGAACTAATTATTTCTGTATATACAGAAACTCTGTCAAAAGACTAGCTTTTTACAAGTCTTATGACAGATCTTTACCATGTTTTTATTATAACTCCAAGATGTTTATTAGTCAAGTCAAACCGACAAATTTAAAAATTATTTAAAACTATGTATAATCTTTTGCCGTAAGTTAAATTATCATCGTTTTTCTAACTTTTCATTTTTAGGTGAAGCTTTAGGATAATGTTAAAATGTTTATGATATCTTATCAGTAAACCGCAAGAATGAACATTACAACGAATAGATAATAATTGACAAAAACCATAAATTCGGGCTTTTATTTATATGTAAGTTATGCACACAACCAAAAATATTATAACTTTTTGTTAAATCGGTTGAAGCCATAACAGAGTTATGTTAAAATATTATCATAACAATACGGGGAGGTCTGCGTTGTGGGTTATATTATCCATTATGATATATGTGCCCTTGTGATATATGCTATCACAGGAGTTGTATTCTATTTCAAAAAGCGTATTCCGTGCAATAAGAATAAGGTCTTTGGCATTCTCGTGGGCGACTCGGCTTTGTCAACTGTGTTGGATATTTTAAGTGTGTTTTCTACCGGCGAATGGGGCATAGGGCTTAAAATCTTCTTCCATACGGCTTATTATTTTACACATAATCTTATTCCGTTTCTATTTGTGATATATATACTTTTCCTGACGGACGGCTATAAAGAGATGTCGGCTCTTTTCAAAAGCTTTTTATATACACCGATGATCGTTGACCTTTTGCTTGTGATTACGACGCCTGCAACACATTTTATCATCTATGTGGATAGTCAAGGTGGTTATCATCGTGGCACTCTTCAGCCATTTACATACATTGTGGCGATTTATTATCTTATATTTGGCATCGTTTACGCAATGGGTAATAGAAGTATGCTATCAAGACAGGTGGTCACTTCTATAACAGCCTTTATCTCAATGACGGTAGTGGCGGTAATTGTTCAGATGATCAATAAACTCCTTCTTGTGGAGTGCTTTGCGGCGTCTGTATGTATGCTTCTAATAATGTTCACTTTGCAAAGTCAGGACGATATGATAGACCAAGGAACGAAAATGCTCAACTGGAGCAGCTTTGTCAATAGGTGTTCCATAAAATATGCCTCAGCTTCTGATTTTACATTATTGCTCATAAGGATACCGGATTTCAAAATGTTTATGAAAACCTTTGGCGGACGTTTTTCCAACTCTCTGTTAAGAAGCTTTTCCGACTATCTTTATAACTTTGTTAATCTGGGCGATGGATTTTATTTGGAGGACGAATGCTTTGCTCTTATGTTTCCGAAGGATTCTGAAAAGGTGGGGGAAACGTATCGTGCGATAAGGAAAAAGCTGTCTGAAAACTGGAATATAGGTACTGTTGATACTTTGATAACAGCCTGCTTTATGCGTATCGACTGCCCTGATGACGTTGACAATGCAGATATGCTGGTGGACTTTATCGAGCAGTTCAAGCATCGTGAACCTGAAACTGAAAGACTTCTTCATGCAACTGACATAAACTTTTATGACAGCAAACGTCGAAGCGAGGTAGAAAATGCTATAGACAAGGCTCTGGATAATCGTGGCTTTGAGGTATACTATCAGCCGATATATTCAAGTTCAAGAAACAAGATAGTTTCCTGTGAAGCCCTTGTTAGGCTTAAGGATGAAAAGCTTGGATTTATCCCTCCACAGGAATTTATTCCTATAGCTGAGGAAAACGGCAAGATACTCAAAATAGGCAAATATGTTTTCGAGGAAGCCTGCCGATTTATAAAGAAAGGCGTGGGAACTTCACTTGGTATCGAATATGTGCAGGTAAACCTGTCGGTAGTCCAGTGCATGCAATCTGACCTTGTAGAGCAGCTTCTCAGCATTATGGACAGATACAAGGTAGACCCATCGTCTATTTGTCTTGAAGTAACGGAAACTGCGGCGGTGTATACTCCGCACATTATGGAGAAAAACATCAAGACCCTTTCCGACTATGGTGTGAAGTTTGCACTTGACGATTATGGTACGGGATATTCAAATATGACATATCTTCTCAGCCTGCCTTTCAGGTTTATCAAGCTTGAAAAGGAAATAGTCTGGGAATGTTTCAAGAGCGAAAAGGCGCATATCGCCATTGAAAGTACAGTGGCGATGATAAAGAAGCTCAATATGCAGATAGTCGCCGAGGGTATCGAGGACAAGCACCAACTCGACACGCTTCTTGGCATGGGCTGTGATTTCATTCAGGGATACTACTTCTCAAAGCCTGTTCCTGAAAAAGATTTTATTGAGGTGCTTAAAAAGAATAATACTCAGGCTGTGACGGTTTAAGCAGTCTGATGAAAAAAGCCCTGACTTCGGTCGGGGCTTTTTTCACATGGTTTTCACTTTGCATTAAGGTCTGTTTAAGTGAGGAACGCTATAATATAGTCATAACAAAACCGAGACGGGAGGCGTTCTTGTGAACGTAAGTAATATGGCTATTCTTATTATTGCGGCTGTGCTGCTTTCTTTGCCGCTTGTTTTATCTGCTGCATTTTGTGTTGAAGAACGCTGGGGTTTTCTTTCACGAAAACATGATAAGTGGATAGACGAACATTACAGATAATAGGCAGACAGATAAGTATGAGTTGTCCGTCATACAAATACAAGCGTATTTCACAAACATACACCAAAAAAACTATAAAAATTAGTCCATTTATACATTGACTTAATCACGCAAATTCGGTATACTATTTATTGTAACGTCAGCGTGGGAAAAGTACGCAGACAGGAATAATTCTATAGTTTATAAGGGGTTTGTGAAATGACAAAGGTTGTAAAATTCGGCGGAAGCTCTCTTGCAAGTGCTGAGCAGTTCAAAAAGGTAAAGGAGATAATCACAGCGGAAAGCTCAAGAAGATTTGTTGTGCCGTCTGCTCCTGGTAAAAGATTTTCAAACGATACAAAGGTAACTGATATGCTTTACGGCTGCTATGATCTTGCTGCAAAGGGCAAGGATTTCAGCAGCGAGTTCGACGCTATCAAGGAAAGATATTACGGCATAATCAATGATCTGGGTCTTGACCTTTCTCTTGAAAAGGAGTTTGAAACTATCAAGGCTTGCTTTATCGGCAAGGCAGGACGTGACTATGCGGCTTCCCGTGGTGAGTATCTTAACGGTATTGTTCTTGCTAATTATCTTGGATATAACTTTGTTGACGCTGCCGATGTTATCTATTTTAACGATCAGGGTCAGTTTGATTCTGCAAGAACAAACGAGGTGCTTCCTCAAAGACTTGCTACACTTGACAATGCGGTAATACCTGGTTTCTACGGCTCAATGCCAAACGATACTATCAAGACATTTTCAAGAGGCGGTTCTGACGTAACAGGTTCTATCGTTGCCGCAGCAGTAAACGCTGATCTTTATGAGAACTGGACAGACGTATCAGGCTTCCTGGTATGCGACCCTAGAATTATCGACAACCCACAGCCTATCACTACTATAACATATAAGGAACTGAGAGAGCTTTCTTACATGGGTGCTACCGTGCTGCATGAGGATGCGATCTTCCCGGTTCGTAAGGAAGGCATTCCGATCAACATCCGTAATACAAATGCACCGAAGGACAATGGCACATGGATCGTAGAAAGCACCTGCCAGAAGCCAAAGTACGTGATCACAGGTATTGCAGGTAAGAAGGGCTTCTGTTCCATCAATATAAAAAAGGATCTCATGAACTCCGAGATCGGTTTCGGCA
>OHPH01001240.1_pt1 | contig 11180 bp, 8 predicted proteins | sample 1577681 | NCBI WGS metagenome assembly OHPH01 (sample SAMEA3879603, study PRJEB24766) | human gut metagenome | biome: human-associated habitat; feature: feces | place: USA | collected 1985/1987 | reverse complement strand
TGCTAAGGGCTTAAATTAACCGGGCGCGCGCCGGGAAAACCGGAGCGCGCCCGTCTGCGTTTTAAAAAATTGGCTATGCCATGCTTTTTATGATTTTTTACGGGCGCTTGCACCATTGGCGCTGCCGCCCCCCGTGCGGAGGAAGCAGTTAAAATACACCGAAAACGGAAAGAAAAAAGTTCAATGCTTGGTCCCCTTCTTCTTTTGCCGTCCAGTAATAACCATAGTTGCGGCAAAAAAGCTCAAAGCGGAGGCCGCCCATGCAGTGAAATGTCCAGTCAATCCCAGAGTGCCGAAACCGATTGCCGCTATATACATATTAGACTGATTTTTTTCATGCAGTTCCCCCTATACAATCCCAGTTTGCCGGTGTACGCCTTATAAGACGCATTAAACAGCTTGATAAATTAGAAATTATCAGCGAGTTACCTCATAGCGCAATCGGAAATATGAGTCTTTAAAAATCACACATTCCTGCAATTTCAATACCCCTAATTTGGACAATTCGTTTTCTGACAATAAGGATCTCCCATCAATCAAGGTAGACGTGTCTTTACCTCCAATTAAAACAGGAGCGACAACAATATAGTCTAACAACTTTTCACGAAGGAACAATCTGTTTAATGTGCCGCCGGTTTGTATGGTGATTATCTCACAACCGTATTCTGTTTTGAGTTTTATAAGAAAATCTTTCAAGGACAATGCACTTTGATAGATAACATGAAGATTGCCCTTGTCCACCTGAAAAGCCGGGTGGTCTGCATTGGATGTAACCAACACAAACTCCCTTAATAATGCACAAAAATATCGAACGCCATGTTCGTTCAAATGATGGTTATCTATTATCACGAATGAAATAGGTGTCTTATCGGGCGTTTCCTTTGCATTTACGCCCAGTTTTGCTTGCACCCGACCGGAATCAAGAGACCATAAATCTGTTGTCCGCTTTATTTCATAATATTGATGTAAACCCTCCTTAACCCCCGCAATTTGGGGAAAATCTTTATCTGCATCTAAACTGTCCGCTGCACCAGTGCTTATTTTTCCGTCAACAGACATTAACATAAATAATATTGTAATAGGTCTTTCCATTTTGTTCCCTCCAAATTCCCGCTTGTCGAGTACGCCTTCCCCGCTTAAGGCGTACAACACATAACTCGCTTTTTTCATTCTAATATTTGCGTGTGGAAATGTCATACGGCTCATTTCGTTTCATTTATTCATACTACTGTTCATAACCCTGCTTGTTCACTTGGGCACCATTCGGGCACCAATTTACTCGTTTCAGGATTGTATCACACACATCGAAAATGCTGATTTCAAGGGGTTTTCCGATTGAAAAAAGAATTTATCGATGTTGTAATATTTTCTATTTTTGATATTACGCGTACTATTTTCCCTTCGCGCATGGCCTCGCGAATATGCACAGCCAAAATAAGCTGGTGAGAATAGCGTCTCATATCAAATGCTTAAAAAGCGATATTGGTATTTACGCGTAAATCCAGTATAATGTGTCCTAAGCAAGCGGGGCGTCCGTATTTAACCCGCTTCGTATCTTCCAGCCCGGATGTTTGGGTTTAAAATCAAGCCGCTTCTCATAATAAACAGGCTGTGTTATAATGGGGCGGTCATATTTGCGAAAGTCCGTTTTATCGAACGGCGGGAGATAAACATGAATATCGTTGTGGTCGGGGATGGCAAGGTCGGCTATACGCTCACTGAGCAGCTCTCCCGAGAAGGGCATGATATGGTTGTTATTGACAATAGCACGAAGGCTTTGAGCAATTCAACCAACGCGCTCGACGTAATCGGCATACACGGCAACGGCGTGAGCTACCAGGTCCAAAAAGAAGCCGGCGTTGATAAGGCGGATCTGCTTATTGCGGCGACAAGCGCGGACGAAATTAATATGCTGTGCTGTATGGTGGCAAAGAAGCTGGGCGCTAAAAACACCATAGCGCGCGTCCGCAACCCGGAATACGCCATGCAGATGGTATTTTTAAAGGAGGAGCTCGGTCTTTCCCTTGTCATTAATCCCGAGCAGGCCGCCGCCGCCGAAATATCCAGAATTTTACGCTTCCCCTCCGCGCTCAAGGTCGATACCTTTGCGCGCGGCAGGGTAGAGCTTGTGGAGTTTAAGCTGCGCGATGGCACGCCCCTTGACGGGCTTCCGCTGTACGCTTTATCGAAGAAGTATCGTTTTAAGATCCTTATATGCGCCGTTCAGCGCGGGGCGGACGTATATATTCCCACGGGCGATTTTATATTGCGCACCGGGGATAAGCTTACCATAACCGCAACGCCCAAAGAAATTGAAGGTTTTTTCAAGGCCATCGGCGCATTCAGCCAGCGCGTTAAAGACGTGATGATCATCGGCGGAGGGCGGATAACGTTTTACCTCGCCCTCAGGCTAATTGAGTCGGGCATTCGCGTAAAGATAATTGAGCAGGATGAATCCAAATGCATGGAGCTTTCAGACTACCTGCCCAAAGCCATGATAATTCACGGCGACGGAACAGACAGGGAGCTCCTGAGCGAGGAAGGCATCGCGTCGGTAGATGCGTTTGTTACGCTCACGGGCATGGATGAGGAGAACATCATCATCTCCATGTACGCCGCCGCCCAGCATGTAAAAAAAGTCATTACAAAGGTCAGCCGCACGGACTTTGCGGATATGCTTTCAGGCTCCGGGCTCGATACGTTCATCATACCCAAATCAATCACGGCGACGCAGATTGTCCGCTACGTCCGCGCTATGCAGAACTCCCTTGGCAGCAACGTTGAAACGCTTTACCAAATCGTAAACGGAAAGGTCGAGGCGCTGGAGTTTCACGCGCGGGACAAGGCGCGCTGCATCGGCGTTCCGCTCAAGGATCTTGCGCTTGTCCGCGAATTGCTTATCGCCTGCATCATACGCAAGGGGCGCATAATCGTGCCGGGGGGCGACGATAGCATACTGGCGGGCGACAGCGTGGTCGTCGTAACAACCAACAACGGATTGGACGATCTTGACGATATACTCGCTTAATATGGTGACGCTATGAATTACCGCATGATCCTGTATATTCTCAGGAACTCACTTTTTGCCGAAGCGGTTCTCATGCTTCTTCCGGCGGCTGTCGCCGTGATTTATGGGGAAAACCCGGCTCCTTTTCTGATAACCATCGGCATTTTATTGGGCGCAGCCGCTCTGCTGAACCTGCTTCGTCCGCGCACAAAAGTGATATACGCGCGGGAAGGGTTTATCAGCGTAGCGCTATCCTGGATAATGCTTTCGGCCTTCGGCGCGCTCCCTTTCATATTCAGCGGCGCGATACCGAATTTTATCGATGCGATATTTGAAACCGTCTCCGGTTTTACTACCACTGGCGCAACCATATTAAAGGATATTGAGGTGGTTGAGCGCGGCGTTCTCTTTTGGCGTAGCTTCACGCACTGGATAGGCGGTATGGGCGTGCTGGTTTTCATCATGGCCGTAATCCCGCTTGCCGAGGGGCGATCCATGCATATCATGCGCGCGGAGGTTCCCGGCCCTTCTGTTGGAAAGCTTGTGCCAAGGGCCAGAAACACGGCGAAGATTTTATACGGCATCTATATACTGCTAACGGTTGCGGAAATAATATTTCTTGTAGCGGGCGGGATGCCGCTGTTCGATTCGCTCGTTCACGCCTTCGGTACCGCGGGAACGGGCGGTCTGTCCATTAAAAACGCGAGCATCGCGGCGTACGACAGCGTTTATATCCATATGGTTATAGCCGTTTTCATGCTGCTGTTCGGTATTAATTTCAACCTCTATTATCTCCTCATTCTGGGCAGGCTTAAAACCATACTGCGTAACGAGGAGGTTCGCTGGTATATAGGTATCGTCGCCGTCAGCGTGCTTTTGATAACGGCGAATATCATTAAGATTTATGGAAATGTGGGAGAAGCGTTTGAAAAGGCTTTTTTCCAGGTAAGCTCCATTATCACTACAACCGGATATACGACGGCGGATTTTAATTTATGGCCGGAGCTTTCAAAGCTGGTGCTCGTGATGCTCATGGTGGTGGGCGCATGCGCCGGGTCAACAGGCGGCGGTATCAAAGTAGCCCGCCTGATCATATTGGTAAAGACCACCGGCCGCGAAATCAAACGGCTTATGCACCCGCATAGCGTGAGCGCGGTCAAGCTCGATGGGAAAGCAGTTGATGATTTCACCTGTCACGGCACATGCGCGTTTTTTATCCTCTATATGCTCATTACAGCCGCATCCATGCTCCTTATCTCCGTAGACGGGCAGAGCTTTGATACCACTACTACGGCTGTTATCGCCTGTATCGGCAATATCGGCCCAGGGCTTGAATCGGTTGGGCCAATCGGTAATTTCAGCATGTTCTCTGATTTTTCAAAAATAATACTCAGCTTTGATATGCTTTTGGGCCGCCTTGAAATATTCCCCATTATTATGCTGTTCAGGCCGGCGATGTGGAAGAGGAGTTAACGCCTAACGGCAATGACTTAACCGTTGAGAATACAGGCTAAAAATTTATTTATCCATATGATTTAACGGTTCAAGTAAAGGCGCGCGCCAACCATAGTATACTCCATTTCACAGAGCCTTTTTTGCTTGCTAAGCCGAAAAATTCATGGAAGCAAGGCGTTTTAAGAGCAAATTCCGCTTGCTTTTCAAAACCGCGTGTTATATAATAGCGTCTGTTCGGGTGAGCTTTCACCCGTAGCAGCAGGAGGGCGTAACGTCGCCCTGCGCCAAGCTATTTGATAAGGGGTGAAAATAATGAAGAAGGAAATCCATCCGACATATGGCGAGTGTACTGTCCGGTGCGCTTGCGGCGAAACGTTTAATTCCGGCTCCGTCAAAGGCGAGCTGAAAGTTGAAATCTGTTCGAAGTGTCATCCGTTCTATACCGGCAGGCAAAAGTTGGTTGATACCGGCGGACGCGTGGATCGGTTCAAGAAGCGTTACAACATTTAACTTGTGCGTAAGAGGCTGCATCATTGAGGCGGCCTCTTATTTTTATATATGGGCTTCGGCGCCTGCCTGAGGATCATTATTATATGAAACGCGTCAAACAAGAGCAGATCATCTTTTTCCTATGAAAAAACATTGCGGATAAAAATAACCGCAAGGTGTTAATTGAATTAAATTATCAGCGAGGCGATTGCAGCGGCCCCAATCTTCATTCTTTTAAAGCCTTTGTGTCGTATTAATAATGATAAAGGCTGATACAAATATCCGTATCAGCCTTTATTTTATCATGCTGCCATTTCCTTAATTCACCGGGTTTTAAAATGTACGAACAGTTTATCCCTTAGGTATCGGATTTTTCGCGGCCTTCGCGCCTGCCGCTTCCTTGACCGGATATACGGCTGCCCGGACGCTGCGCGCGGCTTTTTGACGCGGGCGATTGTGGAAAATACCCGCCCGGCGGCATAGAGGGCGCGCCCGCTCCCTGCTGCGCCATATGCCTTTCCCTCAACGCGCGCTGGTGCGCGAGCACCGCCCGCTGCTTTTTCTCAAGCACGTGTAACGTAATAAGCGCGGCGCCCGCAATAACCATAAGCGACGCCAGGATAATAAAGCTTGTCGTGAGCGTTGTGCTTAGCGTCGAGCCGATTGCGCCCATAGAAGGCATGTTTGGGTCTTCGATTACGGGCGGCGTAGGCGACGCGTTCAGGATATCGCCCGGATACTCCGCGTTAAGCTTCACAAAGCTGTTATGCGGGGCTCCGGAAGGATCCTCGGAGGTAAGCGTAAACACAAGCTCCCTCGGCTCGCCGACCTGAACCACTTTTTCAACGGTCTGCTTCGCGCCCGCGGCTATATCGCCTAACGCGGCGATCTCGCCAGCAACGCTCTCCGTAATTACGACGTTGGACATATCCAGCGAGCCCGTGTTCTCAATATCAAAGCTTATCTTTATCGCGCCGGAAGCCGAAAGCGGCTCTACAACCGTTGCTATCATCTTAATTCCAAGCAGGGCGGGATCGATGTATTTGCGCACAAGAAAGCTGGACGTCTTATCCTCAAACGTTTCACCCGTTCCGTCAATCCCGTTTATAGCGAATACGACATAACGCGTTTCGTTGGACGGGACCGTATGCGTCAATACCTTTTTCTCGCCCACCGCCAGGCTGAACGGCTCAGAGTTGAGCGCTTTGCCCGCATCATCCTTAACGGTTATATTGCGTATGGATTGGTTTCCGTTATTGGTGATGTAAAGCGTAAATTTCACGCCGTCAGGCGTCGGTTCATCCTGATTAACCTCAACTTCCAGCTGTGAGTTTACCATGCCGAGCGTGGTTTCCTTAATGTTAACGGTTTCCTGCTGGGCGCTGCCTTCGGGAAGATAGGTTATAACCGGCGCTGAAACCACCGTCTCATCGCGCATTTTATACTGGTAAGTTACGGTATGTTCCTCCCCCGGCTGAAGGGTATAGTTTTCCAATATGGGGTTTCTGTTAATCTCCCTGTCCATAATTTTGATGGACTTTAACGTTACGGTGCCGGTATTTTTAAGCGTGTAGGTCAGCGTAATCACTTCACCCGGAGGCACCTGCTTTTTATCTGTTTTTCGCGTGGCGGACAGGGAAACCAGCTTGCCCTTTTGTACCGTCACCGTTACCGGCCTTGTCTGCTTTACGCCGTTCTCATACCAGTTCAGTTCGAAGGAAAGGACTTGTCCAATCATATCCTTCGATACGCCGAACTTCGGGAACGAAAGCGTGCGGCTGGAACCTACGGGAATAGGGGATTGCTCGGTATGGTTGATACCGTGTCCGGTCAGCGTTACGCGCTCCATCGCGTATACGGAATCATTGGCGATATTAAAGTACAGCGTAACAACGCCCGCGTTATCCAGCTGCGCCGGATCCGAATATGCCTCAACTTGCGCTGCGCGCGCGCCGCCGCTCAACGGTAACAGCAGCAACAGCGCAAGAAAAACAGCAGCGAAACGCTTCCTCATCTGTGTTCATCCTCCCGGTTTTATGTATATTCTGATTTATTATATCATAAAGCGACGCGTGTGGGATATACTTATTTTTCTTGCTCGGATAACCGCGCGACAGATAGGTCAAATACCCGATATACCTGATAACCTCATTTACGACAGGCGCATATCAAAGCGCTAAAGAAAGGATACGGGCCTCGGCCCGTATCCCCAACCTATCAAAAAAGCCCGGGGTTGGGTCGGAGCCGCAACCCCATAAGCTTTCAACCGAATCTGACGACATGTGCGTCAGATTCTCAATGCCTTGCGCAGCAAGGGTTTCTTTGCACGGGGCGCTGACCGCGCCAATATGCAAGCGCTCCGTGTTAACTCGAAAAACGTGGCGCAGCCAATTTTTCGACACACTGAGGGGGACGCTTACGCGTTGTGAATTAAACTCCCGGATGTATTCCAGGGGTTCTATAACGATCGCAGTATTTGCAGGCATAATAGCCTTGCATCTGCGTTACTTGGATAAAAATATAATCATGCGGGCCGCTGCGGGAAGTTCCCTCCACAGAAACGTAAACAAATTTGCCACACCATGAATTTGTACATATATACTTTTGTTCTAATACCGTAGTACATCCATCTGCGTCGGAAGACCATACTTGGGTTATATACTCATCGGTTGGCTTAAACATACAATAATGGTTTTGCTGCGTTTCTCCCACCGCCATAGCGGATAACGAGAACGAGGCGAAAACAATAACAAGAATCGCTGAAACTAAGATTTTTACAATGCGTGACATATTAATACCCCTTTCAAATAAACACTAATTTGAAGTTCTGACTAAACGGCCGGGCAACGGGCAATATTTTACCACAATGGAATCACCACCCTAATCTCCTAACATATTATGGTATATTGTGGCATAAATCACGTGTAAAATCAATGATTTTATTACAAAAAGTAATAACATTATATCAATACGTATGTAACAGCTAAATGTCATAAAATGTATTTCATTTTAATAGTTGCGCCCTATGCGGGATAAAGAGGATAATGCTTGCGATGGCACAACAAAGTTGATGATAAAATCCAAATTTACAGCGATTTCCTCCCATATGCAAGATGTTAATCGAACGAATAGCTGAGCCTTCGCAGCATTGGAGAGAAGGAGATAGCCGCAATAAAGTAATAAAGCGGCCCCCCTGAGAATGAGGCGGGCCGCTTAAAGCTTCATCGATCAGCGTTCAAAGTCATAACCTTTCATAAACGCGTTTTGGTTTATCTGAACAAATTTAGGCTTTACGTTTTTCTCTATCGCGTCCATCCAATCCTCCTTCGCAAAGGGGAGGTAATGGGCCAGAACGCCTAATAGCACAACGTTCGCAGCGCGGTATGTGCCGCACGCGTGCGCCAGCCCCGTCGCGTCAAGCTCAACCGTTTTGACAGCCTTGCGCACGCGCTCAAGGCAGTCCGCCGGGTATTGCGCCGCGCCCACGATAACGGGCATGGGGAGTATTTCCTGCGTGTTCACTATCATAACGCCGCCGTCCTTCACGTACGGGAGCGCTCGCACCGCTTCAAGCGATTCAAACGCCAAAACCACGTCGGCCTGCTCTTGCTCTACGATAGTGGAATATATCCGCTCCTTATCACTCATGCGGACGTAAGTTACAACGCTCCCCCCGCGCTGGCTCATACCGTGAACCTCGCTCACACGCACGTCGTAATTATTTTTCAGGGCCAGGTAGCCCAATATTTTGCTGGCAAGGAGCGTACCCTGCCCGCCTACGCCAACGATTACCATGTTGATCATACGGGTCACTCTCCTTTCACTTTCAGCGCGCCGAAGGGACATACGTTCGCGCACATGCCGCAGCCGACGCATTGCGTTGGGTCAACACGCACGCCGGATTCCGTTTTAATGATTGCGGGGCAGCCGATTTTCATGCACAGGCCGCAGTTCCTGCACGCGCTTTCATCGCAGTTAAACGGTACGCCGGGCTGCTTCACGATAAGCGCGCAGGGTCGGCGGCTGATGACTACGGAAAGCTCATCGCGCGCTGTCTCTTCCTTAAGCACCTTCTCAAGCTCTTTAACGTTAAACGGATCGACTACGCGCACATGCTCGATGCCCATGGATTCGCAGAGCTTTTCAAGATTCAGCTGCGGCGCGGGGTTTCCGTAAATATCAAAGCCGGTAGACGGGTTGTGCTGGTGCCCGGTCATGCCGGTAATGGAGTTATCCGCTATAATCACCGTTCCCACGGAACGGTTGTACATCATATTCAAAAGCCCCGTGATCCCGCTGTGGCAGAAGGTGGAATCGCCAAGAACCGCAACGGTTTTTTGTGCCTGGGCTGCTCCGCGCGCCTTTTCCATGCCGTGAGCCATGCCGATGGAAGCGCCCATACAGACGCAGGTATCCACCGCGCCGAGCGGCGGCAGCGCGCCCAGCGTATAGCAGCCGATGTCGGAACAGACGGTTAGCTTGAGCTTGTTCAGCACGTGGTAAAGCCCCCGGTGCGGGCAGCCGGGGCAAAGCACGGGCGGGCGAACCGGGATGCCCTGCGTGTTCATGGGCCCGGGCTCCGCCTGGCCCATAAAGCGCGATGCGATTTTACGCACGAATAGCTCGCCCTGAACGCCGGTTTTATCCTTGCCCGAGCAGGGGATTCCCCAGCTCTTAATCGTTTCCTCATAGAACGGCTCCATATCCTCGATAATGAACAGCTCGTTAACGCCCTCGGCAAATTCGCGTATGAGCTTTTCAGGCAGGGGATAGGCCATCCCGAGCTTGAGGACGGAGTATTCCGGCATGGCTTCCTTAACATAATTATAAGCCGCGCCCGAGGTGATAACTCCGTAGCGGCGGTCGTTCCATTCAATGCGGTTGATGGGGAGGGCGTTCGCGTCCTCGCGCAACCGGTTCTCGCGCTCTTCAACCCAAAGGTGCCGTTTTATCATGTTCGCGGGCATGGAAATATACTTGCCGGGGTTCTTTACATAATCCCGCAGCCCGGTTTCCTCGCGCTCGCCAAGCTCGACCGGCGTCCTCGCGTGCGCGATGCGCGTGGTGAGCCGCACGATTACGGGCGTGTCGTATTTTTCGCTGATTTCATAAGCCAGCTTCATGAAATCCTTGCACTCCTGGCTGTCGGAAGGATCCAGACACGGCGCGTGCGACGCTTTGGCGAGCATGCGCGTATCCTGCTCGTTCTGCGAAGAATGCATTCCCGGATCGTCCGCGACTACAACGACCATGCCCGCGTTAATGCCGGTGTAAGTCGCCGTGAAGAAGGGATCCGCCGCCACGTTGAGGCCCACGTGCTTCATGCACGCCATGCTGCGCGCGCCGGCTACAGCCGCGCCTAACGCAACCTCTACGGCTACTTTTTCATTAGGAGCCCATTCCGCGTATACATCGGGATAGGTCGCCACGTTTTCGTTGATTTCTGTACTTGGCGTGCCGGGATACGCGCTGGTTACGCGTACGCCGGCTTCATAAACGCCGCGCGCGATGGCCTCGTTTCCAAGCATGAGCTGTTTCAATGCTTTCAACCTCCTGTTTCTCATTCCCGATTCCCGGGATGGTACATCTATTTCATTATAGAACACCGCGAGGGGCAAAAAAAGGCGGCTTGAAATATATATAGAATATAACTGCAAACGGCGCCTGGCCGCATAGGGCGGCAGACACTTGCCTTTACGCCCGGCGTTCTTTTAAAAGAATAATGCCGGCGGACCGTTTTTATGACGGCGGGCAGCGGATGCGGATTATATAAAACGCGCTGTCCGAAGGCGCTAATGCACTTCGTGACAGCGCGCGTTTTTTGGGGCGGGCGGCTTAGTAAGCCAGCTCACCCGTAAAACGGCGTATGCCGGTAAGGTTCATATACTGGAGGCTTGTGATTTTCACCACGTCGCCGGGCTTGGGCGAGTGGATGAACTTGCCGTTGCCAATATATATCCCCACATGGTCGACCGGGGAGTTAAACGCTACCAGGTCGCCGGGGCGTATCTGACTGCGCGGCACGGATTTTCCGGCCTTGGCCTGATCCTTGCTCACGCGCGGTATGTTGATGCCTGCGGCCTTGGAGTACACATATTTAGTAAAGCCCGAACAGTCGAACCCTTCCGCGGGGGTGTTCCCGCCGTATTTATAAGGAAGGCCCAGATAGCTTTGCGACACGTTCAGTATGGCGTTAAGCGATAGAACCTCGGGCTGTATTTTCGCCTGC
>OHPH01001236.1_pt1 | contig 11188 bp, 9 predicted proteins | sample 1577681 | NCBI WGS metagenome assembly OHPH01 (sample SAMEA3879603, study PRJEB24766) | human gut metagenome | biome: human-associated habitat; feature: feces | place: USA | collected 1985/1987 | reverse complement strand
TTCTATTATGAACAAAAAGTTTTTAAGTGCAATCCTGTTCGGAGCCTTGATGGTTTCGTCAACGGGAACATTTGTGTCTTGTAAAGACTATGATGATGACATTGACAACATCAATAAAGAGTTGTCGACTCTTAAAGGAGATCTGAGTGCTTTACAGGCAAAAGTAAATGAAGGCAAATGGATTACAAGTTTGGCTCCAACTACTGGTGGTTTTACCGTAACTTTTTCGGATAACACTTCTTATACCATTACGAATGGTAAAGATGGTGCTGCTGGTGCTGATGCTGTGAAATGGGAGATTGGTACTGACGGTTTCTGGTATAAGAATGATGTAAAGACCGAGTATCAGGCTGTTGGTCAAGCTGGCGAAGCTGGTGTTGCTGGTGTATCTCCTTATATCGGTGAAAACGGTAACTGGTTTGCTTATAACACCGAGACAAAAGAAGTGGAAGATACAGGTATCTCTGCTGCCGGAACCAGTACCTACGTGGTGAAGAATGGTGATAACTATGAATTGCATGTGTATAACCAGACTACCGGGGAATATGAGTCAATCGTTCTTCCTGCTACTGCTGCAGCAGCTGCTTTGAACGTGGTGTTTATGCCGACATATAGTGATATGCAGACTAAAGTAGTTGCTATCAATATTTCTGTTGGTGACGATCTTAACGATAAGAACCATTTGTGGGATAATAATGTTTCATTGACTAACGATATTGTTTTCAACTATCGTGTTTCTCCTGCAAGCATTGATTTGGCAAAAGCAAATATTGGCTTCTTGGTAAATGAAGTACAGTCAAGAACTGCAGGTTCTATCTTGGAAGTTGCTGATAAATCGTTTGCTGATGGTGTTTTGGCTGTAAAAGCTAAAGCTGGTGAAGCATTCTCTTTGAAGAATAAGAAATATGCCGTGGCTTTACAGGTTCAGAATGATGCACAGAGCGCAATTTCTACTTATCATTTGCTTACATCTAATACAATTAATCGCGAAGACTTGACAGTATTCGAAGCTCGTAAGGATGATAATGGAGAGATTGGGTATTTCCAGTTCCTTTCTCTTGATATAAACCTCTTATATACAGGTGAATTGAATGTTGCTGATACTTTAACTGTAGGACGAACTGTTAGGGATAATTCTATGAATACTTCGTCATATAGTGACTTGAGAAAATACGGTTTTACTCCTTACTACGAAGTAGTTAAGAAAGCTGGTGAAGACAAAGGCAATTATTTCACTGTAGAAAATGGTGTTATCAAAACGAATGGACAAATTTCTTCTGTAGGTCATAATTGTACTTTCATTGTATCTGTATATGATAAGAAAGACGGATATAAATTGGCTGAAAAAGAATTGACTGTATCGTCAGTTGAGAAGATTGCTACTACTAAGACTTATACCAAATCTGAAACTCATGAATTAACTCTTGAATCAAAAGATTATAGATTCAAGTTTGATATGAATGATGTATATAATACATTGGGCATGTCTTCTCAAACATTCTGGAGTGCAGGATATACTCGTGAATATTATATTTGGGATGCAGAAAGAAGTGAATATGTACAAACAAGCAGTAGTAATGGTGTTATTTCTGCTGGCACAGCATATGAAAACAATGAAAACTTCTTGTATGTAGATGTTAAGAATATCTTGACTAAGGAGCAGCTTGGCAAGTACAAAGTAGTATTTAAGATTGGTAATACAGGTGCAGAAGTTGTTTATGAGGTTAAGGTAGTATATCCTGAAGTAACTTTGGTTAAAGACAATGATTACTGGAAAGACGGTTATATGATTAATGCCGGTAAACTTGTAGGTTCTAATTATGTCATGTCTGGTGACTTACGTCGCGGATATAAGAATAAAGACCTTGATTTGGTATTTGAAACAGTAGCTGGTGAAACTCGTACAGATTTTGATTTGACTAACAATATCCTGACCTATACAGGATCTTGCAATGATAAAGAAGGTAACCGTATCAACATTTCTAAGATCGATCCGGTTGATGTAATGGTATTTGTTCTGATTAATGGTCAGAAGATTGACAATGGTACTAAGATCCAGGTTAAGTTTGCTGACCCGTTGAAGAATATCACTTTGAAGAAAGATGCCAAGTTTGAAACTACAGACAAGAAGAATCCTGCCGATAAATTGCAGTTGAATTCTGCAATCAACTTGGTAAGCATTGCTGGTGAAAAAGTAATTGAAAACGGTACGATGAATGCTACTATTGCCGGTTACTATAATGCTCAAGCAGCTAAGTTCGAAGTATCGGAAGAGGATGCTGCTAAGGGAGCTAGTGTAAATGCTACAACGGGTGAATTTACATGGCAGAATGATGGTGTAGCTTTGACAGCCAACAAGACTATCAATGTGAAAGTTACGGTTACATACACTTGGGGTGTTGCGGTTGGTACAATTCCTGTAACTGTAAAATCTAACCTCTAATCTGAATTTAGATGATTAAAAAATAATCATACTATAAAGTAAAAGTCCGCTTCTCCTTCGTGAGAAGCAACTTCTACCCAAAGTAGAAATTATAAATTCTTTCAAGCGGGGAAAGCATACGTATCCGGCAACGGGCGTTTCTTTCCCCGCTTTTTTTTAAAGGAAATGACTCTGAAGAATAGTTTGTTTCTTTCCCGCTTAGAGTCTGTTCATTGAATTTGTAATCAATAAATTGTATATACCATGAATAAAATAGAAGAGATAAAGAAAAAAATCAGGGATTTGAAGTTAAAGCAGAAGATGACAACTGGGCGTTTGGAATGGAACGATATACAGAGAGAAATAGACATTTTGAATAATGAGTTAAAGCAACTAGAAACAGACAAACCACAATATGGAAAATAGATTATACTTGTACAACTTAGGTATAAAGACATTTGGCGGCTTTGCAACACTGGGTGGGGTTATACAGGCTTTGCAACTATTTACGCAGCCTGATCTTGATATTAAATCAATTTTGCTTTCGTTTCCTGCGTGGGTAGTATATGTATTTGTATGCCTGACTATTATTTTTGCTATGTTGAGGGAACGGTACAAATCGATGAGTCAAAGGGTGGAAGTATTGAATGTTAAATTGAACGAGCAAAATGCAATAATTCGTTCGTTGCAGGAAATGATGAAAATTGTGCCATTCAAAGGACGCTTTTTCTTGACCACAGAGTATTTATACAATGAATTGGGGGAATATATACAGAATAACATTGATATTGATTCAATAGAGATAAAGAATACAATAGAAAAAAGAGGTATGGGAAACAAGAGAGATTCCTTTGTCCGATTAAATATAAGAGGTGTTGTTTCGCATAAAATCAGTACATTCCAACTGCTGGTGGCAGGTGATACCATTGTTAACTTTGAAGATATAAACATACAAGCGTTCGAGCGTGTTGGTGGGAAGCAGAAAAAATTATGTGCAAGAATTGCTGATAACGGACAGGATTCTTTGTTGAAGCAGGTTGTTGTTTCTTATGGCAAAGTAAAAAGTCCCGGTAGTATTGTTGATTTGATGATTGAATGGTGCTGGCCTAATATGTTGAATATTACAGATTGCGACTATACTACATTGCCTAATTTTTTGGCAGGTACGGTGAAACATCTGAAAATGTCTTTGGAATGTAAAGAAGATATAGGTTTTAAATCGGCAAGTATATATAAATATAAAGTCGGTATGGATAAGGCCCAGTTGATTTTGGACGTTGATATGTCCGAAATCACAGATACGATATCTTATGAAGAAGATAATCCGTTAATGAATTCTACTTATATATTGTATTACGAAGTTGCCAGATGATTGGAAATCTGAAAAAATATATAGATAAGGCATCTTTTATGGAACATATAGATGCCAAGCTGCGGCAGAATGAACCTATGATTATAGATTCATTCGTCAGTAATAAATGTAATCTGAAATGTAGGCATTGTTATTTTGGAGATGCCCGGCCCATATCAGAGTCGGTTTCTTTGGCAAGATGGAGAAGTTTTCTTGATGAAGCTATTGGAATGGGTATGAAACATTTTCATTTTTCGGGTAAAGAATCTTTTTTGGATAATAGAATCTTTGATATCCTGAATCTTTTAGCGGAATATAAGGAAGATAGGAGAATATTTTATGGAGTTGTTTCAAATGGAATGAGTATGGATATTCAGGGGTATGACGAAGTTCTTGCAACCAACATCTCATACCTTGAAATTAGTCTTGAGGGCTCTGGAAAATACAATGATTTGATAAGGGGTGAGAACGGATACAATACGGTTTATGAGTTGATTGAAAATGTGGAGCATCGAGATAAAATAAACATTACTTCTACTATTTTTGATGATAATGGAGCTGATTTATTATCCATGTTGCTTGCATATTGGAAATTAGGAGTTGATAAATTTAATTTTGCTCCTATCATGTATTATTCACCATTTGAAATGAAACCATTGAAAAGTTTGTCGTGTGAATCCTTGCTTGGTTTTGTTTCGCTCTGTCTTGATTTTATGAATAATGATAACAGTCCGGATGCTATTGATATAAGGATTTGTATGACGAAAGCAATGGCGTATGAACTGTTTCTGAAAGAAAATATATTAACCGGAAAAATAGAGGAATATATATACAGAGGCAATAAAATGAAATATCAGAGGGGAAATAAGGTGTTGGAGTTTAGTTATCCTTTACTCAGCATTCCATTCCTTAATGAATTGGTCGTTACTCATGATGGTTACATTATATCCTGTGCAGATGATATTCATTATAAGTATCTTGATAAGATCGCTTTACCGAACGTGAATATAGTAAAAAACAGTTTTGCAGAAATATTGCAAGCGAGAAACGAATTTATTTTGTGTTATTTAGACAAAGAATTATCTTAATATACTAAATGTTTATAATTATGAAGACACAAGAAATTGTAGATGTTCGGGTGGGTGAAAGCACTCAGCTGGATCACGGTTATGAATTGAGTGATAAGTGTATAATAACGAAAAGTTCAAATGCTGTCGCTAGCGGAGCAGGAAGCAAAGGCTTGTTTTCGTATAAAAGTACTAAGCTGAAAAGTGCTGAATGTAAAATCAATCAGAGTTTACGGGATGTTGATAATGGAGCAGGAAGCAAAGGTTTGTTTAGTGTGAATGTTGATTAGTAAGCATGGCTTTGTAGAGAAGTTTGTTTGTCTTTTTAACTTCTGAACATGAAGCTAAAATGTTTGACCTCTTTTGCATGTGGCAACAATAAATTGACATAAAGCAAGTAATCATTCCTTTTCTTATAAAAGTGTGCTAAAAACACTTATATCTGAAAACATAACAATTATTTTTGTACGTTTTTTAATTAATGGATTGTTTTTATTCAGGTATGAAGAAGAGTTTGACGGCTTTGGCGTTCGGCACATTGGGATTGGGCATTGCCGAGTTTGTAATGATGGGCATTTTGCCCGATGTAGCGAAGGACTTGCATATAAGTATTCCGCAAGCAGGACATTTTATTTCGGCTTATGCACTAGGTGTGTGCGTAGGAGCACCGGGGATGGTTTTGGTGGCTCGTACCCGTCCGCTGAAACATATTCTGTTAGGTTTGATGGTTATTTATATTTGTGGTAATTTGTGTGCTGCCGTTTCAGTGAATTATTGGATGATGTTGATGATGCGTTTTATTTCCGGATTGCCTCATGGCGCCTTCTTTGGGGTTGGTTCCATTGTGGCGGAAAGAGTGGCTGATAAAGGAAAAAGTTCGCAGGCAGTGGCATTGATGGTGTCGGGTATGACGATTGCCAATCTTTTTGGTGTACCTTTGGGTACGTTCATGAGTAATATAATGTCCTGGCGTATTCCTTTTCTCTTTAATGGAGTATGGGGACTGATTACCTTGTTCTATATTTGGAAATGGGTTCCTTCACTGCCTGCTTTGCCGGATACAGGTTTGAAAGGACAGTTCCGTTTTTTGAAGAAGCCGGCGCCGTGGCTCATATTGGGAGCTACGGCTTTGGGCAACGGTGGCGTATTCTGCTGGTATAGCTACATCACCCCGTTGCTGACTGAGGTTTCCGGTTTTAGTGCGGAAAGCATTACGGCGCTGATGGTACTGGCAGGATTCGGAATGGTTGCCGGCAATCTGGTCAGTGGGCGCATGTCCGACCGGTACACTCCGGGAAAGGTAGGTACGGTGGTGCAAGGGATGATATGTGTTATTTTATTATTGATATTTTTACTCTCGCCCTATCCGTGGTGTTCGGCAATATTGATGACACTCTGTACGGCAGGTTTGTTTGCCGTCTCCAGTCCGGAGCAGGTGTTGATGATTCGTGTGGCCCCTGGAGGAGAAATGTTGGGAGGCGCTTGTGTGCAGATGGCCTTCAATTTGGGGAATGCTATCGGAGCCTATATCGGAGGTCTTGCCTTGAGTGGAGGATACCGTTATCCCGCATTGGCAGGCGTACCGTTTGCACTGATGGGATTTATTTTATTCCTTGTCTTCTACAAGAAATTCCAGGATAAGTATTAAGTGTTTCATTTTTTTTGTGTATGTTTGTCCGCAAGTATTAACTAAACTCGATAACTTATGAAGACTTTGAATTATGTGAAGATATTGCTGTTGTGTGTATTTACGATTGGGCTGGCGTCTTGTGGGGATGATGTATATTATACCATGCAGAATAGCGACGACAAATTGTGTGGGAAGACGTGGATAGAAGAATATCAGACGGAAAACAAAGATGGAGTTGAAGTGTTATGCAGTCATCAGCTGAAGTTTGCCAAGGCTGATAATTCTGGACAGGAAATCTGGGAGTATTATCGCGGAGGCGAGTCCCGTCCCTATGAAACGACTTCACGTACTTTTACTTGGAAATGGATGGATAAGTCTATGGAGGGGTTGACTCTGAATTATGGTGCCGGTGAAATCAAGTACTTTGATAATGTATGGGTGCGCGAACATTATTTATCCGGTAAACTGGATGGAGTGGTTGTTATGATGGTAGATGCTAATTATAAATAAAGTATGGCTTATGAATAATATGTTGAAATACACAAAAATGTTATTGTTGTTTGTCCTTGTATTAGGATTGACATCATGTGATAGTGAGGAAGAAACGGAATATAATCTGCCCGGTGAATGGTATACATCTGAAGAAATAGATTTCGGGGCATATACTTGGGGTAGGGGGACGATTATGACCTTTAACGCGCGCAACCAAGGTACTATTGGTTCATATGGCGACCCGAATTATTTGCTTTTCAGATGGAATTGGGTTAGTGGGGCTTACAATCTGATGGAATTGGAATTCTATGATGATGGCAGCATGGCTTACATTGAAGGAGCCATGGCTGATTCTTATTCTTTCAGTGGTACTTGGTATAATAGCTGGAGGGAATATCAAGATAATATTCACGGACAGCCTTTTCGTATGCGTCGGCAATGACGACATGCTTATCAATAAAAAACGGAGCAAATCAATTGCTCCGTTTTTTATTGTATGTCAGCTTTTTACTTATTCTTCAAAACCAATTTCTTGAACTCTCCCGGATAAGGTGTTTCAAACCGCATCAGCTCTCCCGTGACGGGATGATAGAAACAGAGTTTGAAAGCATGCAGGGCCAAGCGTCCGATAGGATTTACGTCTTCCAGTCCATAGCGTCCGTCGCCGATAATGGGATGCCCCAAATCCTGCATGTGTACACGTATCTGGTTTTTTCGTCCCGTTTCCAGGTTCAGTTCAACAAGAGAGTATCCATTGGCTCGTTTGATGGTACGGTAATGCGTAATGGATTCTTGTCCCCCGTCATCTGTCGGGCTGGAGTATACATACAGCTTACGGTCTGTCAACCAAGAAACCACGGTTCCTGCATCTTTTTCCATCTCGCCGACCACTACGGCTACGTATCGCCGGTCTGTTACAATGCCATGCCAGTTATCGCGTAGTGTACGTTGGGTCTTCTCGTCTTTGGCAAACATCATCAAGCCGGAGGTGTCACGGTCCAGGCGGTGCACGATGTGTACACGGTGCTGCTTGCCCGAGCGTTGCACGTATTCATTCAAGATGGTATAGGCGGTACGTTCCTTTTGCCGGTCAGTGTTGACGGACAGCAAACCCTGCATCTTCTCTATCACGATGATATAGGCATCCTCGTATACAATCTTCATCAGTTTATGGTTGAACTCTTTACGTCCCTTCTCACGGCTGATTTGTACTTTCATACCCGGTTTCAGGGGAAAATTGTATTGTGTAGTGATAACGCTGTCCACATATATAATGCGTTTGCTCAGCAATGATTTCAGCTTGGTGCGGCTGGCGTCCGGCATTTTAGCTGCCAGAAACTCCATGAGCTCCATCGGTTCCTTCACCATGTAGTCCGTATATTGTGTGCGGGCTCTTGCTGTAATTTTTTCTTTTGCCACGACTGGTTTTAATTTACGATTAGACAATTTACAATTTACGATTGAAAACTACTTGTACTTTCAATCTTTTAATTCCAATAATACTACGTTTTCCACATGGTGGGTGTGCGGGAACATGTCTACCGGTTGAACGGCCTTCACTTTATATTTCGCATCGAGCAGTTGCAGGTCGCGCGCCTGCGTAGCCGGATTACAGCTGACGTATACGATGCGTTTGGGCTCGGCAAACAGAATGACATCCACTACATCCTGGTGCATTCCGGCACGGGGAGGGTCGGTGATGATGACATCGGGACGGCCGTATTGGTTGATGAAGTCTTGTGTCAGCATGTCTTTCATATCTCCGGCAAAGAACAATGTGTTTTTAATTCCGTTAATCTCGGCATTGACCTTGGCGTCTTCAATGGCTTCGGGCACATATTCTATGCCGATTACCTGGCGTGCGTGCTTGGATACGAAATTGGCAATGGTACCCGTGCCGGTATAAAGGTCATAAACAAGCTCGTTACCGGTCAGTCCGGCAAAGTTGCGTGCTACTTTGTAGAGGTTGTAGGCTTGTTCGGAGTTGGTCTGATAGAAAGATTTGGGACCTACCTTGAAGCGCAGTCCCTCCATTTCCTCGAAGATGTGGTCTTTTCCCTTGAAGGTGTGTACCTCGAGGTCGGTGATGGTATCGTTGCACTTATTATTAATAATGTATAGCAGGGAAGTGATTTCGGGGAATGTATCTGCTATGTATTGCAGCATTTGCTTGAACAGAGCCATTTCCTCCTCTTTCTCTATCTTGCAGATGAGGATTACCATCAGTTCGCCGGTGGTAGAGGTACGCACAATCATATTGCGTAGCATTCCTTCATGCGTACGCAGGTTGATGAAGGAATAGTTGTGCTGGTAGGCATAGTCGCGTACCGCATTGCGGATGCGGTTGGATATATCGTCCTGCAACCAGCACTTTTCTATGGCAAGCACTTTATCGAAAGCATTGGGAATATGGAAGCCTACGGCATTCATCTGTTCGTACACTACATTCTGCTGAACCTCTTCTGTCGTCAGCCAACGTTTGTTGGAAAAAGTGTACTCCAGTTTATTCCGGTAGAACTGAGTTTTTTCTGAACCTAATATCGGAGAGATTTCCGGCAATTCGATTTTGCCGATGCGGGTGAGGTTGTCCGTTACTTGTTTTTGCTTATACTTGATTTGCTCGGAATAGGGGAGAACCTGCCATTTACAACCGCCGCATACACCATAATGTTGGCAGAATGGAACTGCCCGTACTGCCGAATATTCATGGAATTTCACAGCCTCGGCTTCAGCATAATGATGCTTTTTTCTCTTAATTTGCAGGTCTACTACATCTCCGGGAACGACATAAGGTACGAAAATAACCAAATCATTAACCTTTGCGATGGCTTTTCCTTCGGCAGCCACATCCGTTATTGTCACTTTCTCCAGTAGAGGAAGCTCTTTTCTATTTCTTGCCACTTTTACACCAGTCTAATAAATTATTCTGCAAAAATAGACATTTTTTCGGGAATTCTCTCTATGAAGTGAAATATTAAAGATTGCAATGTCGAAATTGCATTTTAGCATAAAGTTTTTTCTGAAAAAGTTTTCTAGTCTGCGAAATATACTTAGATTTGCGAGCAGAAAAGAGAAATCACTATCAAAAACTTTAAATTTATATTATGGACAAAAAAAGAGTTTATACCTTTGGTAACGGCCAGGCAGAAGGAAAGGCCGATATGAGAAACCTTTTGGGTGGGAAAGGTGCTAACCTTGCAGAAATGAACCTTATAGGGGTTCCGGTTCCTCCGGGCTTTACAATAACGACAGAAGTTTGTACGGAATATTATGAAATGGGGCAGGATAAAGTCGTTGCTCTGTTGAAGAATGAAGTTGAACAAGCCATTGCCCATGTGGAAACACTGATGCGTTCCAAATTCGGTGATGTGGAGAATCCGTTGCTGGTTTCCGTACGTTCGGGTGCGCGCGCTTCCATGCCGGGCATGATGGACACTATCCTGAATCTTGGCTTGAATGACGAAGTGGTGGAAGGCCTGACGCGCAAGACGGGCAATGCACGCTTTGCATGGGACTCTTACCGTCGTTTCGTGCAGATGTATGGCGACGTGGTGCTGGGCATGAAACCGGTGAACAAGGAAGATGTAGACCCGTTCGAGGCTATTATAGAAGATGTGAAACATGCTAAAGGCGTGAAGCTGGATAACGAGCTTGAGGTGGAAGACCTTAAGGAACTCGTGAAGAAGTTCAAGGCTGCGGTGAAAGAACAAACCGGAAAAGACTTCCCGACTTGTGCCTACGAGCAGTTGTGGGGTGCCGTTTGTGCCGTATTCAACTCCTGGATGAACGAACGTGCTATTTTGTATCGTAAGATGGAGGGAATTCCTGACGAATGGGGTACTGCCGTAAGCGTTCAGGCTATGGTATTCGGTAATATGGGCGAGAGCTCTGCTACGGGTGTTTGCTTCAGCCGCGATGCTGCTACCGGTGAGGACCTTTTCAATGGCGAGTATTTGATTAATGCACAAGGTGAAGACGTGGTTGCCGGTATCCGTACTCCGCAACAGATTACAAAAATCGGTTCTCAACGTTGGGCTGAATTAGCCGGTGTAAGCGAAGAAGAACGTGTCAGCAAATATCCTTCCATGGAGGAGGCTATGCCGGAAATCTATAAGGAACTGGATGCTTTGCAGACAAAACTCGAAAATCACTACCGTGATATGCAGGATATGGAGTTTACAGTACAAGAGGGTAAACTCTGGTTCCTCCAGACCCGTAACGGTAAG
>OHPH01001228.1_pt1 | contig 11266 bp, 14 predicted proteins | sample 1577681 | NCBI WGS metagenome assembly OHPH01 (sample SAMEA3879603, study PRJEB24766) | human gut metagenome | biome: human-associated habitat; feature: feces | place: USA | collected 1985/1987 | reverse complement strand
CATCGCTACTTGTCTGACGGCTTTTTTGCAGACAACGATATTGTATATCGGTCTTCTGACTTACACTCAGCACCCATTGCTTGCGGTGGGGATATGCCTGTCGGCAAACGAAGTGCCGAGGATAGCTCAGATGTATGGATTGGATACCAGTGTGAGAGTCAATATGATGTCTGTTAGCCATACGGTTTCTATGGGAGCTAAGGCTATTGGAATGCTGAAAGGAGGAGCAAAATGAAAACCTACATCTACCCCGAAAACCTAAAAGCTAACGTCAAACTATGGCTCTGGAACGTCCGTGACTTTATCATTATCTGCACAGGGCTGATCTTGTCGGTAGTAGTGCTTGTGAACCTGTGGAACGTTCTTCCCATAGCGGCAACAGCATCTTATGCATTTCTTAGTCTGAGGGCTGACGAAACTTCGATCATAGACTATATTTTTAATGCTGTGAAGTTTTTTCTGACTTCGCAGCAATTGTATTTATGGAGGAAATTTTAAATGACAAAGAACAAAAACAGCGTTCAGGACTTGATAGGTCTTGAAAGCTTTACTCGTTTCGGTGTAAAGACCGACAAAGCCGAGCTTTCGTTTTTCAGCGTAGAACCTACTAATATATCCATGCTGTCAGCAGCTAATATCGACGTCAAAATACATCATCTTATGATGTTATTGAGTACCATACCTGACCTAGAAATACTGGCATTGGACTCCTGCGAGTGTTTTGACAGCAATAAAAATCATCTCAGGAAAAGGCTTGAAAAAGAGCAGAACGAGGCGGTAAGAAAACTGCTGCAAGCTGACTATGATTTTCTCGACAAGATACAAATTGAAATGTCCACGGCAAGGCAGTTTATGTTTGCGGTGCGGTTCAGACGTGAAAAGGACGAGCAGATATTCAGCACGCTTAATCGTGTTGACAAAGCAATCTCAGAACATGGCTTTACGGCTCGTCGAATGTCCAAACCTGAGATAAAGCGTATGCTTGCGCTTTACTTCGGAACGAGCATATCGGGCGAGGGAATCCCTGATATTGAGGGAGAAGCGGAATTTAATTTTGAGGAATTGCATGAGAATTAATTTACGAAAGAAAAAAAATCTGACGGACGAACAGCTTGAAATTATCAGCACAAAGGATTTCTTTGACCGCACTGTTCCGGGCGTGATACGTTTCTACACTGACCACTATATCTGCGGAAACTTCTACAAGTCCTGCTGGGCGGTAACGGAATATCCGACTTCAACAGAAGGAACGGCTATCCTCGCTCACCTTGCAGACAGGAACGGAGTAACGCTTCGCATTTACAACCGCCTTGTGACAAGTATGGAGCAGCGGAAGATCGTTCAGCAAGCGATGCGTAAAAACCACATGATGACTACCACAAACGATGTGAACGAGAGCATAAAGGCTCAGGATAACATAAATGATGTGGTGGAGCTTTTGAGTGAACTTCGCCGCAATAAAGAACCGCTCCTGCATACGGCTGTATTTATTGAACTGAAAGCAACAAGTGAGGAAAAGCTGAAAGAATTACAGGCGGATATACAAATGGAGCTTACCCGTTCAAAAATCAGCGTAGACCGTCTGCTCCTCCGTCAGAAAGAGGGCTTTTTATCGGTTTTGCCGACTGGCAATAATGTGTTCGCAACTCAGTTTGAACGTGTTCTTCCTGCAAGTTCTGTAGCAAATCTATACCCCTTGAATTACAGCGGAAAAACCGACGAAAACGGCTTCTATATCGGCAGAGATAAGTACGGCAGCAACGTGCTTGTGGACTTTGATAAGCGTACCGAGGATAAGACAAACAGCAATATTCTTATCCTCGGCAACAGCGGTCAGGGCAAGTCCTACTTGATGAAACTTTTGCTGTGCAATCAGCGTGAGGCAGGCAAAAGTGTGTTGGTTTTAGACCCTGAGCATGAGTACGAGGACTTGTGTTCAAATCTCGGCGGCACATACATTGACATGATGTCAGGTGAGTTTATGATAAATCCCTTAGAACCGAAAGCTTGGTCAGACGGAGAAAAATCCACAGACGATAGTCCGGAAACATTCAGAAAAGTCACAAGATTATCGCAGCATATATCCTACCTCAAGGATTTTTTCAGAGCCTACAAGGACTTCACAGACGCAGAGATAGATACGATCGAAATTATGCTGATGAAGCTGTACGCAAGATTCGGTATTGATGATTTTACCGATTTCAATATGCTGAACAGCGAAGATTATCCAATTATGAGCGACCTCTACGAACTTATTGAAAAGGAATTCATGGCGTTTGATAACGAGAAAAAGCACCTATACACCGAAGAAATGTTACAGAATATCTGTCTCGGACTGCACTCCATGTGTAAGGGTGCGGAATCAAAATATTTCAACGGTCACACCAACATAGGTGACGGAGAGTTTATCTGCTTCGGAGTGAAAGGTCTTATGGACACTAACAAGCGGCTCAAGGATACGCTGTTGTTTAATATCCTGTCGTATATGTCCAATCAACTTTTAGGCAAGGGAAATACAGTTGCGGCTATTGACGAGCTGTATTTGTTTCTTACAAACATGACGGCGATAGAATATATCCGCAACGGCATGAAGCGTGTACGTAAAAGGGAGTCCTCGTTTATTCTGGCAAGTCAGAACATTGAGGACTTTCTGCTGCCTGAAATTAAGGAGTTTACCAAGCCGCTGTTCAGTATTCCGAGCCACCATTTTCTGTTTAACCCCGGCAATATCTCGCCGACTGCTTTTATTGATACTTTGCAGCTTGAAGAATCGGAGTACGGCTTGATAAAGTATCCCGAACGTGGCACTTGTCTTTACAGGTGCGGAAATGAGAGGTATTTGCTACAGGTTATTGCTCCGCAGTATAAGGCGGCGATGTTTGGAAACGGTGGTGGTCGGTAATGTCTGCAACAGTTGCGGTTGCTCTGAAAAAGGTAGCGATATATATTCTGGGCGACGAAAAGAAACGAGGAAAGCTGTTTGTTCTGATCGGAAGCATCGCCGCAGGCTTTCTTGGACTGATGTGCCTGCCCGTAGCTGTGCTTTCGAGCATGGGCAGCATGGAGATCGAACAGCCTGAAATTAACGCTGAAATGTTCAGCGATTCGTCTTTGTTTGAAAGCCTTGACAGCGAACAGCAGGCGAAAATAACCGAAATTCAAAACAGCGGTCAGGAAATCGAGGACGCCATGAGGGGCGCAGGGGTTCGCTCTCAGACCATAAAAGCACAGCTGATATATATGTCATATTTCGATGATGTGCAGAATTTCAATGCGCAGTCCTATGCCAACCTGTTCGCCGTTGCTCCGAATGACAGCGATCTGATCGCTGCGATAAATTCAACTTACGGTTTGGAAATCGACTATGACGAATTTATGAGGACCTACACTTGGGTTATGAATTCCACCATAAATGAGTATATGTTTACGGATAGAACAACAAAAAATTGTTCCGATCTTGCGGCTTGGGCGGAGAATGCGTACATCTCAGGCTGGGGATTTAAGCAGGGTGCAATCGGAAATCGTGACTATGTTGACCGCATCAGATATGCTGATAATGCAGGGCTTATGCTTGGTTATCTGAATTACAATCCCGATGAAAAGTCGTTTGGAAATCAGTTTCAGACGCTTGTTTTCACCGAGCAAGGCAGTCTTGATACCATGCCTGAGGTCGCAGGTATAGGACTGTTTGACGGCAGTCAGCATGGGATATATGTCGGTGACGGCGAGGTGATTTACTGTTCCGAATCAGCAGGATATGTGACAAAAGACCTTGTTTCAAACGGCGGTTGGACAAGCTGGTGTACCTATGAGGGCGTGGATTATCCGCAGGAAGTGCGGGATAAAATTGATGAAAACGGAGGTGACAGCGAATGAAAAAATCAGTTGCGATAACAATTAGTGATGAAAAATTAGCGGCTCTGGAAATGTATTTGGAGCAGAAAAATATTAAGCTTTCGGATGAAATCGACAAGTGCATTGACGGCTTGTATCAGAAAAATGTGCCGCAGAACGTCCGTGATTTCATTGACATGATGTCGGCAAAAAAGCCTGCAAGAAAGCCGAAAAGCTCCTCGCCTGCCGAAACGGAAAAGCTGTCCGAGCAGTAACAAGCCACAGTTCGCACCGTGTCGCCCCGTGTGGCGAGGTTCGGCGGTCGGTGGGGTAAGTTTACCATAGGAGTGGTTAAACGGCTTTGTGGGCATTTGTCGCAGAGTTTGAGAATGGTGGGAATCAGGAGATTTCGGGTGGGTTTATGAGGGCAAAGCCAATAGGATTGGCTTAAATATTATATTGCAAGTTAAAGTTTCGGGGTTGAAACCCCGAAACAGTTACAGCGGACGGCAAAGCCGACCGCATTTTGCGAGGTTTGTACAGCTTCGGGCAAAGGGGTTGTAAATTCAGCCTTTTTAAAATTTCGGCGTTGTATCGACAGAAAGGCACGAAAATACGGCATTTTTATAGGAGTTGGAGGTGGTGAAAGTGAGTTTTCAGAATAAAGTGAAATTTGCGTTATGGGCATATCCCGAAACGCTGAAAGATGTGGCGGTTCATTACAAAAACGATAACTGCAAGTCGCAGAGCGAGTTTATTGAAAAAGCGATCAAGTTCTACATCGGTTATCTTGATGAGGAAAAAAGCGTGAATTACATTTCACCGATGATTACGGAAACGGTCAAAGCTACAATTAAGGGTACGGAACAGCGGCTGGCTCGTTTGCTTTTCAAGGTCGCAGTTGAGCTTGGTAAGCTGTCGCATATGACGGCAGCAATTAATGATGTGGATGATGAAACGCTGAAAAGTCTTCATGCGATGTGCGTTAATGAGGTTCGCAAGATCAACGGTATTATTGATTATGAGGACGCTGTGGAGTATCAGAAGGATTGATCTTGATTAAAAAATTGAAAGGAGTCCTGCCATGCCCAAACTAATAGTAACAAGCCGCTATCTGAAAAGCGGCTCTGGGAAGAAAAAACAGCTCTATCACTATGTAAAATACATTGCAACCCGTGAGGGTTCAGTTCCGATACCGAATGCAAATGAAACAGCTCCTGCTACGAAAAATCAGCAGGAGCTTATTTCATCTCTGCTGAACGACTTCCCCGACAGCAAAGAGTTATTTGAGTACGAAGATTACCAAAAGGATCCCACTGTCAAAAACGGTTCGGCGCTAATATCGGAAATACTTGACCGAAACATGGACAGGCTTACAAGCCGTGAAAATTATGTAGGCTATCTTGCAAACCGTCCCGGAGCAGTCAAGTTTGGTTCGCACGGTTTGTTTTCACAATCGGACGAACCTATTAATCTTGAAAAGAGATTGCAAACCATGGCGGTAACGTTTGGACTCATGTCGTTTCGCTCCGCAGAGATAACGCTCAGGCAATGGGGTATGATAATTTAAAAGCGTGGCGTGAGCTTGTCAAGCGGCAGATTCCCAACATTGCGAAGAATCAGAAAATTGATATGGCTAATCTGAAATGGTACGCTGCTTTTCACGATAAGAAAACAAATCCTCATGTGCATATTATTGTGTACTCCGACAACGAGCGCGAGGGATTTCTCACTAATCATGGTATTGAAAAAATCCGCAGTGGTTTTGCAAACGATATTTATGCAGATGAACTTCACAATCTTTATGCACAGCAGACCGATTTGCGCAATCTGATGAAAAAGGAATCAGAACAATTAATGCAGAAGCTTGCGGATAACATTTCACAGAATGATGTTGATAACGCAGAACTAATTGATCTTGTTGCAAAACTGCATGAACAGCTTAATTCTTCTAAAGGCAAAAAGGTATACGGATACTTGAAAGCGGATGTGAAGAAAACTGTTGATGAGATTTTTATAAGGCTTTCGGAAAACGAATCAATTCAGAAAATGTATTCTCTTTGGTGTGAAATGGAGCAGCAGAAGCACGACGTTTATTCGTCGGCAAAGCTTCAGTTTCCAAAGCTTGCGGACAACAAGGAGTTTAAGTCTGTTAAAAATATGATAATCAGAACTGTACTGGATATGAATAGTCCTGTTGTTGATATTGAGATTGAAGAACCGGAACTGACAGAAAAAACTGATGATGACATAACAGATATTCCTCCGCAGATAGACGAGTCGAAACAGTTAGAAAATGATAATGTGATATTTTCAGATAACGAGGAGCTGACAGCCGAAGAGTTCACTTGTAGTAATGAAAGTGCGGTAACAGTTGATATTGATGACGAACCTCAAAGCAAATACTACCTCAAATGGAGTACAGCATACAAAGAAGCTTGTAAGATTATTTACAACAAGCAATCAAAGCTTGAAGATTTTCAGAAAGCGGAGCAGCTTTTGCTTAACGAATCAAGGTCAGGCAATGTTCTTGCTATTCAAGATCTGGGCAAACTCTATTCTACTGATAAACTCGGCGAAAAAGATGAAAAAAAGTCTTTTTCATTCTACGAAGAAGCATTTCAGGGTTTTATGGAGATCGAGCCGGATTCTGATTTTATGTTTCCTTATGAGCCGAAATTTGATGGGCAGATTATGAAACCCGTGAATATGCGTTCTTACGTTTGGTATCGCATAGGCAAAATGCATTGCTATGGGTTGGGAACAGAACAGGATTACGCTCAATCATTTGAATGGTTCTTGAAATCAGCTCATGAAGGCAACAAATTCGCACAATACAGTCTCGCCAATTTATATTACTACGGCAACGGTGTGGAAAAAGACTTGTCTCAGGCGTTTTGGTGGTATCGCAAATCATCTGAACAGGGTCAGCCTTATGCTTCTTATGCTGTCGCTCAGATGTACAGCAAGGGCGAATATGTTGCTGAAAATAAAGAAACCGCACAGAGATATTACAAAGCGGCATTGTCAGGATTTCTTGAACTCGAAAGCAAGGATCAGGCTGATGATAACTTATATTACAAATTGGGCGCTATGTATAAAAACGGTCTTGGAACTGAGATTGATATTCCTAAAGCCATCGAATATTTTGAAAAATCCACTGAAAATATGTGGTCAACTTATCAGCTCGGCAGGCTTTATCTTTTCGGTGCAGAGGAACTTGAAAAAGATAAGGAAAAGGCTGTGGAGTGGCTCACAAAGTCCGCAAATGACGGAAATGAGTATGCTCAGAATATGCTTGACAATATGGCACAGTTTGAAAACACTATACTTGCAAATACGATCTTCGCTCTGTTCGCTAATCTCTGCAAGTGTATTGAAGATGACTATACACAGAAGTATAAGTCGGTCAGACATACAGTCGACAGCAGACTGAGGAGAATGATAAGGCAAAAGAAACAGTCGTTTGGAATTAAGGACGAGCAGTCTCAGAGTTATGAGCAATCATAATTACTGCCAAACATTTATAGAATATACTGTAACAGGTGGTTGCAAATATGTATTTGATATTAAAAAAGACTTTAATATGCTGGAAAACGGAGTTCACAATTGTTTATGGTAAAATAGAAATGCAGAAAAAGGGCTCCAAAAATACACAACAGGGGCGCTCCTTCTATGCGCAAACCGAGCCCCCACACGTTAATCTTGTGCTGACCGGGCTATGCACTTTTTCGAGCCCATTTTATGCACTTTTTGCTTGACAAACACAGTGGACAGTTTTTAAGAATATTTTACTCTGCTCTTGCATGGCGTTTGAACTTAATGATTAGTTAATTTTAAATAAAAGTCGTATAATCAGTCAAATATGATAATATAGTTGACAAAATGTAAATTATTAATGAATTCTAAAATTTACTTGACAAATATTTCAAGGCGAAGTATAATAAAAAAGTGTAAATATAGTCAAAAAGGCATCTTATTATGTGAAATAAATGTTTTTCTTGTTTGACTTAATTATGATAAGAGGAGTGAAACGCTATGACACCGGAAGAAGCTTCTCAGTTGTATAATATAGAACAAAGAAATTATTATGATTACTGTGGTTATATTCAGTCGTAGTATATAGAAGAGTTCAAGGTGGAACAGCGCCAAAGTTAACTGATACATCTACACCTGGACGAAGTTATGAATTGCCAGCACCGTGGTCTGAATGGATAGAGGAAGCTGCTACTAATGTAAAGATTATAAAATAGCATTAAATGGAGTGTGTGTAATGGATAATAAAATGCGTATAGTGGCGGAAGAATTTGAAAATACAACTACTGGAGAGAAAGTAACCGGTGTAACGGTTATGATTGATGGAAAGTTAAGACAGGTCTTTGATATTATGATTGCAAAAAGTGGTTATAACAAGAGTTATTTGGAAATGTTGCAGGAGGTACTTGTTTTAGGAATAGATGAGTATATCAAGAAATTGAAATAGTATATTCAATTACTTATCGTTGGTATTTTAAACCTGTGGTTCAAAACTCGGAAACGCTATCCAGACAACAGCAAAAGTCAGCGGAACGATCTCTAATGGCATGGACGGATTTGATATGCTGTCGATGGGGTTGGGAATGATAGATCCCGATAATCCGTTAACGGCATTGAACAATAAGCTGCATCAGAGCGATATTTACAATGGTTTCCAGATGGGCGTGAGTATGCTTTCATCCTTCAGTGGTGCAGCATCACAGAATATGGCTTGCTTTATTGCAGGAACGATGGTGCTTACAACAGCAGGTCTTGTTGCAATTGAGAGGCTTAAAGCTGGAGATGTTGTTATTTCAACGAACCCCGACACGCTTGAAACCGCATCTAAAACTGTTCTTGAGACTTATGTGCGCAAAGTGGACAAGCTTGTTCATCTCACAATTAATGGTGAAGAAATTGTAACAACTGATAATCACCCGTTCTACGTTCAAGGCAGGGGTTTTATCAATGCAGGAAGTCTTCTTGTTGGTGATAAACTTATCAGCGTAAATGGCGAAGATTTGTTTGTTGAGAAACACTACATAGAGGAAACAGATGTACCCGTTGATGTTTATAACTTCCAAGTTGAAGATCATCATACTTACTTTGTTGGTGAATCTGCGGTTTGGGTGCATAATGATATGTGCCAACCCCAAAATGTCCCTGACGGTATGGGTCAATATAAGGATAAAAAAGGTCATCATCCAATGGCTAAAAAGGCTTTTGAAGGTGCAGAAGGATATGATTATACCCAAGCTTTAAGTATAAGCTCCGAAAAATTACTTAAGGATTTTGATGTCAAACATAGTACTATTACTGGGAAACAGGCTTCTTTATACAGGGAGTTTGCTAAAACAGGAAAAGAACTTACAATGAATGAAATGAAAAACATAGAGATCAAAGCAATGGTTCAAAGTGGTGTTCCGAAGGAATATGCAACTAAAACAGTAAATTCTGCAATTAAGCAGTTAAAGGATTCTGGAATCACTGCCCCAGTAAAAATTCCGTGGGGTTAAAAATCAAAATACACTACATGAATTAAGGAGAATATTATGAGCGAATTGAATGCTAATAAAGAATGTATATTAGATTATTTTGGTAAATGTGTCATAGAAGAAGTGTACGATAGAGCGTTATACGGTGCTAAGCGAACTTTAGAGCTTACTACTAAAAATCCTATAGTATTGGAAAAGTATTCAATATTTTCAGAATTAACGCAAGAACAAAAAAAGAAGTTATATGAACTTATAACAGAAACAACTGTGGATATTATTTATCGTTTTTTGGAAATGATTGAAGAACATGACGAAGAGTTTAAAATCATAATTGAGAACAGTAGCGGTAAATATAGTTTAACAGACATCAGTGAAAAAATGGGAAGTGAAATCGCTGATGTTGACTATGAGGACGGTTGGATTAGGCGGTTTTCTAAGATTTAATTGAAATATAAATCATCACAACCGATAATCGCCCCTTCTACGTTCAAGGCAGGGGTTTTATTAATGCAGGAAATCTGCTCGTTGGTGATAAACTTATCAGCGTAAATGGCGAAGATTTGTTTGTTGAGAAACATCGGGTTGAAGAATTTGACGAGCCTGCCACTGTTTATAATTTTCAGGTTGAAGATTATCATACTTATTTTGTTGGTGATTGTGCGGTTTGGGTGCATAACAAGAATTGTAAACCACGATCACCAAAATCAGATGTTGTAGAAAAAGGTGAAAACCTTGATGGTTCAATTACCTATACTAAGAATATAAATGGAAAAAATGTTCAAGTAACTTATAGTAAAGAAGGATATCCTGATTTTTCACCATTTTCACATCCGGATTATCCAGATCCTGTGGAGATTAATATGACTGGTAATAATTATAAGGACTTTAAAGCAGCAAATGAGAAAATTGGTCTAAGTGGCGCAAATCCACCAGACGGATACACGTGGCATCATTTAGAGGATGGTAAACATATGTTGTTGGTGGATTCGAGTGTCCATGATGCTACCTTGGGAGGTTTTCCTCATACTGGTGGTGCTTCAATTGTAAAAAATAATTAAAGGAGCAATGAGAAATGAGATTATTAAATTCTGCTGAACCTGTTTTATATGAGGATGTTTTAGAATTTGGAAATTATTTAGGTGTAAAGTTACCTGAAGATTATGTAGAGTTTATTGTTAATGCTAATGGTGGAACACCTGAACCAGATATGCTTTACGATTTTTATGATGAAGTTTCTGAACAAGAAAACACATCAGTAATAAGAAGGTTCTTTTCTTTTTTTCCAAATGTAGAATGCGAAAAGAATAATATTAAGTTCATTTATAATGTAATGAGAAGAGAGAAAACAATTCCGGTTGATATGATACCAATCGCAGATGATCCCACTGGAAATGTAATTTGCATATCATTATCTTCAAATGATTACGGTGCAGTATATTTTCTTAATCATGAATTCGAGGATTCTGATACAGGCTATTTGATGAAAAGTAAAATAACGGATTCTTTCAAAGTGTTTATTGAAAAATTGTATCCAGATGAGTGATAAAAGTAACATATAATGTGGAGAACGTGTAGGTTGTTATTAAGATTAAACAATTGGTATTTCACCGATAAAATGTTTTATATAAGAGAGGTTAATCAATGCAAAATAATGAACAGCTAACAGAACTCATATCCAACTCACAAATAGCCTTTTTAAATGGCGAGTTGCAGGAAGCATTCAGCCTATACTCAACACTTATATGTTCAAAGCAGAGGATTTATCGAAGCAGGAAATCTTCTTGTTGGTGATAAGCTTATCAGTGTGAATGGTGAAGACTTAGTAATTGAGAAATTCTTCATTGAAGAAACTGCTGAGCCTGTTGGCGTGTATAATCTCCAGGTTGAAGATTATCATACTTATTTTGTTGGTGATTGTGCTG
>OHPH01001223.1_pt1 | contig 11304 bp, 8 predicted proteins | sample 1577681 | NCBI WGS metagenome assembly OHPH01 (sample SAMEA3879603, study PRJEB24766) | human gut metagenome | biome: human-associated habitat; feature: feces | place: USA | collected 1985/1987 | reverse complement strand
GTCGCACCCGCGCTTGTGAGTCCGTCCCAGATTCCGTTCAGCATAATCATTCAATAAAGAAGTATATATAGCAATCAATTTCTCAGAATGAGTGTCCTTCAAATAATGGGCATATTTCATCAATGCTTCCAACTGATTGTATCGGACTGACGACAGCAAAGAGAACAAGCTGTCATTATCCTTTTCTTTCACATAAATTTCAGCCTTATCATTTCCGACAAAAGAAAAATAGTCACTTAACTCGGCTTCTTTCATCATCCTATCCAGAAAACTTTTCCATTGTTCTTTCGGTACCAGAGTTTTAAGTTTGCTGTAATATATCAATTTATCACTACCCACCACAAACAACAGACGACATGTATCAATTACCTCAGAAACCCTATGGGTTATTTCATAAATATCCAATTTCATTTTCAGCCATTCACCCACAGTGCCAGAATGCATTTCTCTTTCCGCTATTTCTATTCCGTCATTCAGCAAACAAATGGCTTCATCATATTGGCAACGGGCAATCAATTTATCAACCTCCATTCTTCGTATTTCAGTCAGATAAAGATATTGACGAATCGTATCATCCGCCTTTTGTTCTTCATTCTGTTCTAACAACAGATTGACCTTACGAATGACTAACTGATAGATATCACAGGTTCCCTTTCTTACTTCAAGAAGTTCATCAATCAATTCCAACACTTTTTCTGCCGGTTGAATCGAAAGATTGATCTGCATCATCAATTCGTCTACATCATAAAGATCATATTCACGAAAAATAGATATTTCAGCAATCTCACGCAAGCCCTGAAGTATCTCCATCTTTTGTGCCTGAGTGGTTTTAGGATGTTCAATCACTTTCAGGAGCAAATCTCCTGCCTGTTCACAATAGTCAGAAGAAGAAATACCATCATCATACAAAAGTTCATCATCATAGTTTTCACCGATGGAACGAAGTACTTGAAGAGCTATGGCAATAGAATTATCCATAGCTTCCAAATTCAAAAAGAAATCCGCTTTCTCCAAAAAAGTGTCCATCTGATTGAAAATAGTTTTCCAGTCACGGTCGTAATTATCATAACGATTGTGATAACGAGACCTTTTATGGTAACCAGATCCTTTAAAAACTTTTTGAATTTCAATTCTGTAATCTTTTCCCTTTGATGACAAAGATAACTCCTTAGCTATGAAATGATTTGAAAGTGCCGTTTTAAATTCCAGATTCGTTGAAGCATACTCACAGATAAATTTCGAGAGTTCCTGCGGATCAATGAAAGACAACAGTTGCTGTATGTCTACCAAAGACGGACAAGGCTGCTTACCCACTTCTTTTATTTCCTCTAAAACAGGGGCTTCCTCCGCTTTGATTTTCATCTTCGAGAAAATACTATTACCCGCCTTTTTTCTATTGTCGCGAATTGCCAACAATGTCGCTACAACATGTTTGCAGATTTCTCCATCATACGGACAATCACAGTACCAGGATTCTATCTCGTTTCCATCCATAGATATCTCCACATTATAATCGTCTGTTCCTTCTACAGTCGCAGTCCATTCACCGGGTGAGATTTCTTCCAATTCGGAAACAGCGTCTGTTTCATAATACTCTTCCCCACGCATCCATATTTTATAGGGAACAAAGTCCTCAAAATTATCCAATGTAATCATGTACAATACTTCGGTATTTTTTATCGGTTCGAGTGTCCCATTGTCAAAGAACGCTCATAACATTCTGCATTCTCCAACAAACAGGTTTTGCTATTGATAGACTGTTCCATCAAAACAGCCACAGATTACCCGGATTCGCACAGGTTCAATCTTAAAGTTTTCAGCTTAAACACCCGTGTGAGCCCAAGTAACCTGTGGTAAAAAGACTTGTGATGCATTCATACCCACAAAGTCAAATTCATTACAGACTGTTCTTAGTCAAAACATTACAATTGAATTTATTCAATATCTCCACACATCTCTCCACATTAGACGGACGGATAACCACATGTGCCGTATCTCCTTGAGCAAAAGCATACATATATTCAATAAAGATATTCTCTGCTGCCAGATAGTCCAAAACTTTAGCCAAAGAACCTGCCACATTCGGGCAACTGATACATACCACATCGGTCAGCATCACGGCAAAATTCTCGGCACGAAGTACTTCCACCGCTTTTTCCACATCCGAAACAATCAGGCGAAGTATACCGAAATCAGTAGATTCCGCCATGCTGAACGCATGCATATTGATATCATACTTTGCCAATGTCTTGGTTACGTCATTTATTCTTCCGGTTTTGTTTTCCAGAAAAACAGATAATTGCTTGATTGTCATATCGCATACTTTTTTATTTTAAAATCCGATTGTCTATCACACGTTTACTCTTACCTTCACTACGGGCAATGCTATTAGGTTCCATCAGCTTCACTTCGGCACTGATGGAAAGGACACTTTTCAGTTTGTCGCTCAACGCTTTCTTCATGGCAAGCATACTTCCCATATCATCCGAGAAGAAGTCTTTGCGGACTTCCACTTGTACTTGCAAAGAGTCGAGATTATTCTTCCTATCCACCACCAGCATATACTGAGGTTCAAACTGCGGCATATCCAGAATAACACTTTCCACCTGAGACGGGAATACATTGATGCCACGGATAATAAGCATATCGTCACTACGGCCTACAATACCCGACATACGGATATTGGTTCTTCCACACGGACATTCACCCTCCATCAGGGAAGTCAAGTCCTTCGTACGATAACGCAATAACGGCATCCCCTCCTTTGTCAAGGTAGTAAACACCAATTCTCCCACTTCTCCATTCGGAAGACGTTCCAGCGTTTCAGGATTAATGATTTCAGGATAAAAATGATCCTCATTGATATGCGAACCATGTTGCTCCTGACATTCGTAGGAAACACCGGGTCCCATAATCTCACTTAATCCATAAATATTATACCCTTTCAATCCCAGCCGCTCTTCTATCTCCTTACGCATACTTTCCGTCCATGGCTCGGCTCCGAAAGCTCCGATACGGAGATTGATATCATTCTTGGTCAATCCCATACGTTCCACCACTTCTGCCAGATAAAGAGCGTATGAAGGAGTACAGGCAATCCCCGTTATACCCAAGTCGCGAATCAGACGGACATGCTTTTCCGTATTTCCTGTAGAAGCCGGGATAACAGTCGCCCCCAGATTCTCCACACCATAATGTGCACCCAGCCCACCAGTGAATAATCCATAACCATAACTGACAGAAAAGGTATCATTACGGGTAACCCCGTATGCTGAAAGACAACGTGACATCACTTCGGACCATACAGACAAGTCACGACGCGTATATCCCACAATGGTAGGATTCCCGGTTGTGCCCGAAGAAGCGTGTACACGTACAATTTCCGAAGCAGGAGCAGCCTGAAGACCATATGGATAATTATCACGTAAATCCTGCTTGGTAGTAAAAGGAAGTTTTACGATATCTTCGATAGTCTGGATATCATCCGGAGACAAATCCATCTCCTGCATCTTGTTACGATAAAAAGGAACATTATGATAAACCAAGTTCACCAACTTGTTCAGACGTTTTCCCTGCAGAGCGCTCATTTCGTCCCGGCTCATGCACTCTTTATTTTTATTCCAAATCATAATAAATAATTTTTCAATGTGCTAATCTGCCAATGTACTGGCACACAAACCCACTGTATGGCAATCGGCACATTATCCTATTAGCACATTATTTTCAATGATCTTCATGAAAAGCTCTCATGCGTTCCTCCATCACCGGATAAAGTTCATCGCGCATCCGTGACGTACAGGCGCGGACACCTTCCTGCTCGCTGCCGGTAGTAGAAAGCGAGATGCTGCTTACCCCATAATACAATAACTCCCGGAGCAATTCACCCCCTGTCATATTTCCGTAACCAATGGTAAAGAAGAAACCATCTCCCACCACCTGGGTAGCATCATAGTCATATACGATGTGGAAACCATTGTCGGTAAATATTTTCTTCATGCGTTCCGCACGACGGGCATATTCGCGGGTATCTTCCACAAAATTGATTTTACCTTCGGTAGACAGACGGAGCATTTCAGCGTATGCATACTGAGTGGAAGCCGTACATCCCGAAGTAATCATATAAAGAATGGAAGCAATCAGCGTAGGACCGAACACCCCTGCATCTTTATACCGTTCTGCTAATGCAGGGAACTGGCGGTCGAACAGTTTATCACTGATACATGTCAATGCCATACGCTGTCCGGCATAACTGAATATCTTGGAAGAAGAAAGCATCAGGATATAATTATCCGTATATCTTGCCACAGTGGGCGGATAAGGCGGTTCGAAAGGATGCCCCATATCCCGACGGAAATCCATGCAGAAATAAGCCAGATCTTCCATGACAATCACATCATACCGGGTTGCCAGTTCACCGATTATCTGCAACTCCTCCTCTTCCAGACAAATCCATGCCGGATTATTCGGATTAGAATAGATAATCGCTGCTATATCGCCTTTACTCAGGAAACTTTCCAATTTCTCACGCAAGGCCTGTCCACGATAATGATAGATATCAAACTCTTCCCACTCCACGCCGATAATGCGAAGCTGGGATTTCTGAATAGGAAATCCGGGATCAATGAACAATACCTTGTCTTTCCCCGGAATACGCTGCGTACAGGCTATGAACGAGCCGAATGAACCCGCCACCGACCCGGTGGTAGGCACACAAGCGCGCGGAGAGATTTCCAGATTCAAGAAAGCTTTTACAAAACGGGAAGCCTCCTTTTTCAACTCGGGCACTCCTGCGGCAGCCGGATATTGCGATCCGACTCCCCTGTCTAAAGCGGCTTTCTCCGCTTCAATCCCGATCCGATTGGCGGCAAGGCCGGGAGATCCCTGATCCATGCGGATAAAAGGAATCCCCGTTTCCTTTTCCAGATACTGGGCTACCAACAACACATCACCGATAGTAGCCTGTGCAAGATTGGCGATGTGCAGTTCCTTCACCGCCTTCTCCACTAATTCTTCACTAAATATCTTCATGGCATTACCAGTTCTTTACCGCATTCAAGCCTATATCAAAAGCCTTCTGATTCATTTCAACAATCTTCTCACCTTTTGCAGCAAACACACGCCCTATGCTTTCGCGCAACTGTTCCGGTGATACGATTTCAATATACTTCGCAGCCATGCCCAGCAGAATCACATTCGCGCATTTAGGCATACTGTTTTCTTTTGCCATATCCTCTATTTCCAACTTCACCACATGCGGAAGACTCTCCAAAGCCCTCATCAGATCCACTTCTTCAGGATAGTCGGGAATGTTCTTGAAAGGATTAGCGGAAGTAATCACCCAACCTTCTTCCTGCAAGTAAGGCAGATAACGCAACGCCTCCATCGGTTCCATGGAAATAATCAGATCCGCCTCACCCTGAGCGATCAGATCCGAATAAATCGTTTCGTCGGATAGACGCAGATTAGACTGTACATCTCCTCCGCGCTGGCTCATGCCGTGTACCTCGGCCTGCTTCAAATTGATGCCTTCTGCCGTAGCAGCTTCTCCTATAATAGTAGCGATAGTCAGGATACCCTGTCCTCCTACGCCCGAAAGTATGATATCTTTTCTCATGCCTTATCTGCTTTTTTCTGTCTTAGTTTACGATTCAATGTCTGGATACACTCTCTGCGCGGAATAATGACAGACACCCCTTTATATTCTATTTCCTCACGAATGGTACGGGTGATTTCTTCCATATTCTTCGGTAATGGAACCACCACACGCACATGTTCGGGTTCCACTCCTAATCCCAGGCAGATCGCCTCGAATTTGTTCGTACCGGCAGAATCCTGTCCACCGGTCATGGCAGTAGTCAGGTTATCCGAAATCACCACCGTAATATTGGCACGGTCATTCACCGCATCCAGCAGACCGGTCATACCGGAATGAGTGAAAGTAGAGTCACCGATAACAGCAATGGCCGGAAATACCCCTGCATCGGAAGCACCTTTGGCCATGGTTATGGAAGCACCCATATCCACACAACTGTCGATAGCACGGAACGGGGGCAACGCACCTAATGTATAGCAACCGATATCACCGAAAATGCGTGCATCCGGATATTCCGCAGCCACCTTGTTCAATGCATCATACACATCCCGATGACCACATCCCTGACACAATGCAGGCGGACGCGGCATCACCACCTGAGACTTACCAAACGGACGTTTGATTCCCCATCCGATCGCCTCGCCCACATTATCCGGAGTCAATTCACCGGTACGCGGCAAAGTTTCCGTCAAGCGTCCCTTTACCTCATAGTCCGAGGAAAGTATCGCTTTTACCTGCTCTTCCACAAACGGCTGGCCATCTTCCACTACCAGAACATATCCGCAGCGGTCTGCCATCGTCCTGATTTCTTCAGCCGGCAACGGATACTGCGAAACTTTCAATACCGGAATATGGCAACTGTCCGTATCCGCCTCCTTCACATAATTATAACCGATACCACAGGCTATCACTCCGAATTCATAATCATATTCGGGATTCAACCCTTCCAGATAATTATAAGGAGATTTAGAGGAAGATTCTTCCAGTTTCTCCTGCTTTTTCACTAAATCCAGATATTGTTTACGCGCATTACCCGGCAGCAATACCCAGTGGGCACGTTCATGATCAGGATTCAACTGATTTTCCTCACGGATATCGGCTACTTCCACACCGGCACGCGAATGTGCCAGACGGGTAACCACACGCATCAGCACCGGCAACTTCAGTTTTTCCGAGAGTGTATATGCGTAATCCATCATATCGTATGCTTCTTGTTGGGAAGACGGTTCCAGCATGGGAATCATAGCAAATTTTCCATAAAAACGTGAATCCTGCTCGTTCTGTGACGAGTGCATGGAAGGGTCATCGGCAGCCAGCACCACCAGACCACCGTTCACGCCGGTTATGGCAGAATTGACAAACGCATCGGCAGCCACATTCATACCTACATGCTTCATGCAGACCAAAGCACGCTTGCCTGCATAAGACATGCCCAAGGCAGCCTCCATTGCCGTCTTCTCATTCGTACACCACGTACTATGCAAATTTCTTTCCTGTGCCAGCTTATTATTTTGAATGAATTCCGTAATTTCTGTAGACGGTGTTCCCGGATAAGCATACACACCCGATATTCCGGCATGTATCGCTCCCAAGGCAATCGCTTCATCGCCCAACAATAATCTTTTTTCTGCCATTATCTATTTATTTTATTAGTTATTATTCGATTCTATCCGTTCTTTTTTATAGCAAGCTAAAAGAATCGGCATCATTCAGCACCGGAAATTTCTCACGGAATGCTGCTAATTTCTCCATATCTATCTCTGCAGTGACTTCACTTTCACAACTCCACGGACATTCGGCCATTGTCTTTCCGTATGGATCTATGATGGCGCTCCCACCCGAATATTCACAAGCCGGGTCAGTCCCCATCCGATTAACTCCTGCCACATAGCATTGATTTTCTATGGCACGGGCACGGAGCAAAGCACTCCATGCATCTACACGGGGAGTAGGCCAACTGGCCACATAAAGTATCATATCATAGTCGCCCAAATTACGAGACCACACCGGGAAGCGGAGATCGTAACATACTTCCAACAAAATACGCACACCCCGATAGTTTACCACCACCCTTTGCGTTCCGGCAGTAAACCGCTTATCCTCTCCTCCATAAGTAAATAAATGCTTTTTATCATAATGCTGCACCGAGCCGTCAGGATGTACAAAATAGAAACGGTTATAATATTTTCCATTTTCCTGCACTGCCACACTTCCGGCAACAGCACAGTTACGCTCGACCGCTTTACGCTGCATCCAATGCAAAGTTTCACTGTCTGCACTCTCGGCCACACCCTCCGGCTTGGTACAAAAACCAGTGGAGAACATTTCGGGTAAGACAAACAAATCGGCATCCGGCAAACGATTAATAGCCTCATCAGCTCTCTCTACATTTGCTTGAGGATTCGCCCATTCTATATTTCTTTGTAGAATTGTTATTTTCATTGTTTTTCATATTATAAGACCCACAAAGGTAACAATTATAATAAGATGGCAAACATTTTATCACCAACTATTTCCTTTACAGCACATTTTTCTTATATTAAAAACACGAAAATCCCGCAAATACATTATATTCATGTCCACTCCATTGAAGCATCCTATTTAGACAGCCATCCTCTTATAATTCACGAAACAACAAACCCACCACTATGAACCGACTAATATTTTTCATTTAAGATATTCACGGAAGAACCGTTCTATTCTGTCAAACGGAATTACGTTTAGATTATCATACAAATCCACGTGACTGGCATCGGGAATGATTAGCAACTCCTTGTTCCCGCCTTTCAACTTCTTGAAAGCATCTTCACTGAAATAACGCGAATGAGCTTTTTCTCCATGAAGCATCAGCACAGCACTCCGAATCTCATCACTATACGAAAGTATAGGCATATTAATGAAAGAGAGTGAAGAAGTCTTGTTCCACCCATTGTTAGAGTTAAGCGAACGCTTGTGATAACCGCGTTCTGTCTTATAATAACTATGATAATCCTTCAAGAATTGGGGAGCATCCACAGGCAACGGGTCCACCACTCCCCCGGCCAAAGCATACGAACCGTTCCTCGCATCTTCCGTGCGCTGAGCATTGAGCTGCTTACGCAATTCGTAACGTGCATCGGCATTCATTGAGTCAAAATAGCCATTGGCATTCACACGGCTCATATCATACATGGTTACCGTAACCGTTGCCTTGATTCGGGTATCGATAGCCGCTGCATTGAGTGCCATACCACCCCATCCGCAAATACCCAAAATACCAATACGCTCTGCATCCACATCGTCACGAATGGACAGAAAATCCACTGCTGCACAAAAATCTTCCGTGTTAATATCGGGCGAAGCCACATAACGGGGTTCTCCATCACTTTCTCCGGTATACGAAGGATCGAAGGCAATCGTCAGAAAACCACGCTCCGCCAAGGCCTGTGCATATAACCCCGACGCCTGTTCCTTCACCGCACCGAAAGGACCGCTTACAGCAATAGCAGGCAGCTTTCCTTCAGCATTGCGAGGGATATACATATCAGCAGCAAGGATGATACCATAACGATTACGAAAAGTCACTTTCATGTGATGCACTTTATCACTTTGTGGGAATACTTTGTCCCACTCCTGAACCAAACTTTGTTTTTGATCTATCATATAAACACTATTAAAATAATTATTATCTACCGCAAACAAGTTTCCCATGGCACAAAGACTTATCGTCGTTATTGCGCATAAACTTCTTAATGACTTTTTCATGCTGTTTCATTATTAATTCTTACTGTAGCAAAAGTAGCAGTTTACATCATATTTCATTGTACCTCAATTACTGATGTTCCAACCTCAATTACAGTTTTTTTAACCTATGAGTTTCAACCTTACTCATTATAAGCTGTAAATCAGGTCATATAATCAGTAATCCGGGTAATAGGAAAGCCTGAATGATTATTTACTTTTGCAGAGCAAGAAACAGAAACCGAACAATGAAAAAGATTTTAGACTTCAAGACTGTATGCGAGTGCAATCGAAACTTAGGTTGCAAGACATGGCATCCGCAAGTAAGCATCATCAATTTGGAAAATCTCAATTTGAAAGAGGAAGCCGTGAAGTTTGATTTCTATACCATCCTGCTCATTGAGGAATGTCCCAACAGCTGCTGTTGCGGCCGTAAGTATTACGACTTTTCCAATACGACAATGGTATTCCTCATGCCCGGTGAGATATTTCGCATGAGTGAAGAGAACACACTTCCCGACAAAGGGTATCTATTAGCCTTTCATCCCAATCTACTATCTCAGACTTCATTGAAAAGCCATATCCAAAACTATACCTTTTTCCAATACCGGAAAGAAGAAGCACTCCATCTCTCCCAACGCGAAACATCAAAGATAACCTGTTGCCTCGAAAATATAGAGGACGAGTTACATCATCCAATCGACACACACAGCAACATCATCCTCTCAAAACACATTGAGCTCTTTCTGGACTATTGCACACGCTACTACGAACGTCAGTTCATTACAAGGGAAAACAAAAACAAGGCTATTTTAAAAACAGCAGAAAAGATACTCGACGATTACATTGCTTCCGGTAGACTACAAAGCGGCAAGCTCCCCACGCCCTACCATATTGCAGGAAAGCTTCATCTCTCGGCAGCCTATTTTAATGACCTGTTGAAATTCGAGACAGGCAAGACCTGGGAAGAATACTTTCAATTCAAGCAACTGGAGAAAGCCAAGCATTTATTACAGAAAAACGACAATAGCCCTATTGCCGTAGCTAAACAGTTGGGTTACCCCAACGTACAATATTTTAGTTTCATCTTTAAAAAGGGACAGGCTGTACACCGAATGACTATCGGCACTCACAAAACTAAAAGACCTTGGGTGTTTTTAAAAGATAAACCTTCTACTCATGAAAACTCTATGTGAAACCTCATTCATAACTACCCCTGAAATGATAAACAAGCTGCGAAAAATCTTCTGATCTTTCATTGTCTATCCACAATTCTGTCGGTGAAATATTAAACATCATAAACTGGCTATATATTTCTGCATCACCTCCAAAATTTTGAGAGAATTCTATTCTCACTGACAATGGAGCACCATATCCGCCTAAAATGACTATATTTTCAGGGTGCAGGACAAAGTTCATGACACCTTGATCCATCTGATGGAATTCATATCCTGCTTTTACTTCAACATCACCTATTTCCCTTAAGTGCCGTGATATGTTCTCATCTTTAATCATCTCTGCAATAGGCGATAAAGGCAATTTAAATATTAGAGAATCTTTTGACACTGCTATTCCATCGGGAAAGGTTGCAATTTCCTTACCTCTATAATATGAAACTTCCACGGCACCCTTGTACGTGCCTTTCATATCAAAAAGTGCTTGTTGAATCTCAGTAGATGAAAATTCAGATTCATCGTCATTACACCCGGAAAATCCTATCACACAAAAGAATAATACTACTATCCTTAACAGTCCCTTTGTTTTCATATCATAAATCGATTAATTATTATGTTACCCCCAATACATACATATGCCTTTATCATTTAAAGCAAAACTACACAAATATTTTTTAGTCGACGAATAAAAAGCAATTTTTTATTCGCATTTTGCATTTCCTTGATACACGCTCAGTACTTCATTTCGTTTTGCGGTTTATAACGGCTCAGTTGTAATTCTTGGGGGATTAACATTTGTTAATTTCCCTTTATGCA
>OHPH01001222.1_pt1 | contig 11307 bp, 8 predicted proteins | sample 1577681 | NCBI WGS metagenome assembly OHPH01 (sample SAMEA3879603, study PRJEB24766) | human gut metagenome | biome: human-associated habitat; feature: feces | place: USA | collected 1985/1987 | reverse complement strand
ATAATCCATTTGCTTGATCCTGAGGTGATAGCAGTAGGGGGAGGGGTCGGCCTGGCCGGCGACTTTCTTTTCAGCGCGCTTCGCGAGCGCATAGGTGAAAAATGCTTCTTTAAAAGCTTCGCACGAATAGTTCCCGCGGCAATGGGCAACGATGCGGGTATCATTGGAGCCGCTATATATGGAGGGCATTTACGGCAATAAGTGACATAATCTTAATATTTCATCAAATATCTTTTCAATGCGCTCAATGCATGGTATAATCAGACCTGCTAAAGAATGGTACCTTAAAGCCGCACAGTCGGCAGACGGCGTCAAATAATTGATTATGCAACTTTTTTAACGTACAAGCGTTGTATGTAATAATGAAATAACACCGATGGAGATCAAGTAATGGAGAATTTGTCAACAGGAATCGGCAGAACGAAAAAGAGGATGTCCTATAAAAAAAAGGTTATATTATGGTCTTGCGTGGGCGTTACGAGTTCGCTTCTAATCGCATGCGTAATTATGGTGATACGCATTCTCAATCCTGCGTGGCTGTTTCGGCAGACTTTGGACTCTACGCCTACGCCGCCTGCAGTTAATCATTCGCCCGCCCCGGGTAATAGCCCGGAAGCAACTCCCACGCCCGATCCATACCAGCTGATGTGGGAGCAGGCGGACAAATCAGTAATGAAGAATATTGTCAACGTACTTCTTATAGGCGTTGATTATTCACCGGAGCGTGAAACCTGGAATGGAAAACATGAGTATCATGCGGACGTGATGATGATATTGGCTATCAACTTTGAAGAGAATAAGGTCGATATGATTTCGCTTCCGCGTGACACCTATGCGAAAATACCTGGGGTGGAGGGTAAATACAAGCTTAACGCCACGATAAACTGCGGGGGCGGCTTCCCCGAAGAAAGCGGTTTTGAAAAGGTGATGGAAGGCGCTAAATGGATGCTGGGCGGCTATCCCGTGGATTATTACTACGCTGTGGATATGCCTGTCGTTAAGGAATTGGTCGATGCTATCGGCGGCGTGTATTTTGATCTGGAAATGGATTTTTCCATGGCGGGCCGCGAATATCAAAAAGGTTCGCAGTTTATGGACGGTCAGGCGGTATTGGATTATCTTCGGGTAAGAAAAAACCTGCCCTCCTCCATGAGCGGCGACCAAAACCGCATCAACCGCCAAAAGAAAATGCTTATCGCGCTGTTTAAAGCGGTAAAGGAAAGAAATCTTCTTGCTACAATACCGGATATTGTCACCGCTTTCAGCGGTAAGCTTTTTACCAATACGACATTGGAGCAAACGGCGGCGTTCGCCCTGTTTGGCTACGGCCTGCCGCTTGAACGGATAAACATGCATTCTATGGGCGGGCAGACAAAATCTATTTATAACTGGAACTTTGTTCTTACGGATCAGAAAAAGCGCATAGCGCTCATAAAAGAGATTTACAATTACGACGCGGCGCAGTATAAGGAATACAATTTGCCTTACTGCCTTTGGGAATGGGGCGATTTAAAAGCAGAGGCCTATCTTGAAGCGATAAATGCGGGCGTACATAAGCGCATTGTGAATGCGTTTGAGGAGGATGAGCTCAAAGTTCCTCAGCCCACGCCCACGCCGGCTCCAACGATTTATCCGCCGGGGCGGCCAACGCCGTCGCCTACGCCTTCGCCAACGCCAACCCCGGCTCCGTCCGCATTGGCTTCGCCGTCCCCGACCCCGGTAATATATCGCGTTTATTCAGAGGCATATCATAAGCTGTACCAGGAGTATCTAGCTGTTGTTAAAAAGGTTGAAGCGGGCCGCAGCCTGTATGAAACACCGGAAAAGGCGGCAAAGGCTAAGGATGCGGATTTGAAGGAGGCTGGCGAAGAACAGTTAAAAAATGTTGAAAGGCTCAGAGTGCTCACCGTACAGCTGGGAAAGCTGGTGGGGTTTAATACCGATACTCTGTCCTGGGATGTTAAGCTTGAATACGAGATCGCGGTAGATTTCAGGTGAATAGATTACTTGCGCCTAAATATGACGTTTAATTTTCACAGTACCAAATATTTCGCCGAACTAAGCTCATGATCTGGGCAGGTTGCTCAAAGGTTGGGAATGAATGCGTAAACAAGTTGATTTGCACAGGTTCCCCGCATTTTAATAACGATGCATGCGCGGCGCCGGTTTTATATGTGAGCGATACGCTGTATTATGGCGCATGGCCATAAAGGAGTGATCCATTGGATAATATAAACGCTGAACGAGTCATTAAGCACTTTAAAGGGCTGTTTCCCACAGCTTTGCCCAAGGCGGTAATATCAGTCCCAGGGCGAACAGAGCTGGGCGGAAATCATACGGACCATCAGGGCGGGCGCGTACTGGCCGGTTCGGTAAAAATGGAGATGCTGGCCGCAGCCTCACCGATAAACAACAATGAAGTCTATTTGCACATACGCGATAACCGGAGCCATCGCGTTGTAATTGACATTTCACAAAAGACACCGCTGAATCATGAACGGGGCTTGCCGGCAAGCCTTGTACGCGGCGTGGCAGCGGGGCTTTCACATATGGGGTACCGGTCCGGCGGATTTGAGGCGTATATAGAATCAGTTATTCCCATAGGCATAGGCGTTTCCTCCAGCGCGGCCTTTGAAATACTGATCGGTTGCATATTTAGCTGCTTATATAACGGAGGCGATGTCCCGCTTTTTGATCTCGCCAAGGCTGGGCAGTGGGCGGAGAACCGGTTTTACGGTAAGCCCTGCGGTCTGATGGATCAGCTCGCCTGTGCTCATGGAGGGATAGCGCTGATGGATTTTGATAACGTAGAGCCGCATGTAGCTTCCATCCCAAATCGCTTCGCGGATAGTGGTTATCAGTTATGCTTGGTGAACACCGGCACAGGACACGAAAACTTAACGAATGAATATGCCCGGATCCCCGAGGATATGGCGCGCGTAGCGCGCGCGCTTGGCGCTCAAAGGCTGAGGGACGTTAAGGAGGAGGATTATCTTAAAAACGGATCTTATCTGCGATCTATGTGCGGGGACCGAGCGTTTCTACGCGCGATGCATTTTTTTGGCGAGATGACGCGGGTTGGCAGCATGGCGAGCGCGCTCATACGGAACGACTTTCAAAGGTATTTGGAACTGGTAGAAGAATCAGGGCGTTCAAGCGCTGAGTATTTGCAGAATACATACAGTATATGTCAGCCCGATAGTCAACCGCTTACGGTAGGCTTAAGCTTGAGTCAACGCGCGCTTGGAGAAAAGGGTGTGTGCAGAATACATGGCGGAGGCTTTGCGGGCGCCATTCAAGCCTATGTCCCGCTTGAGATATATCCGCAATATCAATTGCAAATGGGGCGCGTTTTTGGTGCGGGGTGCTGTATTCCACTGGAATTGCGTGACGAGGGCATAGTTAGGGTCTTTTGATTTTCGTTTGCCTTGCCTTATAAAGCAAAGTAGAGTATTGGAGTAAATGCAAGTCAATATAATTGAGAGGTGAAGGATATGAGGAAGCTGTTAATAGTTGACGGGCTGAATCTGTATTTTCAAATGTTTTTTGGATTGCCGCCAAGAATTACTAATGCAAGTGGTAAAGCAATACAAGGGAGTTTAGGGTTTGTTGGAGCGCTCATCAGAATAATTAAGATGACAAATCCAACTCATATTGTTGTGCTGTTTGACGGCCAACATGCTAATTACCGTACCGAGCTGCTTCCTGAGTATAAAGCCAATCGGCCAGATTACTCACAAGTACCGGCTGATGAGAATCCTTTTTCACAGATCGATGATGTGTACGCTTCCTTATCTTTTATGCGTATAAAACATGCCGAGGTAGCCGAATTGGAAGCGGATGATGTCATTTCAAGCTACGTCCATACGTACGGCAACAAAGAGGAAATTGTGATAGCCTCTTTTGACAGCGATTTTTTTCAGCTTATTAGTGAAAATGTGCGGGTATTGCGTTATCGTGGTAAACATTCTGTGGTTTGCGATTTAAAATACATTATCGACAGGTTTTGCATTTTACCTTGTCAATATGTAGATTTCAAGTCTTTAACAGGCGATAAAAGTGATAACATCAAGGGCCCGGGAAACGTGGGTGTTAAAACTGCTTCAGCGCTTATTAATCAGTTTGGTAGCCTGCGTAACATCATGGATGATGCAGATAAAATCAAAAGGCCGCTAATCCGTGAGTCGATTATCAAAAGCTTAGACCGGTTGCAAAACAACTACAAACTAATAAAGCTTGATGACAGGGCAGCCCTGCCATTCGCGCTGGACAACCTTTCCTACACATATAACGGTATTACCGTAAATGAGGTTTTAAAAGGTATAGGATTAAGATGACATTTATCAGTAGAATGTGCTTACGATAAAAGGTAATTGTTGTAATCATAAAATTTCTTATAATATGTTATATGGAGTTTATTTGGTATGTTGATGGGGATCATTAAATGGTACTGCAAACGCAACGGCTCGAATTAATCCTCTTAACGATTAACCAATTAAAATTATGAGCAGAGGATATTTCGGTGCTGAGCAAAGTATTTAATTTCACGTAAAAAGCGGAACCGATTGAGGGCATTTTCCTCAAAATAGTGAAAGGACAATTGCTTAAGTCGAAGCACGACCCAGACAATTATGTGTTTTTCAGCTTATTTTCTTAATTTGCGAAACTTTCTCTGCCGGTTTCAAGAATCTACTCAATAAAACGGTGAAGTTGAGATATCGTATTTCGTGCTGACAATGGTAACGGCGCTTTGAGTTAACATTGACTGTGCCATCGTTGGGAAATATATCGAAAACCTTATTTCAATCATACTATAACAAAAATAATATAAACAAAAATATTACCATTCTCATCTCATCAATCAATAAAAACAGCGTTTTCAGAAACTATATTTAAATGGAATTTTTACGGGCTGTTGATAAAGGTTTACGAGCAGTATTCTGTAAACCAAGTGTTCCTGTGAGATTTTTATGTTGGCGATTAGCAGATTTTATATTACCCTAAAAGCAGATAATAATCAATACTCGCCGTACAGCTCATGAAAAAATAATTGCACGTTTGTAATTGCGAGCGCCAGGGTGTATAATTAATGGTTGTTTGCAGAAAGGATTGAGGAAATGACCGAGAAGAAAATACGAAATATTGCCATCATCGCGCATGTCGATCATGGAAAGACAACGCTTGTGGATCAACTGCTTCGCCAAAGCGGGGTGTTCAGGGCTAATGAACAGATACAGGAGCGGGTAATGGACAGTAACGATCTTGAGCGCGAGCGAGGCATAACCATATTATCCAAAAACACTTCCGTGCAGTATCAGGATTACCGCGTCAATATTGTTGATACGCCCGGCCACGCCGATTTCGGTGGCGAGGTCGAGCGCATTTTGCAGATGGTTGACGGCGTTCTCTTGCTTGTAGACGCTTTTGAGGGATGCATGCCTCAAACGCGGTTTGTTTTGCGCAAGGCGCTTGAATTAAATAAGGTACCGGTTGTTGTTGTAAACAAGGTGGACAGGCCAGGCGCTCGCCCGCTTGAGGTTGTGGATGAGACGCTGGAATTGTTTATGGATCTGGGAGCGTCCGCGGAGCAGCTCGATTTTCCCATTGTATACGCTTCCGCGCGCGAAGGCTGCTCGGGCCTGGAGCCCGATAAACTCAAGGAGAATATGCAGCCGCTGTTTGAAACCATAATCAACAGCATACCCGCACCAAACGGTGATTCGGACAAACCCCTTCAAATACTTTTTTCTACCATTGATTACGATGATTATGTGGGACGTATTGGAATTGGGCGGATTATACGCGGAAGGGCGGCAAGGAACCAGCCCGTCCGAATAGTAGGCGGGGACGTCCCGCGTGACGCGCGCCTAGCGCGACTATACCGTTTTGACGGGCTCAAGCGCGTTGAGACGGAATCGGCTGAAGCGGGCGATATCATAGCGGTTGCCGGCATTACCGATCTTATGGTCGGGGAAACGGCTTGCTGCCCGGATGTTGTGGAGGAGTTGCCCTTTATAAAAATCGACGAGCCGACAGTTACCATGATGTTTATGGTCAACGACAGCCCCTTTGCGGGCAGAGAAGGGAAATACGTTACATCGCGCAACCTGCGCGAGCGCCTGTTTAAAGAGGTTGAAACCAATATCAGCATGCGGATTGAGGAAACCGATTCCACGGATACGTTTAAGGTGAGCGGCAGGGGCGAGCTGCACCTTTCCATTTTAATCGAAACCATGCGCAGGCAGGAGTATGAGTTCGCGGTTTCAAAGCCGAGGGCGATATTCAGGCGGGATGAAGCTGGTAGGGTTCTGGAGCCTATTGAGGAGCTTACTGTCGACGTGCCGCAGGAATATGTCGGAGCGGTTATGGAAGGCCTTGGCCGCCGCAAAGCGGATCTTCAGGATATGAAGAACGATACGGAGGGAAGCGTTCGCCTCGTTTTCCTGATTCCAGCCAGAGGGCTTATGGGCTACCGGTCCGAGCTTCTTACATCCACGCGCGGCAACGGCGTTATGAGCCATGTTTTTTATGGGTATGAACCCTATCGTGGTGAAATACCGGAGAGGGAGAGAGGTTCGCTCATCTGCCATGAAACGGGCGAAACCACGTCCTACGGCCTGTTTAATACGCAGGAGCGCGGCAGACTTTTTGTGGGGCCCGGAACGCCCGTTTACGAAGGACAGGTTATAGGGGAATGCTCTCGCAATGAGGATATCGTGGTGAATGTGTGCAAGAAAAAGCACGTCACAAATATGCGCGCCTCCGGCTCGGACGAGGCGCTGCGGCTAACCCCGTATACGCAGCTAAGCCTGGAGCAATGCCTGGAATTTATCGCTGATGACGAGCTTGTTGAGGTTACGCCGGCGAGTATTCGTATGCGCAAGAAGCTGCTTACAAAAGAACAGCGTATAAAGCAGGCGAACAAGTCGAGGTAGGCGAAGCGCCGGCTGCCGTGAGCCGCACGCTCAAACGGCGGCAGGGTATGGAAAAGGAGTCGTTTATGAAACCGCATGTTACGATAGCCGCGTGTGAAAATTATTTGCGCGATACCGTGTCCGCAGCGCTTGAGGAAGTAATTAACCCCATCGCCGGGCTAGACTGGGTTAAGCCCGGTATGAATATAGTTGTAAAGCCGAATCTGGTTATGTTCAAAAAGCCGGATGCCGCCGCTACCACGCACCCCGCCGTAGTGGCTGGCGTCTGCCGTATGCTGATAAAACGCGGCGCGAGGGTTGTGGTAGGAGACAGCCCTGGGGGCACGTACAACGCCCCTTTGGTCAATGCGGTATACGCGGCCACGGGTATGGCGCTGGCTGAGCGGGAGGGGGCTGAGTTGAACCGGGATTTTGGGCAGGCCACGGCGTGCAACCCCTCGGCATACCGGGCTAAGGAGATCCGCTATACATCCTATCTTGATGAAGCCGACGCAATTATTGACGTTTGCAAGCTTAAAACTCATGGTATGATGGGCCTGAGCGGGGCGGTTAAGAATATGTTTGGAACGGTACCGGGAACCGTGAAGCCGGAGTATCATTACCGGTACCCCGACACGCTTGATTTTGCCCACGCGCTCGTAGATATCGAGGAATACTTTAAACCAAGGCTGGTTATAGTCGATGCGGTTGTGGGCATGGAGGGAAACGGGCCGACGGCCGGAACCCCGCGCAGCTTGGGCGCGCTAATCGCATCCACTAACGCGCATTGGGCAGATTTAGTCTGCGCGGAGCTGATAGGCCTTGAGCCGGATAGAATCCCGACTATCGTTGCTGCTCAGCAGCGCGGCCTTGCGCCGCAATCCGTTCATGATCTCGCTATACACGGTTCATTACAAGCTTTCTCCAAGCCGGATTTTTTAAAGCTTCCAACACGAAGCGTTGGACAGCTCGCGGGTAAATCCCCATTGGTAAAAAAAGCGCTAACGGCTTGCCTCGCGTCATATCCAGACGTTATGGAAGAATCATGCGTGGGATGCGGCGAATGCCTGCGGATGTGCCCGGCCAACGCGATTATCATAAAAGACAAAAAACCGCGTATTCGCAGGTCCATTTGTATACGGTGCTTTTGCTGTCAGGAATTCTGCCCATGCGGGGCGATGAAGTCGCACCGTACGCTTGTGGCCCGTTTTTTGGGTAAATAGCTAACAAATTGGGGAACGATTTTAGCATTTTAGAAGTTAGCTTGTTGTGGATATGCTTTGGAGGCCAAAGGGCGCTGAAAAATTACACGCGCTAATAATGAAATCGCTTTTATATTTTACGCGTCCAATCAGCTCAGAGATTATTTGTTTATTTCATAGTTTAGGTTAATACCGTATCTTTATTAAAACAAAAACGTATAGAAAAAAATGCTGGTATTACATCAAAACATAAGCCTATGATTTTACATTCGCATTTAATACCCTGATAAAGTATCGTTTTCAGTAAGATATGAATAACGTATTAGATATAAAAGGAAGGCCGGAACTACCGCCTTCTCATAATAAAACTGTGTTGGTTAAAGTTCAATTATATTTATACTATGTCTTCAAAATTGGAGCAGGCGCAAAGTGTTGTGATCGTTTATAAATAGCGTTGAGGTAGAAACAGTTAACGCCTAAAAATCTGTATCTCATCACGCCCGAAACATATTCAAAAAAACTAAATGCTATGAAAGTTGTTCGTAAGAACCGATAGTTTAATATACTAAAACCTTCGGCCTTTTGGCCTATTCTTTTGCCTTCTTAAACAATAAACCTCGCTTTGCTATCAAGAAAAAATCAATTATTAAAACATACTTATACGATATAAAGCGGGGAAATGGCGACGTTTATTTGGGCCATTCAATGCGTTGTGTGAGCTAAAAAATGCGCTGCGCGGCAAGCCATGTGGTTTGGATATACGCTTCGCGCGCCGCTGCCCTAGCGGTACACGCAAAGGGCGCTCATGCGAGCTTATAAAAACGGCTTAGTCCACCCTTCAATAGCATTATTGGCCGCCTCAGTCTGAGGCGGCCAATTTGCGACAACTTAAACGGTTAAATCCTCTACGTAAAGGTATGTTACCTCGTTTTCGCGGCCGGCTTGAGTTTCAGGCCGTGCTTCGGGCTGAGGCTGAGTCTCCTCCCACGCGGGCTCCTGAGGCTTAGGTTCATTACGCGCCTCAAAGAATTTCATGGCCACCTGAGGGAAGAGGGCATAACTGAGGACGTCCTCTTCCTGCCGGATGTAATCCTTGATTTCTTCTCGGTATGTATCAAGCTCAGGCTTTAGAAGATCCGCCGGGCGGCAAGTTATTACCGGCTCGCCGCCAATGGCCTTACGGCGCACTTCCTCGTTGACCTCGCCCGGCAAAGCGCCGTATTCACCGTGAAGCAGCGCTTTGGATTCCTTTGTAAACATTTTATAGCGCGTCCCGGCCAAAACATTGAGCACAGCCTGAGAGCCCACGATTTGGCTGGTGGGCGTAACAAGCGGGGGATAACCAAAATCCTTGCGAACTCGCGGAATTTCCGCAAGCACGTCGTAATACTTGTCAACGGCGTTGGCCTGTTTTAACTGTGAAATCAGGTTGGAGAGCATTCCGCCGGGTACTTGGTACATAAGCGTGTTGGTATCTACGCTGAGAACCTTGGGATCAAGGAAGCCCTGCTCCTTAAGCTTTTCCGCCACCTTCCTGAAGTGCTTCGCCGCCTCGGACAGCTTGTTCAGATCCAGCCCCGTATCGTAAGGCGTTGAACGCAGCGTTGCCACCAAAGGTTCGGTAGCCGGCTGCGACGTTCCGTTTCCAAGAGGGGAGAGGGCACAGTCAACGATATCGACCCCTGCCTGAGATATGTCATATCGCCGGTTCCCGTAGTGTTGTGCGTATGCAGATGAATTGGAACGGAAACCTCCGCCTTCAGGCGCTTTACAAGCGAGTAGGCGTCGTACGGGAGCAGAAGGTTAGCCATATCCTTTATGCAGATAACGTCCGCGCCCATCTGTACCAGTTCCTTCGCCAGCTTTACAAAATAATCCTCGCTGTGAACGGGGCTGATGGTGTAGCTAATAGCAGGCTCGCAGATACCGCCGTACTTTTTCGTAAACTTTATGGCCGATTCCAGATTCCGCACATCGTTTAACGCATCGAATATACGAATAACGTCTATGCCGTTTTCAATAGCCTTGCGGCAAAACTGCTCCACAACATCATCCGCGTAATGCTTATAGCCAAGTATATTCTGCCCTCTGAACAGCATTTGAAGCTTGGTGTTCGGAAGCGCTTTTTTCAGTGTGCGCAGCCTTTCCCAGGGATCCTCGTTTAAAAACCGTAGGCAGCTGTCAAAAGTTGCGCCGCCCCAGCACTCAAGCGACCAATATCCGATGCTGTCCAGTATCTCACACGCGGGCAGCATATCTTCGGTACGCATCCGCGTGGCGGCCTGAGACTGGTGCGCATCGCGCAGTATGGTATCGGTAATCATTAATTTATGCGTCATGTTCTCATCTCCATTTATTCAAATATTACCGCGCAAACAGCGAGAGGAATACGCCGGCGGCGATAGCGGAGCCGATAACGCCCGCTACGTTCGGCCCCATCGCGTGCATCAACAGATAATTGCCCGGCCGTTCCTTCTGCCCGACGGTTTGAGAAACGCGAGAGGCCATCGGTACGGCGGATACGCCCGCAGACCCGATCAGCGGATTGATCTTATCCTTGCAGAAAACGTTCATCAGCTTTGCAAGCAACACGCCGCCCGCGGTACCAAACGCGAACGCCAGTATGCCCATGGCGAAAATACCGAGCGTTTGGAAGTTCAAAAACGCTTCCGCCGTAGCCGTTGCCCCGACGGATATGCCAAGGAATATGGTAACGATGTTGCACAGCTCGTTTTGCGCCGTTTTGCTCAAACGCTCCACAACACCGCTTTCGCGCATCAGGTTGCCGAACATCAGCATACCCACAAGAGGCGCGGCGGAGGGTAGTAACAGCGTAACGAAAATCGTAACCACGATCGGGAAAACAATTTTTTCCGTCTTGGATACGGGGCGTAGCTGCTTCATCACAATCCTGCGCTCCTTCTTTGTGGTCAGCGCGCGCATAATGGGCGGCTGTATTAAGGGCACGAGCGCCATATAGGAGTATGCGGCGACAGCTATCGGCCCTAGCAGCTGCGGCGCGAGGGTGCGCGTAACGTAAATGGCCGTAGGACCGTCCGCGCCGCCGATTATTCCGATAGTTTTCTTAGTCATAATTAAAGCCCTTAAAATCACATATAAAAACCAAAAACCCCGAAATCGAAATGACTTCGGGGTTTATCTGGAGCTGCTGGGCAGATTCGAACTGCCGA
>OHPH01001218.1_pt1 | contig 11366 bp, 11 predicted proteins | sample 1577681 | NCBI WGS metagenome assembly OHPH01 (sample SAMEA3879603, study PRJEB24766) | human gut metagenome | biome: human-associated habitat; feature: feces | place: USA | collected 1985/1987 | reverse complement strand
GGAACGTCCCCACCTGTAGTAGCCGTAGGAATTGCCGTCGGCGGAAGGCGTGAACGCAGCCAATATGGCATCGCGCCTGTCCAGCCGTGCATCATCGTTTTTCGACTGCTGAATCCTCACCTGCGTGGAATTCGACACAGCGTACTCCATGCAGTCGCGCAATGTCATCATCTGCGCTCCGGCATTCAGCTGTACAGCCGACAATAATAATATCGCAATCATTGATTTCATAATTTCCCGTTTATGCCGAAGTGATGCACGAGATGTGCCAATCAGCGTAAACGCCTGTGAATCAATGATTGCGACAATGAATTCTATTTCGTCAATGTAAAAAAACTTTACAATCCTGTAAAGATGTTTTACAAGGTGGGATTACAGCAGTTCCAGTTCCACGTAGACTGGCAAGATATCCCTCCGGAGCGCCCCCAGCGTCAGCCGCTTCTATCCGCAGTACAATCAGCAGGTGGCCGACAAGCAGTAACAGGGAAAACGCAGCAAAACTTTCCATCAACTGAAGGAAGTTTTTCCTGGGCCTCATTCACGATTCTCCATAAAAATCAGTAAATTTGCCATACTATGAGTTCTATGCCATGAAAGAATTGACGATAAACGACATACAAACTATCATACACCGCGACGAAAGCCGCATCCTGGAGGTCAAGAAGACTACCGGAGAGATTGTTGCCGGTATGCAGTCCGGCTGCGCCTTCCTCAACACGGAGGGCGGCTGGCTCTTCTTCGGCATCCATCCTACAGCACTGAAGATTCTCGGACAGGATGTGGCCGACCAGACACGCCAGGACATCGCCAAGGAAATGCGCAAGTTCACCCCCGCGATTGATCTTGCCGCCCAGTATGTCGATGTCCCCGGCCGCCCGAATCAGAAAGTTATCGCCATCTGGTTTCCGACGCCCGTTGGATTTGCCGCACCTTATACCTACGACAACCGGCCGTACTACAAAGTCGAGAACACTACGTCCATAATGCCCCGTGAGATGTTCGAAGAACGCATCCGCCTAAGCAATCCCAAGAAGTTCAGCTGGGAGAAGACGCCCTGCCCAGATATTGACGTGAACAGTATCAGCGCAAAGACCCTAGATGACATCATCCTTTCCGGCATCAACAAAGGCCGCATTCCCCGTGAAGCCAGCCGTCTCAAGAATCGCTTTGCCAAACTTGACCACCTTGGACTTCGCACGTCAGACGGCTCACTGACCAACGGCGCTATTGTGCTCTGCGGCAAAACGCCAAACAGGGAATTTACCCAGTGCAAAGTCCGTCTTGCCCGCTTTGAAGGCACCGATATGGACAAGTTCCGCGACCAGACAGTCTGCTACGGCAATCTTTTAGAGCAGTACGACGCCATCATAGCCTTCTGCCAGAAGCATATGTTCCTGGCTGGGAATATGGATCAGATCGAGCGCATCGACATGTTGACCGTCCCCATCAAGGCTCTCCGGGAAGCAACCCTGAACCTGCTGGTCCATCGCACCTGGTGGTCTGGAGCCCGGACTCCCAGTGTGGCCATATACGATGACCGCATCGAATTTATGAATCCCGGCAGTTTCCCTCCCGGCACCACTGCAGAAGATTTTCGGAAGCGCCCGCACTCAGAACCCATCAATGAGGTCATATCGAGCGTATTCTTCAAGAGCGGACTTATGGAAGCATGGGGCCGCGGCATACCGGACATCTTCAATGAATGTAAGGCAGCAGGCCTTCCTACGCCCGAATTTGAGAGCATCCCAAATTTCGTCTGCTTGACTATCCGCTTCAAGAATCCGTTGAGGCCATACTTGAGTGGCGAATCAAATGGGGCGTTAAATGGTGAATTAAATGGTGAATTAAATGAGGCGTTAAAGAGTATTCGTCCGGCTGTCAGGACGACTTACGACATCATCAAGAAGAATCCCGGAATACAGCGCAAGGTTATTATCGAGCTGACAAAACTGGGGTCTTCCACCATTGACCGCCACTTGGCGATATTGACACAGAAGAATCTCATTGAGCATAAAAATTCCAAGAAGACCGGCGGCTACCACGCAAAGTAATTCGCCATCTTCCATCCTTCCATCAGTCCCATCAACTGATGGAAGTTTTTGTTACTATTGAAAGGCAGCTATGTGTTGAAATAGATTTATGATTTCCTCCATTTCGGCACCTATCTCGCCCCTTATCACGTTAATTTTTGCTCGTTTTTCTCTTCGGAAACCTAACCAATAGCCGTATCATTGTACCTCACCCTATAAGATGCTGATTTTCAGTAGGGCGTCAAAAATTTAACAAGGGGGAATTACAGCAGTTCCAGCTCCACGTAGACTGGCAAATGGTCGGATGCCATCTCTGGATCGCCGGTCTCGAATTTATGGCAGACCTTGGCATCAAGGACATTGACCTTGGCCTTGTTCTTCATGAGGAGGATGTAGTCGATGCAGATTTTGGAATCGCGTGACGGGAAGGAAACGCCTGTTCCTGAAAGGTTTGTCCAATGTTTGAAATAGTATTTCATAACCTCGGATTCCGGGGTCACGTTCATGTCTCCGCAAAGGAACACGTGCTTGTGGCTCTTGTAATAAGCCTTCTGCAATGTGGTGGTCACGATGCGGGCCTGTTCAAGTGCCGCTACGGAAGATACATGGTCCAGATGAACCGATGCGAATACATATTTAGGTGTTTCAATGACCGCGCACACACGCTGCTCGGCACCTTCTCCCTGCGGAAGCGTGATATTGTAGCGGTTGATTACGGTGTCCCTGGTCACGAGACCTTCGCCGTAGCTTCCGCCTCTGTAAGAAATAGCCTTGCCGAATGCATAATCCCAGCCTTCTCCAAGACACTCTGCCAGGTACTTGGCCTGATAGACATTGTGACGGGTGTTGCAGCTGTCCAATTCATTGAGTGCGCATGTGTTGGCACCCATTTCCTTGATCATTGACGCAATCATCGGGGCGCTGTCCTCGACATACTTTCCGAACACGCCGACATTGTAAGTCATAAGCCTCAGGGTGTCAGCCTTTTCTCCCGGATTCTTAGGAGCATTGCCGCCGTTTCCGCACGAAACAAGCATTGCCGGCAGACAAAGTGCCAGCAGGATAGATCTAGTGAAATTTTTCATAATTTTTAGTTTTGTTCCGCAAAGATAGCCAGAAATAACTGAAATCTATAGTCTTAATCATCAATATTATCAGGTTTTGCAAAATCATCACCAAAAAATTTGCACATATATAAAAAAAGCATTATATTGCCGCTCAAGAAATTACAACGTTTTATTCATTTTTTTTTGTGATTATCAATACTATTTATTGTCATACAACATTACAATTTTGCACATCTTATGATTATTCTGTGAATAATTTAATTGGTGGAACGTGCAGAGATGCTCCTTATAAAATATACACTTTTGGTCCAGAGCAGCGCACTTTTTAGTATTAAACATTTTAATTTCCATATATTATGAAACATAAAGCTTTTATATTAGTGACTTTATTATGTATCGTATCCATAAATAGTCATGGCCAAAGTCTTGAGAAAATGTCTTCTAAAGAACGTAGTAATTACTTGACGACAACAGCCAGATTTGTTGCAGAAGTTTATGGCCCTTCGTATGTCCCTTTTTTCAAACAAACAATAATTTCAGATGCTCAAATATTTGACAAATCGGATTATGGCGATGAACTCCCTGAAATTAAGAAGTGTATTGGACGCGAGTACTACACCATCATTTTCACTTATGACAAGAAAGTAATCCAATTTGCATTTGATTATGCTGCAAGAGTTAGAATATGGAAAGACACTGGAGAGCCATTGGATGTAATTTTTGGCAATGGTTTTGGTAGGAACTTTTTGATTTCTGATTTTATGGAGCAAACAAATTGCTCTGTAAAGACACATGATCTGTCTAAGATAACCTCCAAGTCAATAAATGTCGTTCCTCTGGAAACAGTAGAAGTCCCTAAATCGATATGGACTCAATCAAAGAGATAGTCTCTATTTGCAAGTTTAAAGGTAAGCACCTTGTTCATAGCGCAAACAAAGTGCTTACCTTTATTATCTTTGACAGATAACCTCTGAACAGTACAGAGACAATGTATAAACACTTTGCATTTAAATTGATCTTGATCTATGTCACATAATTATCATAAATTTGTGACAACTCCAAAATGGCAAAGAAGAGTGTTTTACCGACGAAACTTCAAAAGATTCATCCTCCAAGTGAGACCAACGCTAAGATACGATTGTTTGTCCGACAATGTACCATCCGGATTACCGTTTTTTCCGGTATTGTGGCTGCCAACGGCATGAAGCCGCAGGCCCTTGTTGTCTTTCAAAGGGAAAAACTCGAAGCCGCATCCGAATCTGGAGACAGATGTTCCAGGCAGGACCGACCAGTCTCCTGCTTTATTCAAATTGTTGTAGTCATGGCCTGCCTTCACGAAAAGACGGGCACGGTCGCAAAGATCGAAAGTCACTTTTCCTACAACGGTGAAATCCTTGAAAAAGGTGTAATTGTGAAGAAGGGACCTGTGCATGACATCCACGAAGAAAGATACACGTCTGAATGAGAAATTATTGCCCAATGATATGTAATTCATGAATTTGCCGCTCCGGTACTCCACGAAATTGAGCGACCACATGGGCTGGAAAACGCCATGTTCCGCAGTCCACATGAAATTATAACTATAGATGTCCTTGTTGTCTACGGCTCCGACATAAGGGCTCATGCAGAATTGGAATTGCAGGAGGCCGTTCTTTTCTTCTCCCAATGTTTTCTCCACGCTGGCACCGAGCTGATAACAATTCATGTTGTTGCTGTATTCCGAAACGAAATAGCTGTCAATCGGGGCAAGGTCGTATTCATAGCCGCCGAGCAGGATCGTCTGTTTCCCGGCAGAAAGCTTCCAATCGGAATCCGTCTTGTACGCAAGGTACAGGAAATCAGTGGCATCGAAGAAAGTTTCATCCTTGTGCGCCCTGTTGAGACGCTGCCTGTAGGCGTAGGACAAGTGACTGTTCAAGTTTCCGTGAAGATAGACGCTCAAGTTCTTGCCTCGGAATCCGCAGTTCGCCCTGTCTGAAGAACCGTCAAGGAAATATCGCTGATAGTCGAACCTGGCCATCACCTGAAGGTTCAGAAGTTCTTCATTTTTAAAGCCATCAGCCGCTACAGCACTTACAGATATAAACAAAAAGGCCACAAATAGTATCTTTCTTAAACGCATATCGGGGTTATCAGTTAATTTTTCACAAAGATACTATTTTTAGTAAAGAATCCTTATATTTGCCACAAAAACAGAAAGGCATGGAGATAATTGACAACACGGACGAAGTGCTGGAGCTGGCCTCTGAGGCCGGTCATGTTCTGCTGCAGAACGGCGCGGAGATTTCCAGAGTTGAAGACACTATGGCGAGGATCGCATCGCATTTCGGCGTGGAATCCGGTAATTTCTTCGTGCTCAGCAACGGTATTTTCACCACCAGCACTCAAGGTCGGTATGCCAAGGTGGAGTTCATTCCAATCCGTGCCATACAGCTTTCCAAGGTTGTGGCCATCAACCGGTTGAGTTTCGACATAGCAGCCGGCAGATATACATTGGAACAGGCCCGGAAAAAGCTTGAGGAGATACGGGATGCGGAATCCAAGCCCGCGTGGGAGCAGATTGCAGGTGCGGCGTTCGGCGCTGCGGGATTCTGTGCCGTTTTCGGCGGCGGATTCATGGACTGCCTGGCAGATTTCGCAATCGGTGCGATGCTCTATGTCTTCTGCCTGTTCTTCAGCGAACGATATATGTCCAAGATTGTCGGCGGCATCTGCAACGCATTGCTGGCCACATTGTTATGTATCGCATTTTACCGTATCGGCTTCGGCGACAGCCTCAGCAACATCATCATCGGCGCGATCATGCCACTGATTCCCGGAGTTCCGTTTGTCAACGGTGTCCGCGACCTCATGAATTCCGACTATATCGCAGGCATGACCAGGCTCACCGACGCGATGCTGGGTTTCTTCTGCATTGCCATAGGCGTCAGTATTGCATTCATGCTTGACGGCTGGATTGCCGGCGGCATCATTGACCTCGGCGGCATGACCATCAATCCTGAGACGGCGGGGCTCGGCTGGCAGACGCTGGCGGCGTTCATCGGTACTTTCGCGTTCGCGATTCTGTTTGGCGCCCCGAGGAAACAATACACGGCTGCCGGTCTCATCGGTGCGCTCGGCTGGGCGGCATTCCTCATAATGGTACGCACTGATCTGGCATCCACATTTGCCGCCATCATACTTGCCACCGCCCTGATCTGCATTTTCTCACGAATCGCAGCAGTCCTGGACAGGTGCCCGAGCACGGTATTCCTGCTTTGCGGCATCTTCCCGCTCGTGCCTGGAGCCGGCGTCTTCTGGTTCACCTATTACATGGTGTCAAGCCAGTTCAGCCTCTCCTCCACGACCGGTTTCAATGCCCTGAAAGCAGCGATCGCCATAGTTCTCGGAATCGTCTTCGCAATGGAGCTGCCGCAGCGTCTTTTCTCCGGCTTCAAGCGGTTCAGGAGAAGTTAGTTCTGCAATTCTTTGACTTCCCAGTTTCCTTCTTTCAGGAGAGGCGCCCATTTTTCTGTGTAGATTTCAACGCAACCCTCTGGAACATAAAGGGTTTTGGTTTGTTTTGAAGGGCCTACCTTATTCGTTCCAGAGTTCGGTCTGAATTCTGCCGGCTTTCTGCCCAGGCAAATTATCGTAGTGAGATTCGGCGTGCCTGAAATGCAGTCCGCAGAAAGTTTCGTCACGCTTGCGGGAATGGTCAATGTCTTAATCACAGAGTTCTCGTACAATGCCCACTCTCTTATCGTGGTCGTACCATCCTTCACAATGTAGCTGTCGCCGCTTCCGCCGTTAAGCACCATCAATGTCGTCATGCCAAAATCATACAGCGCGCCTTTTTCATCGGCCTTGAATGATTTGTTTCCTTCAGCGACTTTCCAACGCAGTGAATCACAGCCATTTGAAGGGCTTCCGGAAATTTTGGTCAATGTCGACGGCAGCACGATTTCAGTATAGCCGCTATATGAGAATGCCCTGTTCAAGATTGTGGTGATACCTTCCGGGAGATAGAATTTGCTGATGTTTTTGATCCCGTTGTCGCGGTTGCTTCCTCCGCAGAAGCCGACATACTTATTATCAGTCAAGCCTTCCAATGTGCTTTTATCGGCATTAGCCCCGCTCAAATCCAAGACAATCTTGTTTTCAAGACTACGTGTCGCTTTCATAATGTCACGGAAGACATCTTCATGAAGTTTGGATGCTGAAACCATAGTAACTTTGACCGAATCTTTAGCCGTCTTGACCCATGCAGTATCAATCTCCCCCTCGGAGCCATCTACGAACATCCTGTCCGGATCTATTGTCAGTTCCTTCACAGGAAATGTCACGATAGTTCCAGGTACCACGGCCAGGTCGCTTTTCTTCTTCAATTCCGAGCCGCCTTTTTCGCAATTGATGGAAAATTTAAGATTCTTAAGTGTCTTGGTGCCTGCAAGCGGAATGATCATGGTAATCACGGTAGGATTACTCTCATCATTACTGATTTCCAAAGGCTTACGCATATTCATGTTGAGATTGTTCACATCGTAGGCTTTTGAAAGCCCTTGCCATTTCCCATCTTTGACATACGTAAAAGCCTTCTTGGACAGATTATCAGCACTGATTACACAAGAATGTATGGAGGTTTTCTCTTTTGACCAGACACGGAGCTTGATTACTGCGCCCGCATATTTGAAATCGACATTTCTGTTACTTCCTATGCCATACATCGGAAGCGGCAGTTTATCGCCGATGTTGTCTTCGTAATACTGCGTCATCGGGAAATCCACATAGAAATAGCCATTGCTCTTATTGGCTGTGCAATACGAAGCGGGATAAAACGCGAAGAATTCTTCATCTCCTTTAATTTGCTCACCACCACTACTATATGTAAATCTTCCGACATTTGTACCGGCAGCATCATCGGCCAATTTGTATATTCCAAGAGTAGTCGCGTATTCTCTAGGTCTGGAAGCATTGTCGAGATGGTTTTCAGTAACCTGGATAGCTATCGAGTCTTTCTTTTCCCAAAGCACCTGCAGACCATCAATAGATGTTTTGGTGTCTACATTGTCGACGTGCGCAAAAAAGTCAACGCCCTTTGACACCGGTTCAATATCGTTCGTTTTGGTACAACCTCCCAAGCAGGCAACAGCGATAACACATCCGGCAAAATAAAGTTTTCTCATAATCCGTGAATTTTAATCCCAATTCGTTTCTACGGATTCAAGCCTATCAAGCCCTTTAGGGGTGGAAACATTCTCGGAGGTCGCGAAAGAAAAGGAAACCTCGACATACAAGAGCTCCATCAGTGGAGCTTCGTAAAGCTTCGTATTCATCTAACTTACTACTATATTGGTTTTTATATCTATTATATCAACCTTTTATCAAAAGGGCGCGCAAGTTAGACAGAATTATTTATTCTGCAAAAAATAAATTGTTAAGATTTTATTTCATTTTTTCCTTTTCCGTTAACACATTTGAACTTGTAAACAAGCGTTCCGTTCACAGGCTGTCCGGAGCGGTCGTCACGCAACACCGTATAACCCGAAAGATACAGGATATCATCCCCTTCCAGCCTGACATTCATCTTATAGAAATAACCTTGGCAGCGGCCGTCATCGGATACTTTTCCATAATTAGGGTCAATGCCCAGGTCATAATTCCCGGACGAGTCCACGGAGAATTTCGGCGTAAAAATACTCTTGTTCCAAAATGCGATTGAAGTGTTCAGGTAGATTTCTTCTATCAGCAGGCTGATTCTCACGGAAGTCTGATACGGCGCCGTCATATCTATCTCTATACCGATTTCATCTGTCAGGTCCGGCACCTCTTTCAATTCATCAAAAATCGAAGCGGAAGCCACGCCGTCGCCATTCAGGTCCACCGGTGCCCCGTCCCATTCCGCGCCGACGAGTTCATACTCACCGACAAGCCTGTCCATCGCGGCACGCGCCGCATCCGTCATATCATATACGACCTTATTCTTGTCGCACGCTACTGCGGCCATAAAGGTCAATGCCAATGCAAGTGCAAAATTTATCTTGTTCATAACAACTATCTCTTTTTAAGGTCAATATAGAAATCCGCCGGAGTCATAATCGAAACCATGCCGGTACCGCCGCTGACATTGCTCGGATAAGGAATTTCACCAATGAAGTTCCAGGAACCCTGCTCCGAATTGTCGAATGCGTAGTCGTTCATATAAGTATAGGTGCTTCGGGACATTGACAATACACGGAAACAGATTTTCCCGTACTCGGCCGGCACATATTCGTCACGCGACCATGAATTCGGATAATAATTATGCAGGAGCGTCTTTTCCACAGCCAGTTTCAATGTATATTCCTTGTCAGCGAAAGTATTGTCTGTAAACAAGTTATATTCATTGGCATAATAATTTTTCGCATCACTGGAACTGTCCTCCATACCGATTTTAAGATTTCTGTACAGCAGGCTCTCGTACTTGTTGTCGAAGACGATGTCCCTGGATGCCCTACACAAGAACTGGCCTTCCTTGTATGGACTGCCGGACGGCACTTCAGAAGCCATGTACTCTGATTCATAAGACATTACCATACGGTAGAAATTCCTTTCTCCGGCAACGTCCTGCAGATGGACCTTGGTCATATAGAATCCTGTCAGTTCGCCTCCTTTGTTCTTCGCCATGAATGAAGCCGTGTCCACGGCATTGACAACAGGAGCATTGGGAGCGACAGCGACCGCTTCGGCATGGGCATCGCCGGCATCGACCTTGATCCTGACCTCGTCACCGGCATTGAACGGTGCCTTGAACCGGATGGCATTGGCATTGTACGAGAACCTCTCCGGCTCGGTCACCTTGTCCGTAGACGCCACCAATTTGCCGTTCACGTAGCATTCAAGATGCGCCGATTCGACAGGTTTCACAGCGTCATACATGCCCCAGGTAAGGAAAACCGTGTGCAGCGTGTCACCCGCCACCAGATTGCCGTTCACCACGAGCATCTTCTCCGGGCCTTCCCTGCGCAGGTCAATGTATTCCTCACATGCGACCGACATCATTGCCGCAATCATTATCAATATTGACTTTTTCATGATTTCTAGAACTTGAAGGTGTAACTGAAAGAAGGAAGGCACAAGAGGAAGGTCTTCTTGCTCAATGCCGGGGTATACGTGGTTTTCCCGGTGTCCGGGTCCTTCACTTCCCTGCTGTCCAAAGTCACCCAGTTAGGATTTTTGGCGCCATAGGCATTGTACATTCCGAAGTTCCAGATACGCTCGCCATGACGTTTCTTCTTGTGGATATTGACGCTGAAATCGAGCCTGTGGGACGGCGGAAGCCTGTAATTGTTCCTGCTGGAAATATAGTCCACCATCGACATTCCCTTTCCGTCCGGCGAAAGTGTGAGAGTAGATCTGGTGGAAACCGTCATCCAGTTTCCGGAGGCAATGGTCCATATTGCGCTCAGGTCCACTCTTTTACCGAGTTTCTGGTTCAGGCTGATGCAGAAGTTGTGCCTGCGGTCATAAACGAACGGGAAGCGTTTTCCATTGTTGATGGTGCCGTCGCGGAAGATGCGGTCGGTCTTGGACAATGTATATGATACGGTTCCGGTGGTGCGGCCGAGTGTCTTCTGGACATAGAGTTCCACGCCATACGACTGGCCCTGTCCCATCTCCACGTTTTCTTCCCAGTCGGCAGCCGAGGAGAATGACATCTTGCCGTCTTTATACTCAAGGACATTGTTCATCTGCTTCCAGTAGCCCTCCACCGAGAATTCCCATCCTTTCAGGCCGCTGTAATATGTGCCGAGCGAGACGATGTCCGATGTTACCGGCTTGATGTTCTTGGTAATAGGCACCCAGAGGTCAGTAGGAAGGCTGAGGTTGCCCGATGTGAGCTGATGCACGTATTGCGACATCTTGGAATAAGCCGTCTTGACAGCCCAGCCCTTGCCGAATGAGACCTTGACCGCGGCACGTGGTTCCGGACAGAAATATGTACGGCCATTGACCAGGAACAGGCTCAGGTGCAATCCCGGATTGAATGAGAAATGCTCCCCGAAGGTCATGTCATCTTCAATGTAGGCCGACAGTTCATTGCCATAAAGGTTCGGGCTGGCGTCATTCACCTTGTCGCTTTTTTCTTCCTTGCCGTCAAGGTACTCGTCCAATGTCAAATATTTACCGTCAATATCCTTATAAATAATTACGTCCTTACCTTTTTCATAGAACTTTTCATCTCTTAAGCAACCGTATTTAATGAAGATATTGATGTAATCCCAATACTTTTCATAGTTTTCACGTTCGT
>OHPH01001216.1_pt1 | contig 11370 bp, 9 predicted proteins | sample 1577681 | NCBI WGS metagenome assembly OHPH01 (sample SAMEA3879603, study PRJEB24766) | human gut metagenome | biome: human-associated habitat; feature: feces | place: USA | collected 1985/1987 | reverse complement strand
ACGAGGTGTATGAATCAAGGCGCTTGATAAAATTTGCAGAGATTGTTTGGTCATAAACTTGAAAAATTCTATCTTGTATCGAGAATAAAAAAACAGACAGCTATGGAAATCAAGCATGATGAATCCCGGCAGGAGTTTTATGTGGAACTGGAAGGGCACCGGGCCCATGTGGCGTATCAGATTCACGATGAAGGATTGGACATACGGCATAGCCTCGGCCTTGGTAAAAGCTGCCTACGATTATGCCCGTTGTAAAGGATTGAAGGCGGTGGCCACTTGCTCGTATGCTGTCATTTGGTTGCAACGGCATCCGGAGTATCAGGGAGAAGTGGGCGAGGATTATGCCGGACAAGGAACCTGTGCCCTATAAGGAAAGGGCACAGGCAGGCTGTTTTCAGACGCGGTAGATTTTCTTTTTCTTGATGAAGAACAGCCACCGCAGGAAAGATGCGGTGAAGGTGTGGCTGAAGGAGTTGATTTCGTCCGTGCGGTCGTCAATGTCGTTCAGCAGTCTTTCTGCGTCTTTTTCGGCCAACATACCGCTGTTGACCATCTGCCGTACGGTGCGGCGTTCGTTGCTCAGCAGCATACGGATAGATTTGACGGTCAGTGCGTGCCCGTATGCTTTCGGGAAATTCTTCGCCAGATTGCCGATAAAGGTTCCCATACGGGTGATGTTGTCGTTAATCTCTGCGCGTAGGACTTCCAGTACGGGTTGCTGTTCACTGGTAATCCATTCGGACGACGTCAGGTCGTTCAGCAATTTCAGGCTTTCTTTCTGCAAGATGATGAATCCCCGACCCAGGTCGTAGACCACCGTGATGCGTTCACGGAAATAGAAGGTCATCCAGTTCTGGAGGTAAGGAAGTCCCCGCAGACTGTTCAGCACATCGGTCCGTTGGCAGAACTTGAAGATGGAGTGCCGCATGTTCAGCGGATACTTCCCGTCGTGGTCATACAGTTCGTCCAATGAGTTCATGAGTCGCAGAAAGACTACTTTCGAAATAACCCCTTCTTCATAAATCTGGCGGCAGATTGCCTTCTCTTTATCCAGCACGCGCAGACGGATTTCCGGAAGCATGGCCTGGTTCTGCGGATTCTTGGCCGGTTCCTGCGGGCGGCTGGTCATGTAGCTTTCCACCTTGTTCCAGTTAGCCCCCTCCAGGGCTTCTCTCTTCTTCAGGCTTTCCAAGTACTTTTCTGAATTTTCGCGAACCGATTTTTCAATGCGGTATTCCAGCATGGTACGAGCCGAAGGAATGTGTGTCAGTCCCAGTCGGTTCAGCAGTCCTCGCATGGTCGTAGCGTTGATGCACAAGGTCAGGGTCACAATGCCGGCTGTGAAGAACAATACCTGACTCCGGATATCTTCGGGAATAGCCGGGGTATAGGAGACCATCAGGGCCAGCGTCATGGCCAGTGCCCCGCGCAGTCCGCCCCAGGTGAGGATGACCGATTCCCGTTTGGTAAGTCCGTATCCCAACCGTTTCATGACCGGATAGAGCATCATAATCATGGCAAAGCGAATCAGGTTGAGGGCGACATAAAGGAGTAGGAGTATGCCGAGCGCACTCCAGGAGAAGTCCACTTTTTCCGCAATGACGATGCCCACCAGAATAAAAATCAGCGTATTGGCGATGTAGGTCAGCAGCTCCCAGAAATGTTCCATGAAGGTGTTCACCTGAGGCTTCAGCCGTGGTTTCCCTACGTAGGTTACGGTCAGCCCGAAGGCTACGAGGGCAATCACGCCCGACACACCGAGATAGTATTGCGAGAGGATAAACGTGAGATAAGCTGCCAGAATGATGACACTGTTCTGTACCATTTCTTCCGAATTGATGCGGGTGATGAACCAGATGACGATGCGTGCCAGAAAGAATCCCAGCAGGGTACTGATGCCCACTTCCTGAATGAATGTGACGAGAGGAGAGGTGTGGCTGGCTTCGCCCGATACGTAGGCCCCGAAGAAGAGCATGAAGCACACGATGCCTGTTCCATCGTTCAGCAGGGATTCCGCATCCACGAGGGTGGAGAAGCGTTTGCTGGTTTTCAGCTCGTGCAACAGGGCCACGACGGCTACCGGGTCGGTGGCACTGATTAAGGCACCGAACATGAGGGCAAATGCCCAGGTCCATGATTCGAGTCCGGGAACAAACGTGGCGATGCCCATAAGGAAGGCGCCTGTCAGCAGCATGCAGATGACGAGTCCAGGAGCAGCCAGCAGGGTGGCATTAGCCAGGGTCTTCTTGAAGATATGCAGGTTGAGTTCGTAGGCCGCATCAAAAATCAGGATGGGCAGGAACAGGTAGAGAATCAGGTCGGGATTGATGTTGGCTACAGAATTGACGGCACTGTGCAGTTCCGGCATCGACTGGAACACTCCGGTGCGGTTCAGTACGCCGACAAGGATTCCGATGGCAAACAGTCCGACGGTGTAGGGAAGTCGGCTGTGCTTGAGCAAGGATTTCAGGATAGCTCCGATAATGAGCCCTCCGATGGTCAGCAGCAGAGGGGCAAGAAAGGTGTATTCTTCCATAGTTTGTTGTCCAATAAAAAAATGAGCATTTGAATATTTAACAAAGTTAAAAAATCAAATGCTCATAAACAAGTGGTTTGCTTCTTATTTCTCCTTTTGTCTTGCGATTTCTTCGGCCATCCTGCGTGCAGTGGCCCGGTCGGGCTTGCCGGTTCCGGTCTGTGGCAACTGCCGGATGTGGAAGATTTGCTTGGGTCGCCAATAGGGAGGAAGGGAATCGAATGCCTTTCTCAAGGCCGTTTCCGGGCAGGTGCCGTCCTCGTCTTCCAGCAGCAGTACGATGCGCTCCCCAAATTTAGGGTCGGTGACGGCAGTTATTTGGAAAGGAGTTGCTAAAAAGGATTTCAGCGCATTTTCCACCTCTTCAATCTGTACCTTGACGCCTCCCGTGTTGAGTGTGTTGTCTTTCCGTCCCAGAATGCGGAACTGTCCTTGTGCATTGAACTCACAGATGTCGTTGGTGGCCAGGATGTCCGGGCAGACAGCCGGGGCCTGGATGGTCAGGGTATTTTCCGCTGAAAGAGACAGTCTGACGTGTGGGAAAGGCGTGTACCAGTCGGAGGCCTCCGGACCGTTGAGGCGTCGCAAGGCAATGTGCGACAGGGTTTCCGTCATGCCATACGTACTCCATACGGCGTGTGGAAATGACAGTAGTTGCTTTCCCAAAGACGCATCGATGGCTCCTCCGCCGATGATGAGGTGGCGGATTTGCCGAAGGCATTCTTTTTCTTCGGCCACTTGCAAAGTGTTGAATACCTGCATGGGAATCATGGCAGCGAAAACGGGAGCAGTGCTTGTTTGTGCCAGCGGATGTCCGCTGGGAGTGACTGGCAGCAGGTTCAATCCGGCCACCAGCGCACGGACTACAACCATCTTTCCGGCGATGTATTTCAGTGGCATGCAGAGTAGGGCCGTATCGCCGGGAGTCAATCCTAGAAAACTGACTGTCAGCATGGCGCTTTGCATCATGCGTTGTTTTTCTACCCGCAGCGGTTTGGGCGTTCCCGTCGAACCGGAAGTGTGTACCAGTACGGTGTTGTGGTCGTCAAACCATTCACTCAGGAAATCGGCCAAAGAGGCTTGGAAACTCTCCGCTCCGTATCGGGCATAGAAGGTTTCCTGCAGGACACTGGGTTGTCCTTCCTGTCGGGCACGGGCCTCTGTGGCCGAATAGTCCACTCCTTCTATCCGGATGTGCTGACGGGCAATGTCGGTGATAAAGGTAGGATGGCTCATGTCAGGGACGATTCAGGAAAGTTAGAAAATCAGAGGCCTTTTCTTCGGGATGGAACCACAGGCAGTCGCCTTCAATGTGCAGCGGATAGTCGAGGTTGTCGGTAAAGAGCTGGCCGGTACCGAGTCCCTGTGGCATGGTCGGGTGAAGCGTGGCACACCATTGGGTGATGGCGTTCAGGCCGATGTTCGATTCCAGCGCTGAAGTCACCCAGTAGCCGATACCCCTTTCCTGGGCCAGTGAAATCCATTCTTCTGCCCCTCGGATGCCTCCGTGGAGCGACGGTTTCAGGATGATGTATTGCGGACGGATGGTATCCAGCAATTCTTTTTTCCGGCAGGTTTCGTTCACGCCAATCAGTTCTTCGTCCAGTGCGATGGGGAAGGGAGAGTCAGCGCACAGAGCCTTCATCGCTTCCCATTGTCCGGCCCGTATGGGCTGTTCGATGGAATGAAGCTGGAATTCGTTCAGTTGTGTCAGTTTCCTCAGGGCATCTTCCGGTCGGAAGGCTCCGTTGGCATCCACACGGAGTTCGATGTCGGAAGCGGAAAAATGACGGCGGATGTGGGCCAGCAGTTCCAGTTCCCGTTCGAATTCGATAGCCCCGATTTTTACCTTGATGCACCGGAATCCGGCTTTCATCTTTTCTTCGATGCGGCGGTACATCTCGTCAAAATTGCCCATCCAGATGAGTCCGTTGATGGGAATACCTTGTGTGCCCCGGCTGAAGGGAGTATCCCAAAATCTCAGGCTATGGGCCTGCAGGTGGGCAAAGGCCGTTTCCAGTCCGAAAAGGATGGACGGATAGGGGCGGAGTGCTTCGTAGTCGATGTGTCCGTCGGCTGCAGTCTTTTCACAGATTTCAGCCAGCAGACGAGGGTAGTCGGGCAGGTCGTCACAGCTCAGGGCAGGCAGGGGGGCACATTCACCTACGCCATACTGTCCGGTTTCCGTGTCGGTGAGCAGCAGATACCAGACTTGCCGGATGTGGTACACTCCGCGGGATGTGCCGGCAGGTTGTTTGAAATGGAGGGTACGCGGAAATATTTTCAGTGAATACATGATACATTCTGTGAGGGATGAAACAATAAGCGGACAGAAAGCAAAAGCAAGTTTCGCTTTCTGTCCGGTAGAAATTTGTGGGATGAATCAATCAGGGGAATTTAGGATACTTGCTCCAGTCGGGTTTCCGTTTTTCGAGGAATGCTTTTCCGCCTTCCTGTGCTTCGTCGGTCATGTAATAGAGCATGGTGGCATCTCCGGCAAGTTCCTGGATACCGGCCTGTCCGTCCAGTTCCGCATTGAGTCCGGCCTTGATCATACGCAGGGCCAGCGGACTGTGTTGCATCATGGTTTCGGCCCATTCCACTACTTCATCTTCCAGCTGGTCGAAAGGCACCACCTTGTTCACCAGTCCCATTTCCAGTGCTTCCTGGGCAGAATACTGGCGGCAGAGGAACCAGATTTCGCGGGCCTTTTTCTGGCCTACAATCCGGGCCAGGTAAGAAGAGCCGAATCCGGCATCGAAGCTGCCCACACGAGGCCCTGTCTGTCCGAAGATGGCATTTTCGGAAGCGATGGTCAGGTCACAGACCACGTGGAGTACGTGTCCGCCTCCGATGGCATATCCGTTGACCATGGCAATGACCGGTTTCGGGATGGAACGGATTTGTTTCTGTACGTCGAGCACGTTCAGGCGGGGTACGCCGTCGGTGCCTACATAACCTCCGTGTCCTTTCACGTGCATGTCGCCGCCGGAGCAGAAGGCTTTGTCGCCGGCGCCTGTCAGTACCACCACGTTGATGTCCTGACACTCACGGCAGATGAGCAGGGCATCGCTGATTTCGGAAGTAGTGGTCGGGGTGAATGCGTTTCTGTATCGCGGACGGTTGATGGTAATTTTGGCAATACCATGATAGAAATCAAACAGAATATCTTGGTATTCTTTGATGGTTTTCCATTCTCTGGGTTGTGACATAATGCTTGTTATTTTAAGTTGTGATAATATGTTTTCAGGTGTTCAATGTCCTTGTCTTTTTCTGTAAACACTTCCAGCAATATCGGTCGTGAAGTGATGGAAGGCTGGGTGAATGCTTCGACAGTCTGGTCCAGTTCCTCGTCGTTATGGGCGGAGAGGTAGTGGAAGCCGCGGTCTTCGGCCCATGCTTTGGCCGAGGTGCGGTGCGTGGCCGTGATGAAACGTCGGCTGCTGTCCTGCATCTCCAGTCCCGGAAGGGCATGGAAGATTTCGCCTCCTTCGTTGTTGAGCAGGAGGATGCGTACGTTGCTTCCGTAGTTGGTGTTCCAGAGGGCATTCATGTCATAGAAGAAACTCAGGTCGCCGATAAAGATGAAATTGAGCTTGTCGGAGGCCGTAGCGTAACCGAGGGCCGTGGACAAGGAGCCTTCGATGCCGTTGGTTCCCCGGTTTGACAAAACTTCCACTTCCTGAGGGAGCGGGAACAGTTGGGCATAGCGTACCGTCGAGCTGTTGGCCAGGTGGAGCGAGCAAGGTGTCGGCAGGTGCCCGATGACTTTTCCGATGGCACTCATCTCGGAGTAGGGAAATTCGGCCTGCGGAATCTGCTTGGACAGGGCTTCCCAGGCGCGCGGGTATTCTGGAGTTCGGCTGTCCATCATCGGTGCAATCTTTTCCAAAAACTCAAACGGGTCCATTTCGATGACGGTGGTCAGAGAACCGAAAAGGTCGGCTACCTGCCCGTCGGGAGTTACGTGCCAGTGTTCTACCGGTGGATGGCGGCGAAGGAATTTCTTGAGTCGTTTGGAGATGATATGTCCTCCGTATGTGATGAGCAGTTCCGGACGCATCTTCTGCTGCGCTTCAAAATCCATAGAGCAGAGCAGCGGCTCGATGTTGCGGATGGGCTGTCCCGGAATGGTCTGGTTGCTGATGTTTTCGGTGAACCAGGCAAAATGCTTGTAGAGCATCTTGGTAGATTTCTTGTCGAACAGGTAAATCAGGTTCATCTGTCCCACCACCACCATGCGTCGCTGGTAACGGTTCAGCCGTTCGATGAGCGGCTGGTAGTCCTTGTCGTACACGTTCAGTCCCTGGTAACGGGTAATGACCCGTGCTTCGGGAAGTTCCGTTACCGGGAGTTTAAAGAAGGGCTCACTGATGGGAACGTTGATATGTACAGGTCCTTTCCCATGGTGGTCAAGTTCCATGAGAGCCTCGTTGATAAGTCGGTTGCAGTACCATTCGTCTTCTTCCGTCTGTACTTCGGGCAAGTCGACCGATTTCTTGACCAGGCTGCCGAACACTCCCGGCTGCGGAAGCGTCTGCCCGTCCATCTGGCCAATCCATGCCGCAGGGCGGTCGGCCGAAATCACTACAAGAGGGACTTGCTGGTAGAAGGCTTCGGCCACGGCCGGGTGAATATTCAGTAGGGCCGTACCCGATGTGCAGCAGATTGCCGCCGGTTGGCCTCCGTTCAGGGCCAGTCCCAAAGCAAAAAAACCGGCACTACGTTCATCGGTCATCGGATAGCAGGTAAACTCCGGAATGTTGACCAAGGTTTGTACGATAGGAATGTTCCGGCTTCCGGGGCATAACACAATCTTCTGTATGCGGTGAGCTTTCAGCAGGGCTACGAGCTGCAAGATATTTTTTTTGTCAGTATACATGATTCTTTTATATGTTTTAGATTGAGAGGATATTTCGCATGGTATTCATTTTCTGCTGCGTTTCTTCCCATTCCGAATCGGCCGTGGAGTCGGGCAGGATACCTCCTCCCGCATAAAGGGTGGCTGTATTTCCTTCCACGTGCATGCAGCGCAGGTTGACATATAGGGTGGTGTCGCCTTGCGGGTCCATCCATCCGATGATGCCGGAATAGAAAAGGCGGTCGTGCGGTTCCGTTTGCAGAATAAACCGGTAGGCTTCTTCTTTCGGCAGTCCGCAGACGGCAGGGGTGGGGTGCAGTTCTTGCAGCACATTGCCCAAGTGGTTTGTATCCTTCAGGCAAAAATGAAAGTCCGTTTTCAAATGTACCAGTTGACCGGCACGGGCCGTATAAGGTCCCTTTTCGGTCAGTTTGCTGCCGAATCTCTTGACGGTTTTACGGATGTATTCTCCCACGAAAGCCTGTTCTTCCTTGTTCTTTTTGCTCCAATCCGTAGGCATGACTTCTCCCTGCATGGGCATGGTGCCTGCCAGGGCTACGGTATGCCATTCCTCCTCGTGCCCGCTGAGGATGATTTCGGGCGTGCTGCCTATCCATGTGCCGGTAGAAGGGGTGTGGCACAAGGAAATCATCATGCGCGGGTAATTGTTGCAGGCCTGGATGAATGTGGTCAGTGGAGAAAATGCTTCGTGCAGTGGCTGGACGCTACTTCTTGAAAGCACCAGCTTACGGAACAGCTTTTCTTTCAGTGGCAGGATAAAGCGGCTGAATGTTTCGGTGTATTGCTCCTTTTCCTCTTTTTCAGAGGGTTGGAGTGTCGTATCCACCTCTTCTTTTTCTTTGGGGAAGGATTGAATCGGGTTCATGGACGCTGGATGGCGAGTCGTCCATTCCTGCAAGGCCTGTTTGATTTCTTCCCAGTCGTGTGCTACGATGTCTGGACGGATTAATATTGCAGGGCGTGTATGGGTCAGCTGGAACGGGGATAAAAGAAATCCTTTTCGCTGATTCAGTTCTTCCAGACTGTTTAGAAGGATGGGACTCCCTTCTTCTTGCATGACCAGGATTGGCTCGTCTGTCCATGGAAGCCGGTATAGCGCAAAGCATACTTCTTGCCGCGTAAATGAATCGATGAGGTGGTGATAGATAGTTTCCGGAGTTTTCATGAACGTTTCTTGACTATTTGGTTGACGATGCGTGCAGTGGAAATCAAATTTCCCGTGGAGTTGGTGATATCTACATTCCACAAGTGAGAGGTGCGGCCACGGTGAATCAGTCGTCCTGTGGCAATTACATATTCTCCTTTGGGGACCATGCGGAGGTGGTTGGCACTGACCTGAATGCCGCAGGGCATTTCTCCAGGGCTGCACAATGGAATGGAACCGTGCCCGGCTACGATTTCTGCGAGGGCCAGTGAGGCTCCGCCATTGAGTATGCCAAATGGCTGGCAAGTCTTTTCGTCGACTGGCATTTGGGCTTTGACATATCCCTCTTCCATTTCGAGAAACTGAATGCCTAGATGAGCTCCCATGGAGTGGCTCAAATCAGGCAGTTCATAAGAGGATTTATCATTCATGGATGTGTTCAGTTTGTGGTTATAATTGCAAATGTACACATTTCCCTGCAAAACACGGGAATTCATGAAATAATTAAACATCTTATGGATGAGTTGGCCGAAATAGGGAATAATAAATTTTGTGTATTTGACGATTTGCTTTGTCTATCCATCAAACAGACTTATATGTAGTATGAAAAAAATAAACTTTTTTTGTCTCTTGGATTCTTTTTTGTTATTTTTGTTATTAATAAAGAGGGTATGAACTTAGTATGAAGTATTATTATAAAGTAGGAATAGGAGTTGGCCTTTTCTTTTTGTTTGTGATGATGGGATGCGGGAGGACAGAAAATAGGAACAAGGTCGACTTCTTTGAAAGATTTTATCAGCAGATGGAGAGAATCTCTGCCGATTCACCGGAACATGTCAGCCGGATGGTCGACCGGATTATTCCGTCTGTGAAAGATAGTACGATGTATTATCGTTTGTTGTTGTTGAAAGTAAGAAGTTGTTTTTTATCTTTTAGGCTGGACTCAGCCTCTTATTTGTTGGATAAGATTGGTGCTTTCTGTGATAAACATGCTGAAAGTCAAGATATAGCCCGTTTGTATGCAATGGTTTATAATGCGCGAGGGAATATTTGTGTGCGCACTTCTCAGGCGGATTCTGCTTGTCGGTGTTATTTGAAGTCTTTTGAATATGCCACTCGCGGTGGCAACCGGGAGTCTTTGCCCGATATATGTTTGAACCTGGCAGATGTGTATGTCAAGAAAGGACGTTATGACTTGGGAGCTTTGTGGTATAATCGTTCGTTGTCTATTGCCGACTCGCTGGATATGTCCGACAAGCAACGGTTTCCGGCCTATTATGGTCTGGCTCAAGTAAATATGGAGTTGAGGGATTTTGCTGCTTGTGATTATTATTATAACCTGGCATCGCGTTATTATGACCAGATGCATCCTTTTGAGAAGCATATTTATTTGAACAACCGGGGAAATTCATATTATTATCGTCAGGATTATGCAACTGCCTTGACGTATTTCCGTCGCTCATTGGGGGTGGTGAATCAATATCCGGATATGAATTTTGAGCGGAATCTGACCATGATTAATCTAGGTGAAGTGTTTCTGTTGTTGAACCATTTGGATTCCGCTTCTTATTATTTGCAGAAATGCCGGGGTTTTTTTGACTCTATTCACCATTCGACAGCTTTGTATTGCATTGATACGCAGTTGATGGAGCTGGCATTAAAGCAAGGAAATGTGGCTTTGGCTAAAGAACGCCTGAAACATGCCAAGAAATATGATCAGGTGGAACCCAATATGATTCATGTGCGCAACCGTTACTTGCAGCGGTATTATGAAAAGGTGGGTGACTATAAACAGGCCTATCATTATCTGAAGGAGAACCATCGCATGGATGATTCCATACGGAATGAGAGGGTGAAGATGCGGGCAGCAGAACTTGAATTGAAGTATGCACAGGACAGTACGTTGATGAAAAAGGAAATTTTTATCCGTGAGAAAGAAAATCAGGTACTTCAGCTGCACCAATGGATGTATATGATTGTGGGCGGATGTTTTTTGTTGATAGCAATCGCTTTTGTAATCATCTTGTATCGCAAGCGCTTGAGGGAGAAGGAGCAGTGGCGTATGCAGAATGCGATTACTTCATTGCGCCTGGAAAATGTGCGTAACCGGATTTCTCCCCATTTTGTTTTTAACGTGCTGAATCGTGAAATGAATCTCCACAAAGGAGAGGAAGAAAGCAAGAACCTGATTGGTTTGACAAAGCTGATACGTCGCAATCTGGAACTGACTGATTGTCTGGCCGTATCATTGGCTGATGAACTGGAGTTTGTGGATACGTATGTGGATTTGGAGAAAGAATCATTGGGGGCCGATTTTCATTATCAGTTGGAGCTGGATGAACGGATAAATTTGCAAGAGGTGAAGGTGCCTTCCATGCTGTTGCAGATACCTGTGGAAAATGCCATCAAGCACGGGTTGCGGTTGAAAGAAGGAAAGCGCTTGTTGATAATAAAAGTGCGTCGGTTGGAAGATAACCAAGTAGATATTGTGGTTTGTGACAATGGAGGAGGTTATCGTCAAGTGAGCGTAAATCACGGTACGGGAACCGGTATGAAGGTGATTACACAGACCATCCAATTGCTGAATACGTATAACTCACGTCCTATACTGGTGAAAATTAGTAACGTAATGGTAGGAGATGAGAATGAAATGGGGTGTGAGGTACGATTTGTGATTCCTTTGAACTATTCTTTTCAATTAAAGAAAATAAAAAAAGCATGAATGATAAAATTAAGGCTGTCATTGTAGATGACGAAGAAACGGCCATTGATAATCTTTGTTTTGAACTGAAGAAGTATCAGTGGATA
>OHPH01001184.1_pt1 | contig 11625 bp, 9 predicted proteins | sample 1577681 | NCBI WGS metagenome assembly OHPH01 (sample SAMEA3879603, study PRJEB24766) | human gut metagenome | biome: human-associated habitat; feature: feces | place: USA | collected 1985/1987 | reverse complement strand
TCTGCTGCATCATAGGCATTTCCAGAGCAGTTGCTTCTTCCAGTTCTTTCTGAATGGCTAGAATTTTCTGTTCTTTGGTCAGTCCGTTATCCTGCTCCATTTCCTGGTATTTTTTGAGAGTCGACCGGACCACGTTGGCTACCGAACCGCGTTGTTTGTCACATAATTCCTGGGCTTTTTGCATATCCCCTTCGTTGAGAGCTTGCTTGATTTGTGCCACAAACTTGGACAATTTGTTTCTCCCGAACGAAGCCCGGAGAGTGAAATAGCGTTCTACGCTCAGTGTGAGCACGGTCAGTAAGAGTGTCTGGATGACGGGTACGATGATTCCTCCTTTATAAATGGTACCCAGCATGTTGCCCGGAAGCGGGTGGTTGGCCGGGTCGTTGTTCATAAAGTTGGCCGGGTTGCCGAATACGAAATGATAGATGCAGATGGCTGCGATGAAACATGCAATGATGATGAAGCCGGCAGCTTCTATTCCTTTAAATGAATGTGTAGAATTATTTGTTTTCATGATTTTAAGCGTTTTATAAAGTTTTGTTTAGGGAAAAGTTCAGACAATAAGTCTCTTTCCTGCGTCAAGTATGTGAAGCAAGAACTGATTCTACTCCGACACGTGCTGTGCCGGAGCAGTGAAAAACAACTAACCTTATAAAACGGCTAAATGAGAATCCTTCTCATGGCAAATATGTAGTATTCGCATGAGGGAATCACACAATGGATAAGATTGGAAGGAAAAAGACATTCCTTGTCCTTCAACAATCCTCCTTCTCGCAGGGAATGATAGTATAGCAATAGACGAAGAGAGAAGTGGATGTTTTGTTCATTGAGGCGTTGGATACGCTTTTCCAGTTCCTTACCAAGCGAATGGTGGTGGGTGAGGGTGCTGAACAAATCATGGGTCTTGTCTAAAGCGGCATGAATGAAATGGAACGTTTCGTCAGTATCTGTGGAAACTGACATTGTGGTTGAAGAAGTTACATGATGGCTGGTATGACGGAATGAGTCGGCCGTTGTCGTCTCTATTTTCATAAAGATGACAGCAAGCAACAGCATTATTTTAAACATTGTCCGTTTCATACCTCTTCTCCTGATGACTACGCAAATATAGGTAATATTCTTATATGCCCAAAACAGGAGTTGTAAATTTCCTTTTTCTTCTGTTTTTTCGTCTTTTAGCACAGCGAATGGATTGAAAACAAAGCGGATGAGAGAGTGTTTGGCGGAAATGTTTTCAGAATGGTGATTCTGTGTTCGGGAAAGTAATGAAAAATGCGTACCTTTGTCGTCAATTAAAAATTAGTAGCGAAAGAAGAATGAATTTTCAGAAACTGACTCCCATTGTGAACAAACCCAATGCGTGGGCCTTGAGTCCGCTGGTGGTGTTTTTATGCCTGTATCTGGTGACCTCCCTGATTATCAACGATTTCTACAAGATTCCTATCACCGTGGCTTTCATGGTATCGTCCATTTATGCCGTGGCCACCACGAAGGGATTGAGCTTGAACGACCGGCTGATTCAGTATTCCACGGGGGCAGCCAACAAGAACATCATGCTGATGATTTGGATTTTCATTCTGGCGGGAGCTTTTGCCCAGTCGGCCCAGGCCATGGGAGCGATTGACGCCACGGTGAATCTGACCTTGCGCCTGCTTCCGGACAACTTGCTGTTGGCGGGCATTTTTCTGGCCGCGTGTTTTATTTCCCTCTCTATCGGTACGTCGGTGGGAACCATCGTGGCACTGGTGCCGGTGGCGGCAGGTATTGCGGCCAAGACGGATGTCAGCGTGGTGTTCATGACGGCCGTGGTGGTGGGTGGTGCCTTCTTTGGCGACAACCTTTCCTTTATATCCGATACCACGATTGCAGCGACCCGTACGCAGGGGTGTGTGATGCGCGACAAGTTCCGGGTGAATTCGCTGATTGCTTTTCCGGCAGCCTTGCTTGTCTTTATCTACTATATCATTTACGGTAGCCATATTGAGGTGGTACAGGATATTCCTCATGTGGAGTGGGTAAAGGTGATTCCTTACCTGATTGTGCTCGGTACGGCAGTGGTCGGCATGAATGTGTTGCTGGTCTTGCTGTTGGGGCTGGTGGCCACGGGCATTGTGGGGATGGTTTACGGTGCCTTCGATGTGTTCGGCTGGTTCGGGGCCATGGGAAAAGGCATGACAGGCATGGGCGAACTGATTATCGTGACCCTGATGGCGGGCGGTATGCTGGAACTGATTCGTTTTAATGGAGGAGTTGATTATGTATTGCATCGTTTGACAGAGCATGTGAAGGGCAAGCGGGGGGCGGAACTGAGCATTGCGGCCCTGGTGAGTCTGGCCAATGTATGTACAGCCAACAATACGATTGCTATCATTACCGTAGGTCCCTTGGCCAACGATATTGCTGAGCAGTTCCGGGTGGACAAACGGAAGAGTGCCAGTATTCTGGATACGTTCTCGTGTGTGATACAGGGCATCATTCCTTACGGGGCGCAGCTGTTGATTGCCGCGGAGCTTTCCGGCTTGTCGCCTATCAATATCATCGGGTATCTGTATTATCCGATGGCCCTGGGGGCGGTGGCTTTGCTGAGCATCCTGTTCCGTTATCCTCGCAGATATTCCTGAATTGGAGGCTTTTTCAGTGAGATTTTATAACTTTGTCAATTATCTAAAACAGAAAGAGATATGCTGATTTACAATACTACATTTCATGTGGAGATGGGCGATGCCCGTAATTTTATCATCTGGTTGAATGAATGTTATATTCCGGAAGTGGAGAAGTCGGGCGAGCTGAAGAATCCCCGTATCCTGCGCATCCTGAGCCATAAGGAGCAGGACAGTGAATGTTTCTCGCTGCAGTGGGAGGTGGAAGACAGTGCTATGCTGCACCACTGGCATGTGAAACAGGGAGCGGCACTGAATGCCGAGATGATGAAGGTGTTCAAGGATAAGGTCATCGGATTCCCTACATTGATGGAGGTGATAAAGTGATTCAGCCGGTCAAGGAAAAGATTATTCTCGGCATCGACCCAGGTACGAACATCATGGGCTATGGGGTGCTGAAGGTGACGGGGGTGAAACCGCAGGTGATGACCTTGGGGGTTATCGACTTGCGCAAATGCGGTGACCCTTACCTGAAACTGAAGCACATCTACGAGCGGGTGCAGGGCATCATTTCCTCGTACCTGCCCGATGAACTGGCCATCGAGGCGCCGTTTTTCGGAAAGAACGTACAGTCCATGCTGAAACTGGGACGGGCGCAGGGGGTGGCCATCGTGGCGGCTTTGATGCGCGACATTCCGGTGGCGGAGTATGCGCCGCTGAAAATCAAGATGGCCATCACCGGCAACGGGCAGGCCAGCAAGGAGCAGGTGGCCGACATGTTGAAACGGATGTTGCACATTCCCGATTCGGAGATGGGACCTTTCATGGATGCCACCGATGCTTTGGGAGCGGCTTACTGCCATTACTTGCAGATGGGACGTCCGGAAATGCCGAAAACGTATTCCAGTTGGAAGGATTTTATTGCCAAGAATCCGGAACGCATAAAAAAATAGGAGAAAAGAAGTATGAAACTGAAGCATCTTGTCGTAATGTCAATGATGACAGTGGCAGCGGGATGTACATCCTCGCACCAGGATGCACAGACGACGTTTGACAAATATCCGGTGTACAACGGTGAATGGGAGGAAATGGTGTATGCCCCTTCCGTCACGAAGTTTTCGCTTTGGGCCCCTACGGCACAGGAGGTGCGGGTGTTGCTCTATGAGAAAGGGCAGGGAGGCTCGGCCTACCGGATGGTGAAGATGGAGCCGGCATCCGACGGGATGTGGCAGGCCCGGGTGGACGAAGACCTGAAAGGGAAGTTCTATACGTTCAATGTGAAGATTGACGACGTATGGCAGGGAGATACTCCCGGACTGCTGGCCAAGGCGGTGGGGGTGAACGGCGACCGGGCAGCCATCATCGACTGGGGTGCGACGAACCCGAAGGGGTGGAACGAAGACAAGCGTCCGCCGTTGAAGCGTTTTTCGGATATCATCATTTATGAATTGCACCATCGGGATTTCTCCATCGATACGGTGGCGGGTATTCATAACCGGGGGAAGTTCCTGGCACTCACGGAAGAGGGTACAAAGACTTATCTGGGGGAGAAAACGGGACTCGACCATCTGAAGGAACTGGGGGTGACTCACGTACAGCTGTTGCCGTCGTTCGACTTCTCGTCGGTGGACGAGACGAAGCTCGACAAGCCGCAGTACAACTGGGGTTATGACCCGAAAAACTATAACGTGCCGGAAGGTTCGTATGCCACCGACCCTTACAAACCGGACGTACGTATCCGGGAATTCAAGCAGATGGTGCAGGCTCTGCACAAAGCAGGTATCCGTGTTGTTCTGGATGTGGTGTATAACCATACTTTCAATACATCCGACAGTAATTTTGAACGTACAGTGCCGGGATACTTTTACCGTCAGCGACCGGACGGAACGTATGCAGACGGTTCGGCTTGTGGCAATGAAACTGCCAGCAACCGTCCGATGATGCGTAAATACATGATAGAGTCTGTATTACATTGGATTAATGAATATCACATTGACGGATTCCGTTTTGACTTGATGGGTATCCATGACATCGAGACAATGAACGAAATCCGTAAGGCGGCAACGTCTGTAGATCCGACTATATTTATATATGGTGAAGGATGGGCGGCATCGGCTCCACAGATGGCGGAAGATTCTCTGGCAATGAAAGCCAATACTTATAAGATGCCGGGTGTTGCTGCTTTCTCTGACGAAATGCGTGATGCTTTGCGCGGTCCGTTCAATGACAATCATCAAGGTGCTTTCCTTGCCGGATTGCCGGGAGGAGAGGAGAGCATAAAGTTTGGTATTGTAGGAGCCATCAGGCATCCGCAAGTAAATAATGACTCTGTGAATTATAGTAAGGCTCCGTGGGCGGAACAACCTACACAGATGATCAGCTATGTTTCCTGCCATGATGATATGTGCTTGGTGGATAGGCTGAAAGCAAGTATCCCGGGTATTACTCCCGTAGAATTGGCAAAGCTTGACAAACTGGCGCAAACAGCCGTATTCACTTCCCAAGGTGTACCGTTTATTTATGCCGGTGAGGAAGTGATGCGTGACAAGAAGGGAGTACACAATAGTTTTGAGAGTCCCGATTCCATCAATGCGATTGATTGGAGACGAAAGGCGGAGCATGCAGATGTATTTGCTTATTATAAAGGTTTGATACAGCTTCGTAAGAAGCATCCGGCTTTCCGTATGGGTGATGCGGATTTGGTGCGTAAGCATTTGGAATTTCTACCGGTTGACGGCAGCAATGTGGTGGTTTACCGTCTGAAAGAAAATGCCAACGGTGATGCATGGGGAGATATTATAGTAGTCTTGAATGCCCGTAAGGAGCCTGCCAAACTTACCGTACCCGAAGGTAAATATACAGTGGTCTGCAAGGATGGCTTTATCAATGAACAAGGTTTGGGCACACTGTACGGCCCCGAAGTTGTTGTTCCGGCCCAATCGGCACTGATTATGTATAAATGATGATTGGATGATGCAGCAACATACAATACACATAGCGGGGGGCGTAGTACGCAACCCGCTTGTTCGTTTGACAGAGCCTGTCACTCTTGATTTCCTGGCAGGAGAACACATTGCCATTGTAGGACCGAACGGAGCCGGAAAGAGCCTCCTGGTGGATATGCTGACGGGAAAGTATCCTTTGCGTGATGGTGAGCTTACCTATGATTTCTCTCCCTCCCTCACGAAAACTGCCTATGACAATATCAAATACATTGCCTTCCGTGATACTTACGGTTCTGCCGATGCCAATTATTACTATCAACAGCGTTGGAATGCCCACGACCAAGAGGATGCTCCGCTAGTACGCGAAGTGCTGGGAGAGGTAAAAGACGATGCCTTGAGACGGCAGCTATTTGAACTTTTCAGCATAGAGCCGATGCTTGACAAGAAAATCATTCTTCTCAGCAGTGGGGAGCTGCGCAAGTTTCAGTTGACTAAAGCTTTACTGACTGTTCCCCGAATTCTTATCATGGACAATCCTTTCATAGGGCTGGATGCGCCTACCCGTGAACTGCTTTTTAATTTGCTGGATCGGCTTACCCGGCTGGGCGAGTTGCAGATTGTCCTTGTGCTTTCCATGTTGGATGACATACCTTCATTTGTTACACACGTTGTGCCGGTAGAGGAGATGAAGGTGGGCGAAAAGATGGAACGTGAGGAGTATGTGCAGGCATTCTGTGCGGGCAATCAGATGCGTATTCAGGAAGAGGCCGGAGCGTTGGAGGAATTGCAGCGGCGTATTCTCGATTTGCCCTACGAACATGCGAATTTCACTTCGGACGAAGTGGTGAAATTGAACGGGGTTAGCATCCGTTACGATGACCGTACCATTCTGAAGGAGCTGGATTGGACAGTGATGCGTGGTGAGAAGTGGGCGCTGAGTGGCGAGAACGGTGCTGGCAAGTCTACCTTGCTTAGTTTGGTTTGTGCGGATAATCCGCAGTCATACGCCTGCGATATCAGTCTTTTCGGACGGAAGCGCGGAACGGGGGAGAGTATTTGGGAAATCAAGAAACACATCGGTTATGTCAGTCCGGAAATGCATCGTGCTTATCTGAAGAATCTGCCTGCCATAGAGATTGTCGCTTCCGGTCTGCACGACAGCATCGGATTGTATAAACGTCCTCATGCCGAACAGATGTCGGTATGCGAGTGGTGGATGGATATTTTCGGTATTGCAGCCTTGAAAGACAAGCCTTTTCTGCAACTCTCCAGTGGAGAACAGCGTCTGGCATTATTGGCTCGTGCTTTTGTCAAGGACCCGGAACTGCTGATATTGGATGAACCGCTTCATGGACTCGATACATACAACCGCCGTCGGGTCAAGAAGATAATAGAGGCATTCTGCCATCGTCGGGATAAAACGATGATTATGGTAACCCACTATGAGAATGAATTGCCGCAAACAATTACTAACCGTTTATTCTTGAAGCGAAACCGCTGACCGAATAATATTGCGTCAGGGAAAGATAATAAAGGACTAGCGGGAACCATTTATGATGTAAATCGTTATATTTGTAATATCAACCATCTAAACATTTATATCATGAAGTTTTTTATTGATACGGCAAATTTGGAACAGATTCGGGAGGCCTATGACTTGGGCGTACTCGACGGAGTTACCACTAATCCTTCGCTTATGGCAAAAGAAGGTATCAAAGGAGTGGAGAACCAGCGTAAGCACTATGTGGACATCTGTAATATTGTGCAAGGCGATGTAAGTGCCGAGGTGATAGCCACCGACTATGAAGGCATGATTAAAGAGGGTGAAGAATTGGCAGCCTTGAATCCGCATATCGTAGTGAAGGTGCCTTGCATTGCAGAAGGTATCAAGGCCGTTAAATACTTCTCGGGCAAAGGTATCCGTACAAATTGTACTCTGGTATTTTCTGTCGGTCAGGCATTGCTTGCAGCCAAGGCAGGTGCAACGTATGTTTCTCCGTTTGTGGGGCGTCTCGATGATATCTGTGAGGATGGCATTGCATTGGTTGCGAAGATTGTAGAGATGTACCGTTATTATGGATATACCACCCAGGTACTTGCCGCCTCTATCCGTCATACGGCACATATCATGCAGTGTATAGAGGTGGGTGCTGATGTGGCTACTTGTCCGCTTTCGGCCATTAAGGGTTTACTTAATCATCCGCTGACCGATTCCGGTCTGAGGAAGTTCCTTGAAGATTACAAACGCGTGAACGGATAAACTTAAAATATCCTATAAGCCTATCTTTCAATGTAATTATTGACTAATATTGGTGAGAAATAGAATAAAAAGATTTATTTTTGCGCCTTATATTTAGATATACAATAAGGCACCGATGAAAGATAGGCTCATAGGATTTATTAAGACATACTGCTTGTTTGTCTGCATTTTTGTGTTGCAAAAACCACTGTTTATGCTGTTTTACAAATCGCTGTACCCGGATGCCTCGTGTGCGGACTGGTTCAGTGTCATTTGGCATGGGTTACCTTTAGACCTATCTCTGGCTGGTTATCTGACAGCTATTCCCGGTTTTCTTTTCATAACCTCTGTATGGACACTTTCTAAATCCCTCCATCGCATCTGGTGTGGCTATTTCCTCTTCATTTCAGTACTTATTTCCATAATTTTTACTGTCGATTTAGGATTATACGAGTATTGGGGGTTCCGTTTGGATGCTACTCCGTTATTCTATTTCTTTTCCTCCCCTAAAGACGCAGTGGCCAGTGTCAGCATTTGGATGGTGCTGGGGGGAATTGTGGCAATGGCTGTTTATGCTGTCGTGCTGTATACTGTTTTCTACGGCATCTTGCTGCAGAAGAAGCTGTTGCTGCGGATGAAACTGCCTTATCGTCGCCTGAAGGTGTCAGGTATATTGTTGCTGATGACGGGGTTACTGTTTATTCCTATCCGTGGAGGCTTTACAGTATCTACCATGAATGTGGGGAAAGTCTATTTCACTGCCGAGCAGCGTCTGAACCATGCAGCTATCAACCCTGCATTCAGTCTGATGGAATCTCTTGCCAAGCAGAAGGACTTCAGCAAGCAGTACCGTTTTATGGAAGCTGCGGAGGCCGACCGGCTTTTTAAAGACATGCTTGAACCCGCAGGTGCCGGTGGTCAAACGGAAGAGGCAGATTCTGTGCTGCAACCTGCCGATTCACTGCATACTTTATTCAATACTCAGCGTCCCGATGTACTCTTTGTGATTCTTGAGAGTTTTTCCTCCAGGTTGATGACAGCTTTGGGAGGTGAGCCGAATATTGCCGTCCATCTGGATAGCTTGAGTAAGGAAGGGGTGCTCTTTACGAACTTCTACGCCAACAGTTTCCGTACGGACCGTGGGCTGGTGGCTATCTTGAGTGGCTATCCTGCCCAGCCCACTACTAGTATTATGAAGTATCCCCGTAAAACGCAGTCCATTCCTGCCATTGCAGGCAGCTTGCGGAAGGCGGGTTATGGTACCAAGTATTATTATGGCGGTGATGCCGACTTTACCAATATGCGTTCCTACCTGATGTCATCAGGCTTTGAAGACATTGTTTCCGACCAGGATTTTCCCGTAACGGAACGTTTAAGTAAGTGGGGGGCGCACGACCATCTCGTATTCAACCGTCTGTTGGAAGACTTGAAAACCGAAGCTGCCGAAGGAACTGCAGAAGAGAAAACTCCTTATTTCCGTGTCTTGCAGACCTCCAGCAGCCACGAGCCTTTTGAAGTACCTTTCCGTCGTCTGGAGAATGACCGGCTGAACGCCTTTGCCTATACGGATAGTTGTGCAGGCGATTTTGTAAGACAGTTCCGTGAGCTTCCCCAGTGGAAGAATACGGTGATTGTGTTTGTTCCAGACCACTTGGGAGCTTATCCCGAACATATCGACAATTTGTCGGTAGAACGCTACCGGATACCTCTGTTGATGGTGGGCGGTGCTGTCCGAGAGCCGAGGCGCATTGACGTCTATGGCTCGCAACATGATATTGCAGCCACGTTGCTGGCTCAATTGGCGCTGCCCCATGATGAGTTTGTTTTCAGTAAAGATATGCTTAATCCCGCTTCCCCTCATTTCGCGTTCTTTACCGTACCCGATGCTTTCGGTATGGTGACAGCGGACAATCAAGTGATATTCAATTGCCAGGCGGGTACTGTGGTAGTGGATGAGGGCACAGCAAAAGGGAAGAACCTGCCGTTGGGCAAAGCCTATTTGCAAAAATTATATGATGATATAGCCAAAAGATAACGTATGACAGCACTTATGGACGCCTTGCAAGGGGCAATAGATGTAGACACAAACATATTTTTTTCCATCAATCGGATGCACAACATGTATTTCGATTATTTTATGAGCGCTTATAGCGGTAAGTGGGTTTGGATTCCCATGTATGCTGCCATCTGGTATGTGATGTTGCGCAATTTTCATTGGAAGGTCACACTGTTTTGCATGATAGGCCTTGCGCTCACCATTACTTTTGCCGACCAGGCATGTGCCACTTGGATACGTCCCTATGTGGAGCGTATGCGTCCTTCTAATCTGAATAATCCCATTTCGGAGATGGTGCATATCGTCAACAATCATCGTGGAGGGCGTTATGGTTTTCCTTCGTGTCATGCCGCCAATACCTTCGGATTGGCGTTTTTCCTGTTCTTTCTATTCCGCAAGCGGTGGCTTACTCTTTTCATTATGGCCTGGGCATTGCTGACGTGCTATTCGCGCGTATATCTCGGTGTGCATTATCCAGGTGATTTGCTGGCAGGGACTATTGTGGGGTTGATTGGCGCCTGGTTGATTTACCGCTTGTTTGTGAAGGTTAGCGGATATAAGCGTGCCGAGCATGTCGCTCATGTCTATGCTCCTATATGGGTAGGGTTGCTGACGATAGCGGGGATGCTGGTTTATGCCGGAATACGGACATTGCTGTAGATAATGGTCTTTAGAATTGATAACCGGCAGTCACCATAACCTCTCGTGGACGGATATTCAACTGTGAAGTATAGCTTTGTGTAGCCGAGTAGGTAGTATAGGCATACTCTTTTTTGTTGAATAGATTGCTGAGGCTGGCTTCCACTCTCCATTTCCTTGTCTTATAAATGAGTGATGCGTCTGCAAACAGTGTGTTGAGATGCGTATCGCTGTTTAAGTCGTTCCGGTAATGTTCTCCGGAAAGGCGGAGGTCGACGTGCCCGATGCTGAATGTGAGGTGCATATGCTGTACGAAGTCCAGTAGAGGAGCAAGGTGCGTGTCGTTCCCTATCTTACTGCCGCCATAGCTGATTGTGGCATGATATTCGGCTTCGAAAGCTTCGGCGGGCGACCATATCAGTTTGGGTTCCATCTTAAGATAGTCATAACGGTATTTTTGAAGCGGGTCGTTTCCGGCTGTTTCCGTTTGTAGAGTGAGGGCGTCTGTATCTGAAACCCGTGTCAACTGCCAGCCGGTATTGCGGCTCAGTTGTAAGTCAAGTGAGGTTTTCAGATTCCAGTCGAAAAATCCCTTGGAGAGAGTGCTGAGCAGGAACCAACTTTGTGTACTGTTGGAATGTAGGCGAAGGGTGTGGACAATGCGGTTTTCAGAGATACTCTGTTCATTCAAGGTGTTGTAGTGTACATGCCGGTAGGACAAAGTGGCGGTGGCGAAAAATTCCTGCACGGTATTCTTGTATTCTCCATAAAGGTTGTATTGTTGGCGTGTACTGACGGGGAAGAGGCCGTCAGTGTTTTTCCAGGTACGGTAGTCTGTCCGATAGGTAAAAGGGCAGAGGTCTGTGACATCTCCTGCTGAGCGGTGTAAACTGCCGTAGAGGGAAATTTTCCAATGGTAGTCGGGCTGATAGCGCAGATAGAGTGACGGATTGAAAAAGAGAAAAGAGCGCTGTTGCGAGAAGTAGCGCTTATAGCTGAGAGGGAGTGACAGACTTCCCTGCCACTTGCCTTGCTCCAACTGGAAGTAGGAGGAGAGGTAGGGAGAAAAACTGGATGCGCCAAATGTTTCCATTCGGGTGGAATGGTGCTTTACCGATGCCCATTCGCCCTTTATACCGGCGG
>OHPH01001168.1_pt1 | contig 11741 bp, 9 predicted proteins | sample 1577681 | NCBI WGS metagenome assembly OHPH01 (sample SAMEA3879603, study PRJEB24766) | human gut metagenome | biome: human-associated habitat; feature: feces | place: USA | collected 1985/1987 | reverse complement strand
TGCCCTTGTGTTCTATCATCTTGGAGTTTTCACCATATAGTCCCGACTCAACTGTTACTAGCCCATCATTGCCCTTGCCGTATGGCTTGTTGAGCAGATAGCCGATATTTAACGGAAAACCTGCGGAACGTATACTGTTCATTTTGCTCATGACGGAGCGGTAGGAAACCAACTGGCTGTCAGGGGTGCTTGCATTAAGCTCAGAGCAGTTTTTGTAAGTCAGGTCATAAACGCCATCTAAAAAGCTTGGGTCTTTGTCACCCAGAGCAGTGAAAAGCTTGTTGTATTTTCTATCAACAAAGCTCTGTATGCTCTCAGGTATCTTTCCAAGAAGCATATCAACGAATTTACAGCCATAGTGTGGCGTGTTTATGGTGGTAAGAGTTGCCACATATTTGTCCATGCCGAGGTGAGAGATAGCGTATCTCGAGTCAAGCCCGCCTTTTGAGTGTGCGATTATGTTGACCTTTTCTGCGCCAGTTTCTGCAATGACTTCTTTTATCCTTTCAGCTACCTCAGTTGCACTGACGGATACTTTGTTGGCAGACTGTTGCTTGCCGTAATAGACCTCTGCGCCATTTCTAATAAGTTCATTAGGTACCCTGCCCCAATAGTTTATTACCTGCCAATCACGGAAGAATATGCCATGCACCATAAGTATAGGATACTTTGTCTTGCATATCTCGTTCTCTTTTCGTGCAGCGTCAAGGTCAAGCTTTGCCTGCTCGAAGTAGTATTCACTTCTCGCTGCCTTGTAGAATTTTCTGAACACGATGCAGTTCACAAGTGGTATGTACCAGGTGAATAACAGAATAACATACCACAGTATTTTCACCTGACGTGCCGAAGCCGCTATCCGCGCAATGCCACTCAGACACAAAAGCGTTGTTATAGCATAAGCGCAAAGTGAATTTGCAAGAAGCCGCCAACCGTTTAGCTTTGTAAAGCAAAGCACTATCACTATTATAAGCTGTATAACGCTTTGCAAAACACCGCAACCAAGTACAAACGCTCCGGAATCAAGCCGTCGGATTTTTCCATGAGAACCTCTGCGTCCATGTGATTTTAACATGAAAACCAAGGTGTATAGTGTCAAAAGTATGATGATAAGCGTTTTGAGCAGAGAATTTATGTCAATAAGTTTCCACAGCGCAGGTGCGTTTGCAAGCAGAAGCACCGGTATAGAAAGAAAAGTTCCCCTAATTTTTTTTATTTTTTACCCCTTAAAGATTATTTTTCAGCTTTACGTGTCTAATATCGTTTCCCACAAACATAATAGGCATGAAACAGCCTGTGAGCCTCGAAACTATACGCTCATTATATTTTGCATTGTATTCTTCATTGGTGAGATTGGTAGAGATTATCGTTGGCCTGCCAAGGTTGATACGCTCGTTGATTATTTCATAGATCACGGAATCTGTAAAGCTCGTTTGAAATTCTGAGCCGAGGTCGTCAAGGATAACAAGGTCGGCATTCTCTATGATGTCAAGTGTCTGACCTGTAGCTCTGCCGAAATGCTCGTCCTCTATCTGTCTGAGAAGCTTCAGCAGAGAGGCGAAAATGACGCTGTAGCCCTTTTGTATAAGTTCATTTGCAATGCAGGCTGAAAGAAAAGTCTTGCCAAGACCTGTTTTGCCAATGAAAAACAGTGATGGAGAGTTTTCATGAAATTTGTCAGCATATGCACGGCAGTTTGAATACACCGTTCTCATTTTCTCTCTCGGTGACATTCCGTTACCGTCGCTTTCAGGATAAAATTCTATTCTGAACTCAGAGAAATCGTGGAGCTGGATACTGCAATTCTCGTTAAGCTCCTCAGTGGTGTATTTTTTCAGCAAGTCGGTGAAGCACTTGCACTTCACTCCGTCACGATAGCCATAATCACAGCATTTAGGACAGTAATAGTGATAATCAAGGTAGTCTTCAGGATAACCTCCCATTTTAAGCAGCCCTTTAATGGCACGTTTAGTATTGGCATTGTTTTGACGCATTTTTTGTATATATTCTCTTCCATGAGCATTTTTGCCTACTATGCCCTTCATGAGTTCACAGTTATTTGCTTTTAGTGATCTTGTAAGAACCTCTATTTCAGGAAGTCGCTGTGCTATCTCCTGAGCGTGAACCTCATGCTCGTTCATGACAGCTTCACGCCGTCTTTTAAGTTCATTTTCAGCCTTGTCATATGCGCTTATTGAATATTTCATTTTCTACTCCTTATCATAGCTTTCCTGATTTTTCTAGATCGAAATTCATTGCGAATTTTTCAAAATCATCAAGATCATAGGAAGTTTGCTTATTAGTATTCTTATTTTTCTTGGAGGTGTGGTACTTTTCGTCCTCGTGTGTGACCTGTTCAGGGGTACTGATGCTCTTGCCAGCCCAGTTTGACAGTATAGTGTCTATATATTTGTAATTCAGTTTGTTGGTATTGTCAACGCACTTGTTATAGGCTATCTCCAGCATTTCAACAGTGAAGCCCATTGTTCGCCACTTTTCTATAAACTCAAGCTGCTGCTTTGACGGCTTTGCGGTCTGTCCGAAAATTTTCAGTACCTTGAATTCATACTTTTTTATGTTGGAAAGCCTAATTATTTCTTGCTCAATTTGTTGATAAGTACAGATGTCTTGTTCAAACCACCCACGCATTACTGTCACAAGGTAAGACACGTTGTGCTTTTCAAGTGACACACAGTATTCTGCGGCTAAGAGAATAGATGCAGCATCAAATCGGTAATATTCATAAAGAGCAAGAAGTTCCCCTTGCTCAGTTCCATTGATAGTGCGTTGTAAAACGGTTTGTATCTCGTCAAAAAGATGTGCAAGGTTAGGGTCCTTCTGTTGTTTTTCCAATATCTCAGAATTTTTGTATCTTATGCACAGCTTGTTTGAAACGCTCTGACGTTTCGGGGCAACTGCCTCCACTTTTGAAACAGGTTCGGCCTTTGTTTCAGGCTCTGAAACAGGTGTAGAAACGGCTTTGACCTGTGCAGGATTTGTCGTATCACTGTGTTCTGTGGTGATGACTCCTAGCGATACCCAATGTGTCACAGCGTCAATGACAGTGTTCTCAGAAAGCCCTGACTTTTCCGCAAGCTTTGCACTGTCGCATTCACGTTCCGTTGAACAGAGTATGCAGAGAAGTACCTTTACAAAGTCGCCATCGCTTAATTTTATGTATTTATCGACCACTTTAGACGGCACTGAAAAACTGCTTCCCCAGCGGTCGCAATCAAAAGTATATTTCATTATGTATCCTCACAAATATGATTAAAATTATCCAAAATAATTATATCACATAATCTGGACTTTTGCAACAAAATTTGTGCATTTGACTTTTGGTAAATAAAATGCTATAATAGGCTAATACCAAAGAAACGGAGAGATAAAAATGATAAGAAAATTTGTGCCTGAGGACAGGGAAGATTACATCAGATTTTCCACTGAGTTCTATAATTCTTCTGCGGTGGACAAGCCTGTTCCAAGAGAGCATTTTGAGCAGGGATTCGATGAAATGATGAGGTCTGACGTGTATGTGCAGGGTTATATGCTCGTTTGTGACGGCAATAATGTTGGCTACTGTGTTACAATGAAAACATATTCAGTTGAAGCAGGCGGTATTACTATATGGATAGACGAGCTTTTTGTGCTGGAGGAATACCGCTCAAAAGGTCTAGGCAGGGAGCTTTTTAAGTATATTGAGGAAAATGGCGACAAAAAGCTCCGCCGTATCCGACTTGAAGTCGAGCTTGAAAACGGCAGAGCCATATCACTTTATAAGAAAATGGGCTTTGAGCCTGCGCCTTACGACGGAATGTGGAAAACTATTTTATAGTCCTCTCGTGAATTTCCCTTGAAATGCTGTCACAAACCTTATTAAGGGCGGAGTGATCCATTGCGGCAATATAATACTTTTCTATCTCGTCATGGACTTTCTTGGCTTTCTTGATGCCTGAATATACTTCCTCTGCAAGGTCGGAGGCGGTGACTTTATCTAATCTCAGTCTTGTTTTCAGGGCTGAGATCTTTTTCTTGTCATAAAATCTGCCCATGTTGATAGCTTTTTCAAAGCCGTCAAGCTTGCTTATAGGGGAATTTATCACAAATGCGATGCCAGCCTCCGGGATAAGCAAATGCTCGTAAAGGGTGTTGCCAAATAGGATAGCAGGGCAGAGGATAACATCGTAACCTCGCTTTACAGCCTGCTGTGCCATGAGGGTGACGAACTTGTGGGAAGCGGCATAATAATCATCGTTCATGGCGAACACGTCAAGGTAGCTGTCAAGAGTGGCAAGCTGCGTCATACAGCCGTATTCCGTCAAAGCGGTCAACTGTCTAAGATCAGTTTTGCCGCTGCCAGAGCCTGTGACCTCGATTATTTCAGATTTGAAGGCCTTCAGCTTTTCTTCGTCCCAATACTCTCCTAAGTTGATTATTTTCTGACAAACTCCTGGATATGAACATTCCATAACATGTGGCGCAGTGCCGTCGCAGATTATGGCCTTTGATGTATGCAGAACGATTGCATCAAGGGAAGCAGGGTCAGAGGAGCAATAAAACCTAGTGACGTCCTCTGTCGGTTCAAACTCAGCGGCTATCTTTTTCATAAGTGAAGATTTTCCTGTGCCTGCACCTCCTTTGAGTATGAATGTGAAATACTCCTTATCAGCCATTATCTTGCCAAATTCCGTGGAAAAACCATTCTGCGTCATTGCACCCAAAAAATACTTTTCTGACATAAATTACCCTCCATATCTCAAACGCATTAGATCAGTGTGACTGCGTTTGCATTTTCATTTTTATAATATGTCAGAAAAAGCATGATTGTTCAAAAAAATTAGGTGGACAAAAAAGCTTGATAAAAGTAAAAAACTTTCATTGCATGACGTTGCAAATTGATATTGTAATAACGACTTTATCTTTTCTGCCTGCAACAGGATACAAAACGCCGTCCGCTTTATGCAGTGCCTTTTTTACTATTGCAGAACTTTTCATTATGTTCCGCCTTTCTTATCTATCTTACTTCTGCGGTATCATACAGCTAGTTATGACTAACTCGTAAACTTTTTTGATAGCACAACAAGGTGGAAATGTCAATAGAATTGGGGCGACGGAAGGCGGTAAGGACAGAAAAATACCGATACAGAGGGGGCTGTATCGGTGGAATATATGGGTAAAGCTTAGTCTGGAAATTCAAGAGATCTTGTACATATCATTTTTGTAGAACATTATTGAATCGTTTTTTTCAGAGCGCCTTAGAACGGTAAGGACATTATAAATATCTGGAAATGGCGAAACCATACCCATACACGCCATACCAAAATTCAATCCATTAAATACTCTAAATTCGGCAGGACTAATTAAAAATAATATAAAAGGAATCACCCCAAGAACAAAAGGCAGCAGACACATCAATATAAACCTATCTCGTTTTAATGGATATGATGCTAATGCCACAAATGTTGTCTTTCCTTTAATTCTTCCTATTGTTACATCTGCGTCCTTAGGATAAACGATTCCGTGTAACCACTCGTGAATTATCAACAATAAAAAGCCTAAAGCAAATCCCACCAGAATAAATATTGGAGAGATCACGACCACCTTGCACACAATGGTTTTACCAAGCATAGCGGCAAAAAGTAAAACACATAGAATTACAGCTATCGGCAACGCTTTTTTTATCAGTTCATTGACGCTCTTAGGCGTTTCTATCTTTATTGCATTATCGGGTAAGTTTCCTGTTTGATATTTATTTATATCTTTTATTGACCACACAATTTTTATCATATTACATACCTTTGTTTATCTAATCTCGATTTATCGTCTAACTATATCGTATTATTCATTATACCACACCATATGCCCCAAAGTCAAGCAAACTATTCGATTCGCTATAGTCTGAAACTATATCTATTCCACAGAAATAAATATTTTACTATCGCCTTTTTTCGTGCTATACTAAATACCAGCAAACTAATAGGAAATAAACTATAATAAAATGAAAGAGGTAATAAAAATGAGCAATAATATCAAAGTACCATGCCGCTACGATTTTGTGGGCAGCTTTCTCAGACCTGACTATCTGAAAAAGGCAAGAGCAGATTTTGAAAAGGGCGCTATCACAGTCCAGCAGCTTAAAGAGGTAGAGGATAAGGCTATCCTTGATCTCGTTGCAAAGCAGAAAAAGGCTGGCTATCATATCATCACAGACGGCGAGTTTCGCAGAGCAACATGGCATCTTGACTTTATGTGGGGCTTCAACGGAGTTGGTCACAGCAAGACACAGACAGGTCTGCCATTCCATGGCGAGGCCGCAATGATAGATGATACATACCTCACAGGCAAGGTATCAGTTGGCGACCACCCATTTGTTGAGCATTTCAAATTCGTTAAGGCTCTCGAGGACGAGACCACAGTCGCAAAGCAGACTATCCCTGCACCTGCACAGTTTCTTGAGCAGATGATAATGCCTTTCGCACTGGAGAACACAAAGAAGTATTATAACGATACAGAAGAGCTTGTTCAGGATATCGCTAAGGGCTACAGAAAAGTCATCGCTGACCTTTATGCAGCAGGCTGCCGCAACATTCAGTTTGACGATTGCTCATGGGGCATGATAGTTGACCCTAATGCAAAGGCTATTTTTGAAGTTGATGATGCAGGACTTGAGGATATAAAAAGACTTCTGTTGAGAATAAACAACCTTGCTATCGAGAGCAAGCCTGAGGATCTTGTTATCACAACTCACGTTTGCCGTGGCAACTTCCACTCAACATATGCAAGCAGTGGCGCATATGACAGCGTTGCAGAAACACTTTTCGCAGGCGAAAATGTAAGTGCGTATTATCTTGAATTTGACGACGAGCGTTCAGGCGGCTTTGAACCTTTGAAAGCAGTAAGCGGCGACAAGAAGGTAGTCCTCGGACTTATCACATCAAAGAAACCTGAGCTTGAGGACAAGCAGACTGTTATCGACCGTATCCACGATGCTGCAAAGTACATCTCACTTGACAGACTTTGCCTTAGCCCACAGTGTGGTTTTGCGTCCTGCGAGATAGGCAACAAGCTCACAGAGGAGGAACAGTGGGCAAAGCTTGCACTTGTTAAGGAAATCGCAGAGGAAGTTTGGGGATAACCAACAGATTTAACATATATCCCGAGGGATACTCAATATTCTTGATAAAAAATGACTCGCGTCAAAACATATCCGACTTCTTAACAGATCATACGAGTGCAGAGAAAAGGACAAATAAAAACAGGTAGATAACTCAATTGAGGTATCTACCTGTTCTGTTCATAGTTCACTATATAGGTCATTCATATTAGTTCTTTGAAAATGTCTATATGAGTATCTATCAAATTGATGTGAGTCATTTTTTTAGCTTAAATATGTTGCCACACGCAACATATTTTTATAGCCTATGTACCCAATCAATAGCTGCCTCTGCCCAATGAGCCGCCACCGGCTGATAGTGACCTTCCCATGTGGCAGTGGTTTCGTCGCACAATGCAAGTCCATGTCCACCGTATTCATAAATGTGGCTCTCGAATGGAATGTGATACTTTGAAAGACTGCACATATACCAAAGTGTGTTCTCAACCCTTACACAGCCATCATCAGCACAGTGCCAGATGAATGTAGGAGGAGTGTTTTCCGATACTCTCTTCTCCATTGAAACAAGCTCTCTGAGCTCCGATGATTTTTCCTCGCCAATAATATTGAGTATTGAGCCTTCATGAGTGTATTCAGGGTCGGATGTGATAACAGGATAGCCCAAGATAGAGCCGTTTACCTTGATGTCCTCAGGATCACAGCCAAGAGGCTTTGTGAGCAGCTCGCTGTTCCAGAAGTTTGCCATTGTTGCCGCAAGGTGTCCGCCTGCTGAAAAACCGCATACTATTATCTTGTCAGGGTCAATATCAAATTTCTCCGCATTATCTCTAACATACTTGACAGCCGCTGCACATTCCAAAGCGTCAGTAGGAAATTTTTTCTTGACGCATGAGTATCTTAGCACAAATGCGCATATGCCTGCACCCAAAAATCTGAATGCAACAGGTTCAGCTTCACGCTCAGAACACCAATCATATCCTCCGCCCGGGCAGATTATAATTGCCTTGTGCTTCTTTCTGCCTATTTCCTCAGTGAGTGTGTTGTAATAGCAATCAAGCACAGGTGCGCAGCCTTCGCTTGAAACGCCAGCCTTTTCATAATCTACTTTTATTTCTACTGTTTCTTTAAGCATTTTATTTCCTCTGAAAAATTTATTCTGTAGCCGCCTGCTGGTCTGTCTGAGAGGACGAGTCAGCAGGTGCTGCATTTTCTGTCATATTCACGCAGACGATATAACCGTCAACGTTGTTGCCTGAGATAGTGTTAGGACGCTCATTGTTGCTGTCGTCAAGTGGTACAGGCACGTTCGTGGTGCTGCCCTTGTCTGCGGCAACGTAGTAAACTGAATACTCAGTGTCATCAAAAGCCGTGAATGTGAGCGGCTTTTCAAATGTATAATCCTTGACAAAATCTATGTATTCTTCAAGGCAAAGCTTGTTTGCTGTCATTATCTCAGCGTGTGGTATCCCAACATATCTGAAATGATAAGCCATAGGGCTTACACCTGTGATGTCAGCTTTGTCCTCTGGGTATCTGAGGATAAGTCCGTATTTCCAGCAGTTTTCAGATATCCAACTATAATCTCCCTCGCCTGTGAACTCAGGATATGCGCCTGTGCTTGCATCATAAAGATGCAGGTCAAAGGCAAGTCCAGTGTCATGCTCGTAGCAGGCAGAGCTACTGTCTTCATCATCTTCCGCAGGCATAGCTGTGTTTATCATAAGTGTTGATATCTTCTTGTCAGCATAAAAATCATTGCCCATTTTGCTAAAGGCTTCAAAGGTCTCTTTTTTAGCCGTCAGTTGAGTGCTGCTGGTGGACATTATTTGACTTCCGTTCTTGTCAAACAAATATGAATAAACTGTGTCTGTGTTATTCACTGTACCGGTGAAGGAGTGGTCGCCATTAACGAGAATAAGATCTCCATTTACCATATCAGTTTTGTTTTTTGCGGTAACATACATATAATTGCCCGTAAGCTTTTTTATAGCTTTTTTACTGCTGCTGTCAGCCTTGACCGCAGAGGAGTTTGACGAGCTGTCGGAAATTTTCTTCGGGCTGTCAGCTTTTGAACTGCACGATGTAGATATTCCCAGAATGATCAAAAGCAGTATGGCAAGAGCCGCTGCAATATTCTTGTATTTATAACGTTTTACTTTTGGCACTTAACATCACCTTCCTGTATAACATACACCTAAATTATAACACATTTTTCGTAATAAGTGAACCATATGCCACTGTAGTGTCGGCACTTTTGTTATATCAGACAAATGTTTTGCGGGCGTTTTATGCAACAAGCACAAACAAAATAAGGGCTGTACCGCAAAACAGTGCAGCCCTTAGCAATAAATATTTTGTTAGTTTCTTACATAGTCAACAACAGAATTTATAAACGCACGTCCCTCAGGTGATTTGGAAAGCTTATCAAAATCGCATGAGCAAACTACCACCTTGCCGCCGTCCTTTTCATACTCGTAGAGGAGTGAAAAATCGTGGTTGCGGTCAAAGTTGTCGATAGTTCTCACGATAACATTTTTCTCGCCCTTAAAGTCGTCAAGAATAACCGAGCGTGAGTTCTGAACTATCTCCCACCACTGAGGCGTTGAGTATTTTTCCCCTGCAAAGCCTGCAAGAGCAGGGTGTTCGGTGTCGATAAGAAGTCCCATTGTGCCAACAGGGTCAGGCTTTTTCATCATCTGTGAGATGATACAGAACATATGATAGCACCAGAAGTCTTGACAGTAGAAGCCCTCAATAGAATTTTCAAGCCTTGAAAGGTCAGGGACGATAAGCACTGTCTTGCCCTGTTTCAGCAGACTTTCAGCTTCCTCATTTACCTCGTTAAAAATGTATGCGCCGCTTATATCTGTCTTTTCAACTGTCGGTATCACCCAAAGGTCATAGTGATTGCGTATGTCAGTACCCTCAATTTCAAGTGCAAGCACAGCCTTTGTGTTCTTTGTTACCTGTGGGAGAGTAAACTCTACATCGCAAATGTCAGTGTAGTTGCCTTCTGCAACAAAATTCTTTTCGACCTTGCCAATGACATCACCGTTTTCAAGAGTGAGAGTGCAAATAAGCTTGCCTTCTTTAAGGTCAGGTCTGTAATTGCAAAGCTCTGTGTGCGCCTTGAAACTGCTGTCTGCCTCGAAAACATAGCTGTCAAAACGTGCCATTACAACAGCGTCATTGCAGAACTCTCTCCACTCGCTGTCTGTGATAAGTCCCTTGCTGTCCATGAATGCGTCAAGTACACCCACAAGGGCAGTACCCTGACCGCTGAAATCCTGAATATCGAGTATCTGGAAACCGCCAAGAAGTCTTGAGCGGAAAACAGCCTCCATTTCTTCCTTATAGCATTGCACAGCAAGCTTGCCTGAGCATTTAAAATAATCCTCAGCCAGCGGAAGCAGACCCTTTTCATCAAGTCTTTCTCTGAATACCTCAAAGTTTCTGGCTTTAAGGGAGCCCGTGTATTTCTCTATCTCCTTGAAGTTCGGATAAGTTTCATACTGACCTATTTCGTGAGTAACGATAGGCACTTCAGGGATAAAATCTGCGTCAGCTTCGCTTGCCTTGACAGTTTTCATGGTCGTGCCGTACTGTATCTGAACAGTGCCGTCCTCTGAAATTTCCGTGGAGCTTGCCTGCTTCTTAGGTCTTATAATGCTGTCATAATCGTGATTTGCCGCAGGCTTGTCAGTCTGAATATGACCAAGTGGAGCGTCACACATAGCGTATGAACCTCTTATAAGCCTATCGTTTGCAAGTCTTACGCCAACAAAGAAATCGTCATTTTCTATAACGTTAGGAAACCACTGGAAATTGTTTGAACCTTGTGTGTAAAGGTGTCTGTTGTCAAATTTCTTGTAGCCGCCTATTATATCGTTGAGTATCTTCTTTGAGCCCCAAAGTTCATTTCCCATTGACATCATGCAGTAAGAAGGGTGGTTGCCGAAGTATCTCAGCATATTGAAGCCCTCTTCAACGAGAAAATCCTGCTCCTCCTGATTGTGGTTTTCCTCGCCCTCTTCTGTGATAGTTCCCCAGAAAGGAAGCTGTGGCTCCATATAAATTCCAAGCATATCCGCAGCGATAAACGCAGCCTCAGGGGGACAGCAGGTGTGATAGCGGTAGTGGTTCATGCCGTATGACTTTGATATCTTCATTATCCTCAGCCATTCCTCAAGGTCGGTAGGTGCAAAAGCGGTCTTAGGGAATATCATGCCGTCATGTTTTCCTCTGAGAAAGGTTTTTTTGCCGTTTATGGTGAACTTTCCACCCTCAGTTCTGAACTCACGCATACCGATGATATGCTCGCTCATGTCGCCGTCGATATCTATTCTCAGCTTGTAGAGATTAGGCTCATGCTCACTCCAAAGCAGGCAATCGTCGCCCATTTTGTATAAAGCGTCAAGCTTGCCGTCTGTGTATTCAAAGCTCTGCACAGCAGGTGTATGGTTCTTTTCGCTGTTGAAGCTCTCAGCGCTTATGACAGCTTTTCCTCTTTTTCCGCCTGTTATGTCAGCAGTCACCCTTACTGTCTTGCTGTGGATATCGCACCAAAGCATAACATTTTCAGCGTGGGCGTTTTTGTAGCCTATAAGTTCGATGCGTCCTGTGATTCCGT
>OHPH01001151.1_pt1 | contig 11854 bp, 9 predicted proteins | sample 1577681 | NCBI WGS metagenome assembly OHPH01 (sample SAMEA3879603, study PRJEB24766) | human gut metagenome | biome: human-associated habitat; feature: feces | place: USA | collected 1985/1987 | reverse complement strand
GAAGCTGCTCGCCGCCGCCATAGGTCTTGTCAATGACAATGGACGTCTGGAGGCAATGCAGAAGAACATTGCGAAGCTGGCATTGACCAATGCAGCAGGAGACATTGCGGAATATGCATATAAATTGATTGAAAAACAGTAAAGATGGCAACTACATACAAAAACGTATATTTCATAGGTATCGGCGGCATCGGCATGAGCGCGATTGCCAGATACTTCAAATTCAAGGGATTGAATGTCTCCGGATATGACAAGACGGAATCCGAACTGACGGACACGCTCCAGAAGCAAGGCATTGACGTACACTACGAGGACAACGTCGACTTCATCCCGAAAGATGTAGAAAACACTCTCGTGGTCTACACCCCGGCCATTCCGCACGACATGGGCGAGCTCGTCTATGTTCAGGAGCATGGCTACAAGGTATTGAAACGCTCCAAGATACTCGGTGAAATCACTGACGGAGAGCGCTGTCTGGCCGTAGCCGGAACACATGGCAAGACCACCACAAGTACATTGACAGCACATATTCTGACGGAAAGCGGCGGAGGCTGCTCGGCATTTCTGGGCGGAATTTCGAAGAACTATGGCACGAATCTGCTTATGAGCCACAGCAACGCGGTCGTGGCGGAAGCCGACGAGTTCGACAGGTCATTCCTCCAGCTGCACCCGGAAATCGCTGTCATCACGGCAATTGACGCCGACCATCTGGACATCTACGGCGACATCAGCCACGTGCTGGAAGCCTTCAAGGCATTCGCGTCGCAGGTCCACGGCACGGTCATCACCAAGCTCGGACTCGACATCACCGCGGAAGACACGAAGGCGAAAATCCTGAGATATCATTACAATGACAGCCGCGCCGATTTCTACGCAAGGAATCCGCATCCGGACAATCTCGGCTACTTCAGCTTCGACCTTGTCTACCCCGGCGGCGTGATAGAAAACGTGAAATGCGGGACTCCGGGATGGGTCAATGTCGAGAACAGCGTGGCGGCAGCGGCAATCTGCCTAACCTACGGCGTAAATCCCGAGGCCATCAGGCACGCCATAGGGACTTTCCAGGGAGTGAAACGCCGACTGGACATCCATCTGAACACCGAAAAGATTTCATACATAGACGATTACGCACATCATCCGAAGGAACTGGCGACGGCGATCAGCTCCATGAGGGACATTTTCCCGGGCAGGAGACTGACGGCCATATTCCAGCCGCACCTCTACACCAGGACGAGGGATTTCGCGGAAGGATTCGCTGAGGCGCTGAGCAAGGTGGACAAACTGATTCTTCTGGACATCTACCCTGCCCGCGAGGAACCGATACCGGGCGTGACATCGGAAATCATTTATGACAAGGTCACAGCTCCGGAGAAAGTCCTGCTGAAAAAGGAGGAACTCATGGGCTACCTGGAGAAAGAGCCTGTGGACGTGCTGGTCACATTCGGCGCAGGCAACATTGACAGATTCATTGAACCTATAGAAGACATGCTGAAGAAGCGTGTCGGCGAATAATGAAATTGAAAGGCATCTGGAAATATATCATTGCTGTTCTGATATTTACGCTGACGACAGTGATGCTCGCAGTACTCGGCCACAAAGCGAAAGCCGAGTACAAGGAGGTCACGTGCTCCGGCATCAAGGTGGAAATCGCGGAACAGGACGGCCTCAACTTCGTCACGGTCGGGGACGTGAAGGAATATATTGCCGGAGGCTATGGCAACTGCTCGGGAAAACGGCTGGAAGAAATCGATCTGGCGAGGATAGAGGAAATACTGGACGGGAAGAGCGCCATATTGAAGAGCGAGGCCTATACCACACGGGACGGTATCCTGCATATCATTATCACACAGCGCGTTCCGGTGGTAAGACTGGTTTCAGGACGCGGCGGATGGTATGCTGATTCAGAAGGCTATCTGTTCCCTCTCCAGAAGAACTACACTTCCAGGGTGCCGATTGTGGACGGTTCGATTCCGCTGAACATAAAGAGCGGATTCAAGGGAACGCCGGCGACCGCTGCCGAAAGACAATGGCTCGGAGGCATTCTCGACCTGGTGGATTTCCTGTCGAGGAACCGCAGATGGGATGATGCGATAGCGCAGATCCATGTCAATGGGAACGGCCACGTAATCATTGTCCCGAGAAAGGGGCGCGAGAAATTTTACATGGGCAGGCCGGAAGAGTTCGAGAAAAAATTCGCGAAAATTGAAAATTATTATAGATACATCGTACCGGAGAAGGGACAGGATGCATATTCCTATGTCAATGTCAGCTTCAACGGACAGATAGTTTGCAGAAAATAGATATGAGTGGAAATTCAAGTGAGAGATTTGTAGCTGCGGTCGATTTCGGAACGAAGACGATCGCTCTCGCTGTCGCAAGAATAGAAGGGAACAACACCCAGATAGTGTTCTACAAGACAGCTCCGTCAGCGGGCATATTGCATAGCGCGATAGCCGGCGTAACCAAGGTGGAGGCAGTCCTGAAAGGGCTCATTGATGAAGCGGAAAAGGACCTGAACATAAAAATCAGCCAGATAGTGACGGGACTCCCCCGCTGCTTCATCAGGCAGCAGGACGCCACAGGGACATTGCCGCGAAACAACCCGGATGATTGCATTTCCGAGGAGGAAATCGACACATTGAAGTCGCTGGCCCAGGAATCGGACCAGAACAACGACTCGACCGAAATGATTTACGGGGTGATCGCGCAGTCATTCTCGACAGGTGACTATTTCCAGCTCATCGAGAATGACGTCATCGGCATGACCGGCGAGGAACTTACAGGACATTTCAAGGTCTTCATCGGACCGAAGAGGCCGATTTCCAGCATGACCAAGGTTTTCAATGACCTGGGCATTGCGGTATGCCGCACATATTTCACACCTGTCGCCACCGCGAAGGCTGTCCTGACCGAGGAAGAAAAGAGCAACGGCGTGGCACTCATTGACTTGGGCGCAGGCACCACGTCTGTCAGCATTTTCTCGAAGAAGGTGCTTGCAGCATACGGTGCCATTCCGTTCGGAGGGAACACGGTGACCGGTGACATCAGGAACGAAGGCGGCATTTCCGAAGACCTGGCGGAGAACATCAAGGTCGCATTCGGCGGCTGCATGCCTGAGAAGCTCCTGAATTTCGGCGAGAAAATCATCCAGATAGAGACCGAGGACATGAGCGCGTACAAGCAGATTCCGGTGACATATCTGGCGGAAATCATCACTGCCAGGATGAAGGAAATCCTGGACGCAATGCTCTGGTACATACAGGAAAGCGGACTTGCGAACGAATTGCGCAAAGGCATTGTCATAACCGGCGGAGGTTCGGAGATGCTGAACATCGCGAATTACATAAAGGAGCTTTCGGGGTACAATGTGCGCGTGGCTTATCCGCGTCACGGGTTCGTGGCGGCAGGTGCCGAGAACATCCTGCGGACGGATGCGGCGACCATCGCGGGCCTCATCCTCAGCGGCAGGGATGACAATGTGAACTGCTGCATCGAGAATGAGGGCGGCGCCACGAGGCCGGGAATGGAGGAACCGGCGGAACAGGAACCGGATGAAGTCGGAGAAACCGTGGAGGTTCCGGAAGAACCGAAAGAGGAACCTGCCGAGGAGCCGAAAGAAGAGCCGAAAGAAGAGCCGAAAGAAGAGCCGAAGAAGAAGCCTGAACCCGAGAAGAAAAAGAAAGAGAAGAGGCCATTTATCTGGACTATTCTGGGCAAGGCGGGCAAGGCCATCAATGACGTATACGAGAATGCTACCAACGAAATGAACGACGAGAAATTATGACAGACATATTGACAAACATAGATATCGTTACGCCGTCCGACTGGACACCGGAAAATTCCATCATCAAGGTGATCGGTGTGGGAGGCGGTGGCTGCAATGCCGTGACCTACATGTACAACCAGCATATCCAGGGGTGCAGTTTCATCGTGTGCAACACTGATTCACAAGCACTTCAGAGCAGCAATGTCCCTACGAAGATCAGCTTGGGCGACGGACTAGGAGCCGGCACGAAACCGGGCAAGGCCAGAAACGCGGCATTGGAATCACAGGATGTAATCGCTGAGAAAGTGCTGGACTGCGGCACCAAGATGCTGTTCATCACTGCGGGTCTGGGCGGCGGAACCGGAACCGGAGCATCCCCTGTCATCGCCAAGATGGCGAAGGACCGCGGAATCCTGACCGTGGGCGTGGTGACGATTCCGTTCGAAGAAGAAGGAAGGCAGGCATTGGCGAAAGCCAGCGACGGTATACACGAACTGGAGAAAAACGTGGACAGCCTCCTGATAATCAACAACCAGAAGCTCTACGAATACTTCGGCAAGATGTTGCTCCAGGACGCATGGCCGAAGGCCGACGAGGTGCTCGCGACCGCCGTCAGGGGCATCATCGAAATCATCAAGAAGCCGGGTTACATCAATGTCGATTTCCAGGATGTCATCACGATGATGAAGAACAGCGGAATGGCGCTGATGGGCTGCGGCACGGGAACGGGCAAGGACAGAATCAAGAATGCCGTGAAAGAGGCGCTGGAATCCCCTCTGCTCAATGATTTCGACCTCAAGACCGCCAAGAACCTGCTCATCAACATCACTGTAGGAAAGACCAATGAGGGTCTCACGATGGAGGACCTCGGGGAAATAAGCAAATTGATTTCCTCATATACCGGAACGGTGGACAAGTCGAAGCGCGGACTTATCTGGGACGACAACCCGGAATGCGGCGACACGATACATATAACCATCATTGCCACAGGCTTCCAGACGGATATTTCGCAGCTTACGGGCAATGATTTCGGCAAGCTCATCATCATAAACAAGGATACGGTGTTCGATGACGATTACCGGACGAGAATAGGTGAGGTACCGCAGCCGGATGAGGCCGTAATCAACAAGATCGGGTACAATACCATAGAGAACGTGCCGCATTTCCATTATGACAGCAAGCCGGCGCTGGTGGTGACCAGCCGTACCGACATGAGCCAGATAGAGAATGTGGCGGCAATCCGCAGATGCACACGTAAAGTCGTAGAAGATAAAGGATATTAGAGAGATTTTACGTAATTTTGTTGGTTGGAAAGACATTGAAAACGACAATGGAAAGAAAGACTAGAGTTAGATTTGCGCCGTCACCTACCGGACCGCTCCACATGGGCGGTGTCAGGACTGCGCTTTACAATTACCTGTTCGCCAAGCAGAACGGCGGAGATTTCATCATCAGAATCGAAGATACCGACTCCCACAGATTCGTTCCGGGAGCGGAAAAATATATCATTGAAGCACTTGAATGGTGCGGCATCCATCCTGACGAAGGCGTGGACGAGAACGGCAATGTAGTGGAGACTCCGTCAGAGAGACATCCTCACGCTCCGTACCGCCAGTCACAGAGAAAGGGCATCTACCGCAAATTCGCTGACCAGCTCATCGAAAACGGATATGCTTATTATGCGTTCGACACGGCTGAGGAACTGGATGCGAAACGCGCCGAGGCAGAGGCTGCCGGCAACACATTCATCTACAACCAGGAGACCCGCATGGAACTGCGCAACTCCCTGACATTGCCGGAAGACGAGGTCAAGAAGCTGTTGGAGACCACCGACTGCTGGACCATCCGCTTCAAGATGCCCAAGGACACGGTTGTCAAGATGGACGACCTTATCCGCGGACACATCGAGGTAAACACGGATACATTGGACGACAAGGTGCTTTGGAAAAGAGCTGACGAGCTGCCGACATACCATCTGGCAAACATTGTGGATGACCACCTTATGGAAATCACGGAAGTAATCCGCGGTGAGGAGTGGCTGCCGTCATTGCCGCTCCACTACATGCTCTACAAGGCTTTCGGCTGGGAGGAGACCATGCCGCGTTTCGCGCATCTTTCCCTGCTTCTGAAACCGGACGGCAAGGGCAAACTCAGCAAGCGCGACGGCGACCGTCTCGGCTTCCCGGTTTTCCCGCTCAGGTGGGTCAATGCAGAAGGCGAGGTGTCCCACGGCTATCGTGAGGACGGATATTTCCCGGAGGCATTCGTGAACATGCTGGCAATGCTTGGCTGGAATCCAGGCAACGACCAGGAAATCTTCAGCATCGAAGAACTGGTAAAAGCCTTCTCGCTGGACCGCGTCATCAAGTCGGGAGCCCGTTTCAACCCTGAAAAGGCGAAGTGGTACAACAAGGAGTATCTCCGCATGAAGTCGGACGACGAGCTTGTGGACCTGTTCATTCCGGTATTGGAAAGCCATGGAATCCAGACAGTTGATTGCCCTGCATGTGCATTGGCGGCAGGTGCTTCGTTCGCAGGAAAGGGCGTGGATTTCAAGAATCATATCGTAACCAGGGAATATGTGCACGATGTAGTGGCATTCGTGAAGGAAAGGGCTTCATTCGTGAAGGACATCTGGCTGAATGCTTCATGCCTGTTCGTGTCTCCTGTGGAATATGAGCAGTTCGGCGTGAAGGCAGGCGCTGCGGCAGAGGCTGCCAAGCCTGTGGACCCCAGACGTGCCGCCGATCCTCGTGCCAAAGTATTTGATGACAGTCTTACTGCACCGTTCCTGGCGAAGGATGCAGACAAGTTCTGGAAAGCCGAGGGCTATCAGCCTGCATATCAGGTGGCTGAGCACGTATGCGGCTTCGACGGGGCATTCACGAAGGAAAACATTGAACCGTATCTGGAGGATTATATCCGCGAGCAGGGCTGGCCGATGGGAAAGGTGATGAACTGCATCAGGCTTGCGATAACCGGCGCGGCGAGCGGTCTTGGAATCGCTGATATCCTGGCGTTTATCGGCAAGGATGAATTCGCGGCACGCATGAACTATGCGGGCGAACGTCTCGGAAGGGAATAACACATAATATTGATGCTATGAAAATTGGTATTTGCAGCGATCACGCTGGTTTCGAGTACAAGAGCAAACTCATTCCATATCTCGAAAAAATGGGATATGAGGTGGAAGATTTCGGTACACATTCTACCGAGAGCATGGATTATCCGGATGTGGCACATCCGCTCGCCATCGCCGTGGAAAGCGGCAAGGTGGACTGCGGAATCGCAATGTGCGGCACCGGCAACGGCATGGCCATGACGCTGAACAAGCACCAGGGCATCCGTGCGGGACTGGCATGGGGCACGGAAATCGGCAAACTTGTGAAAGCGCACAACAATGCCAATGTTCTCGTGATGCCGGCGCGTTTCATTTCTTACAAGATGGTGCAGGAGATTACCAAGGTCTGGCTTGAGACACCGTTCGAGGGCGGAAGACATGAAAGGCGAATTGAAAAGATTCCTTGCAAGTAGAGAATGGCATTGATTTTAAGCAACGGAAATATTAGAGAACTGGTCCTCTCCGGAAATATCGATGATTATCCGGAGGGGATTATTCTTCCTGTGGACAAGCCTTACAGGTGGACGTCCGCAGATGTGATACGCAAGCTGAAGTTCTGCGCCTGCAGGCATTTCCACAAGAAAAACCTGAAGGTCGGTCATGCGGGGACATTGGATCCGCTGGCCACAGGCGTCCTGCTGGTCTGCATCGGCAAGGCGACGCGACTGGCGGAGGAACTGCAACGTCATGAAAAAGAGTACATTGCAGGGCTGACATTCGGCGCGACCACACCGTCTTACGATTTGGAGAAAGACATTGACATGAAATATCCTGTGGACGGGGTGAGCGAGGAGAGCCTGCGCGGCGTGCTGCCGGATTTTGTCGGTGAGCAGGAGCAGGTGGCGCCGCTGTTTTCGGCGAAGTCGGTGGACGGGGTACGTGCATACGAGCTGGCGCGGAAGGAGTGGAAGAGGATGAAGGCTGAGGGTCCGGATGCGGACGGCGCTGGGTTCGACCACTCGGCGACGGAGGCATTGAGCAAGCAGTGGATCAACATTACGGAGATAGAACTGCTGCGGTTCTGCCCGGACGGATTGCCGGAGGACAGTCTGGAGATGGAGTCTTCCGCCAGAAATGCAGACGGAAGCGTAAATCACCGTAATTGCAGGATCAATGTCACTGACAACAGCGCCCTGCATCTGCCGCATGCGGACATACGCGTAGCATGTTCCAAAGGCACCTATATCAGGGCATTGGCAAGGGATCTGGGCGAAGCGCTCGGGTCAGGCGCGCATCTGGACGGGCTGCGCAGGACCAGGACCGGAGGTTTCCGCGTCGAGGATGCATTGACGGTGAATCAGGCCGTCGACCTTTTCAATACCCAGATTTCGGAAAATGACGGGCAAGATTCATAACGACGGCGAGTTCGGGCCGGTCGTCTTGCGCAAGAATGTCCGGAGCAGAGGCATCAGCATCCGTGTACGCGGCTCCGCAAACAGGGACGGGTGCCGTATTTCCGTGACATTGCCATGGAGCCTGCGCTATCAGGACGGGCTCAACTATCTGGAAAAGAGACGTTCGTGGGTCAGGAACGCGTTGACTGTCCAGGACAGGAGGACAGAGGAGGCTGTGGCTGAGGGCAGAGCCGTGGGCAAGGCCGACGAGGGCCTGGTGGAGAGGCTACGGAAGGAAGCCAAGGCCATACTGCCCCGGAAGGCGGCATTTTTCGCCGGACGATATGGATTCCAATATAAGCGCCTGACCATCAAGCATAATTCCTCGAACTGGGGAAGCTGTTCCCGGGCAGGAAATATTAACCTGAACCTGAATCTGGTACGTCTGCCGGAGCCGCTCTGCGATTATGTGATTCTTCACGAGCTATGCCATCTGAAAGAGCCGAACCACGGACCGAAATTCCATGCCATGCTGGAGGAATTGTGCCTGAACAATCTCCGGCGTCTGGCATCTCTCGGCTCCCCCGATGCAGTGAAATATAATCCTTGGGTACAAGCGGCCGACTCAGGAACTCTTTCCACATGCGGACTGCCGCCGCTAGACACAGTCCTCAGCCGTGAGATAAGCCGCTGGCGGATGGTATAAATCCGACAAAATTCACTCCTTCAATGATCTGGCATCAATCGTCCAGACAACTCATGATGCTGCTCAATCATCAGCCATAAAGGCAATCAACCGTATGCAGACCATGCGCAACTGGCTCATCGGCTATTACATCGTTGAGTTTGAACAGCATGGCAAGGATAGAGCAGAGTATGGGACACAACTGCTGAAGAAGTTGGAGGAAAGAGTGAATAGGAAGGGCTTGACACGTAATACATTCCAAAGCTCGCGCAACTTTTATCGTATCTATCCTCAGATGATTGAGAATTTTAAGAATAGAATTTGCACGACAGTGTCATGCAAATTCATAACTTCTGGAGAAACATTGGTTTCAAAGCTTTCATTCTCACATATCAATGAGATTATGAAGGTTGACGACCCCCTCGCCCGCTATTTCTACGAGCAGGAGTGCATCAAGTGCACATGGTCGGTTCGCGAGCTTCGTCGTCAGATAAGTACTAACCTATATATCAGGGCAGGTATCAGCAGCAATCCAGAGAAAATGTTATCGCTGCCCTCCGTACAAGGTCACGATTCCGCAGAGTTGCAAATACGTCAACCGTTCACCTTCGAGTTTCTTGGACTGAAAGCGAAGGAAATTATGGATGAGCACGACTTGGAGGATGCTCTTATCACTCACCTGCAAGAGTTCATCCTCGAACTCGGCAAGGGTTTCTGTTTGGAGGCTCGTCAAAAGCGCATTATAATTGACGATGAATACTACTATCCAGACCTCGTGTTCTACAACCGTATTCTGCATTGCGGTGTCATCATCGAGTTGAAGAACGAGGAGTTCTCGCATGAAAACCTCGGACAACTCAATGCGTATGTGTCATATTACAAGGAGAACGAAATGCAGCCGGGAGACAACCCGCCCGTAGGCATCTTGCTTTGTACACGTAAGGGAATAAAAATGGTGGAATATGCCCTAGCTGGCATGGACAACCAGCTCTTCGTATCTACCTATATGCTACAGTTGCCTGACAAGAAAACACTGGAGGACTTCTTGCTGAAGCAATTACAGTTGGGGGAGGAGCGTTGAAACATTTGCATTCACCATGCTTTTCGACTTCCGACGTGCGTAAAAACGGCTGATTTACTCACGACAGCATCATTTTCGGGCACGACGTGCATGAAAAACGTTTTATTGCGCACGTCAGCAGGGTCTTTAGATAAGCCGCTGGCGGATGGTATAAATCCGACCATACGCCAAATTATATGGAAAAGCCTTTCACCGGAGGGAGTAATCCGCTCATGGTGAAAGGCTTGACACTTGAAGCTTATAGTAAGTTTAGGATAGTATTCTATCGCGGGACAATACAGATGTGAGTGTCACGTGCACGCTCGCCTGCATGGTCGAACTGGCCGTTGTCAGTCGGATAGTTCACCACATGGGTTGCCGGATCTCCCTGCCCCTTCACGCACATCGTGGTAGAACCGCCGCCGTCAAGATTGAGGGCATACTGAGGCTTGAACCAGTTTTTCAGGAAAATGGTCAATTCCTTGGCAGTCATACCTGCTGACTTGTCTTCACGTCTTCCGTCAACTGTAATGAGAAGGATATGATTGTCAGCGGTCTTGGCAATGGCCGTACGCGGATGACGGATGCCCTGATGGCGCAGCGGGTCCTCTGAATTGAGAGTGATGAGCTGGTCATAAGTAAGGTCAGTCTTCGCATAAACTTCGCCTACAGGCTCACTGTTGTCAATCAGCATCGGCGCGCTGGAAAGGATATCCGGCTGGGTGCAGCTGAAGTAGTACTGACGCTGGGCATTGAGTTTCATGCCCTTGCAGCAATAGGAAATATCCACATTGTCTCCATCAATAAAGAGAGCGCCGTCATTTTTCCATTGAGGAACGACATTGCTTATATACGCATTCTTGATGCTTCCGTAAATCTGGCCTGCCACCTTCACGAAGATGGAGTTCAGCTCGTAACCGGCATTGATGGCAGCAACGGCATTGTTCTGCTTGAACGCCTCGGAAGGAACGACGGCCGGCGAATAATAGACGAGTTTCACGTCATATTTCTTGGCAGTCAGGTCGACGTCGATCACATTGACGATCTGCGGTGCCTTGGAAATCACATCCGTAGCTTCGAAATTCTTCCAGACTACGCCCTCCGAAACAGTAGTTGTCTTCCAGAGAGATTCATCCAGGGTATAAACTGTCTTGTCATATTCAGGCTTTTCCGGGTCTTCCGGCTCCGGACTCGGGTCAGGAGTGTCGGTGCTGCCGGTATTATGATGCGGATGATCGTAGAACGACCCTTCATCCTTGCCGTCGCAGGCAGCTGCCGCGCAGACAAGAAAAACAGAAAGTAAAATATATGTTAACTTCTTCATTTTCAATGCTTATTTAAGAACTGGTTTTTCACCGCTGAGATCCCAAATCGTCTCATCCCAGCCGAGACGTCTTGCCACGTCGCAGAGAGTTTCATCCTTGCCGGCAGCCTTTCCATGATATGGATAGCAATACATTCCAGCAGCCAGATTCGACGTGCCCACGAGAAGCGGATTGTCGGCATCGGAATTAGGCTGGTCCACAAGCCGGTTGATGTCTGCAAGGGCAGGATAATCCTTGAAATCAAGGTCATATTTGCGGTAGCCGTCAGTATGGGTATTGTAGATGGCCGTGAAGCCGACGATGGCGCCGCTGCTGTAATGTGCAGGACTTCCGTCATCATTGGTCGCGCGGATCTTGTCGTTCCAGGCAATGCAGTTCACCACCTTGTTGTGTACGGTAGCCTTGAAATTGGAACTCCAGCCCGTAGCACGGCCTACGATTCCGCCGACAGCCCAGACTCCTTCAACGCTGGCCGTGGACGCGCAGTTGTATATGCCTGCATCAGGTCTCCAGAACTCTCCGAGGATTCCGCCCGCTGTGAGTTTAGCTTTTACTGAACCTTC
>OHPH01001148.1_pt1 | contig 11880 bp, 8 predicted proteins | sample 1577681 | NCBI WGS metagenome assembly OHPH01 (sample SAMEA3879603, study PRJEB24766) | human gut metagenome | biome: human-associated habitat; feature: feces | place: USA | collected 1985/1987 | reverse complement strand
TCCTTCTTAATCTATAAAATCTGTGTCAACCTGTTTCTTTGGAACCGGGATGTTTCAAGAACTCAAAGCCTTTGCTTTTTGTTCCTTTCCTTTGTTCTTGACTATGTTATACACCTATTATTAGCACTCGTCAATAGTGAGTGCTAATAATTTATAAAATGTTTATATTTTCCGAGCAGCTTCAAAGCACTTACTATATGAAACTCCATTATTTTGCAATAAATAACACTCCGAGTGTGCCAGGCCCACAATGTGATGAAATCACACCACCTGCTCTTGTCTCTATAATTTCCTTAAAAATGCCAAGAGAGGCTATGTAATCCCTTACCTCTTCAACTGTCTTAGCATCACATTCCGAATGTGTAATAAATACCCGATCCGGTATTGCGTTTTTCAGGTTCTCTTCCAGATCTTTTGCATAATTCTTTATGACTTTACCGATCTTACCTCTATATTTCCTGCTTGCATCCATTTTTCCATCCTTTACAACGATCATGGGATGAAGCGCCAATGCTCCTCCTATAAGCGCAGAAACAGCATTGCATCTGCCACCTCTGTAAAGGTACACAAGTGTATCTACAACAAAGCTCGCTCTTACCTTCGGAATCAGTTCATCAATTCCGGCTTTTATCTCCTCACGGGATTTACCATCTGCTGCCATAACTGCCGCCTCAACAACAAGCAGGCCTATTCCTGTGGACAGATTTCTTGAATCTATTATCGTAACCTTATCCTCTGCATCAAGTTCTTCTGCCGCCATTCTGATCACGTTGATTGATGTCGACATCTCACTTGATATGGAAAAGCATATGATCTCCCTGCCTTCATCAATATATGGCCGCATTATATTCATTGCTGTTTCTATAGATGGAGCTGAAGTCTTTGGTGTAGTCTTATTTTTATCAGCCCACTCATACAATGCGTGAATGTCTATCTGCGGTCCGTCCTCCAGTTCTTCATCTCCTTTTACAATATGAAGCGGAATAATATCTATATCGTATCTTTCTAAAACTTCCTGTGACAGATCACATGTACTGTCAGATATAATTTTTACCATTTTAACACCTCCAGGCTTTCAAAATCATTTTGTCCTTTCTTTCTGTTCCATTATACTATCTTATTTTATTATTTCAATTGCGGAATAAATATATTATTTTCATGCCCATATTCAATAGTTATATGTTCTTTTTATTACAGTATCAAAAAAAGATATTTTCACCAAGGGGGAAAGCAACGTTTATTTTACTGTTGACTGGCTCCGCTGGCTTTGTGATATTGCCTTGTAGTAAACACAAATAGAAATGATTGCTGTAATCGCTTCCGTGATCCAAAACGCATTCCAGACGCCAACCGCTCCGAAAATGCTGCTGAGTAAAAACGCAGTTGGGATGATAACCACAACATACCGGCAAAGTGAAATCAGTAACGAAGGAATGCCTTTTCCAAGTCCCTCCAGTGCGCCGGAAGATGTAACGGAAACCGCCGAGACAATAAAACCGGCGCCGATGATACGCAGGGCTGTTTTCCCGGTCTGGATTGTCGCTTCTGTGTGGGTAAACAGCCCCATAAGCTGGCCGGGGATTAGCAGACATATCACTGTTCCAAGCACCATAATGATACCGCTCATGCACAAGACGATTTTATAAATCTGGCTGACTCTTTTATTCTCCCCCGCACCGTAGTTATAGCCGATCAAGGGGCGCATCCCCTGAACAATGCCATTAGCCGGAAGATAGATGAATGTCTGCAATTTGTAATATATTCCCAAAACCAGAATATACACTTCGGAATATGCCGCCAAAATAGCATTGAGTGCCGAAATCAAAAGAGATGGGAGCGCAAGATTCAAGGTTGCGGGAATGCCGATGGAGTACAGCTTTATTACCATCTTTTTGCTGAGCAAAATGTACTGCCTGCGGATATGCACGCGAATTGGCCGCACAAAATAAACGACCAGATAAATCGCAAGCGTCAAGGTCTGCCCGATGCCGGTTGCCAGCGCGGCGCCTTCGATTCCCATTTCAGGAAATGGACCATAGCCAAAAATCAGAACGTGGTCTAAGACAATGTTTATTATACACCCACACATCAGGCTGATCATAGTTGTTTTCATGTTTCCTACAGCTTGGAATATTTTCTCGAATGTAACACCAACAACGATAATCAATGTAAAAGAGAACGCAATAACAGAATAGTGGACGCCAAGTTCAATCACTGTCTTGGATGAAGTGAACATTCCTAAAAAAGCCGGCATCATTGTAATACCGCAGACTGTCAAAACAACGCCGTGAATCATGGCAAGCACAAGTCCCTGCGTGGCAGCTTGATCTGCTTTTTTGTCATCTCCAGCGCCTAGATAGAAGGCGATCACTGCGTTGATTCCAACGCCAAATCCAATTCCAACAGCATTGATAAAATTTTGAACCGGGTAAACCAATGATAATGCCGTCATAGCTTCCTCGCTGATCTGCGCGACGAAAAAGCTGTCGATAATGTTGTATAGAGAATTAACCAGCATGGATAAAACCATAGGCATGGCCATGGATAAAATCAGCGGCAATACCGGTTTTTCTTTCATAAAAGTATCGTTCATCATTTCTCCTCCTTGGAACATGTTATAAGATATTTTTGTGGCGATACCATGCCATTATTATGAGAGCAATGAGCATAGTGGCGGTTTCCGCAACAGGAAATGCAAACCAGATTCCGTTCAGTTGAAATAATTTGTCCAGACACCATAAGGCCGGAACAAGGAAAAGCAGTTGTCTGCATAATTGAATCGCAATGCTGGAACCTACTTTTTCTGTCGCCTGAAAATAGGTGGAAATCATGGTAGAGAGACCGCAAAACAGATAGCTTGCCGCCATAATTCGCATGGCGGATATGCCAAAGGAGCGCATGGCTTTTGACGCTGTAAATAATTCCAAAAGCTGCGCCGGAAAGAAGTTGACGGTCAATGTTCCCAGTATCATCATACCGGAGACCAAAGCGGTTCCGTATCGGAAAGCGGAGTGCAGCCTATCTCTGTTTCCCGCACCGTAGTTAAACCGCATAATAGGCAAACAGCCCTGAATCAAACCGTTTACTGTCATAACGATCAGCTGCTGCACCTTAAAATACGCACCGAAGAATGCAATCGCCGTATCGGAATACGCCACCAGAAACAGATTGACGAATGTCACCATAAACGAACTGAGGGCATTCATAATGAAAGATGGTAAGCCAAGAGCGAATATACGGGCAATCATCCACTTTTGTATATGAAATTCTTTGATCTTTATCCGCACTTTCTGCTTTTTGCCCAGCAGCAAGGCAAATGCCAAAATCATGGATAACAAATAGCCCGCAACAGTAGCCACCGCAGCGCCACGGATTCCCATAGCCGGAAAAACACCAATACCAAAAATTAGAAGCGGGTCAAATACAAAATTAACGACCACTCCTGCAATCTGGAACCACATAGGAGCAATCATGTTCCCGGTAGCCTGTATCATCTTCTGGATTGCGATATGCACCATGTTGGGAATTTGCATGAACGAACATACGCTCATATAGGCAAGACTCAACTGATAAATTTCTTCGTTATTGGTAAATGCCCCAAAGTAGGGTTTCATAATCAGTAATGACAGAAGATTGAGCAAAGCACCAATTCCAAAGGCCAGTAACAATCCATGTGTGACGGTAGTATTTGCCTCATTCTGCTTTCCCTGTCCAAGATACCCTGCAATCAGTACATTCACGCCAACGCCGATCCAGATAGATGTCGCATTCATCAAAGTTGTAATGGGAAACGACAGGGAAACCGCCGTCAAAGCATTTTCACTCAGCCGCGCTACAAACGCGCTGTCTATCAGATTATAGGAATATTGCAGAAACATAGAAATCAGCGGCGGTATCGACATTTGCCAGATGAGTTTTCCAACGGGCGCAACCGCCATTTTGTTATTTGTCTGCATGCTTTCCCTCTTCTCCACAAATTGTCCGAACATTATAGTCCTCCATTCTGCTAATACTTCCGAGATACAAGCAACAAAAAAGCCACACAACTATCACAAGATAGCTGTGTGGCAAAAAGATGACCGAATCCGGAAAAGTCCACTAAAATTTTGCGTTTATCATTATAACGAACTTGAAGGAGACTGTCAAGCAGCAATCATTACGGAACTATGCAGAAGAGAGAAACTATATCTCTCTACATGCTTATTAATACACATAAAGGTACATCGAAGCAAAAGTCCCGCCTCACTCGTTAAAAAGTGATGCGGGACTTTTCCTATAACATTTATCTTGGCCATCTCTTCTCTGCCGGTAATAGTTCTTCAAACTTCTGATGAGGTTCACTCTGATACCAGTATGCCACACTTGAAAGATCGTCTTGTCGCTCAAACAATCCATTATGACTAACCCCTTTGCAAACTTGAATTTGTCTCTTTCTTACCCATTAGCAATCTGAACCAATTTATCAATTATAACTTGTGGTATCTCGCTATTTTCATAACCTTGTTTAATAGATTCGATTGCATTATCTATATCGTTATTCTTTGCATATAAAAACGCTCTGATATGACACATATACGGAACATATATATGGGGTAAAGTTACTATCCTCTGATTAAGAACAGTAATGGCATCATCAACTGTTTGTACATTATTTATCCACTCTCTTATCAGTGGGATATTTTTATCTATCACATTTTTTATATATTCCAATGCAAATTCTATATCGGACGTGTAGGTAGGTATTTGATATTGAAAACTTGTGCATTTCCTTGGATTATAAAATTCTTCCTTTGTATATCCACAGTCTTGTTCTCTTTCATCCTCTATGTGATTATACCAAGCATCAGCAATGTGTATTTTTACAGAACTTTCTGTCCGATGCCATGTCAACTTATTTTTACTATTGATATCAGGGATAAAATCATAATTATATCCCCAGCGCAAGTATATGTGATTTCCTCTTGGATAACATAATTCGACCACAAAACGCCGATTAGCACTCCATTCAGAGTGCCATTTTTTTATCTTTTCATTATATTTCAACCCGAATTCTTCTGACAACCTTCGAGATATGTATTCGTCATAAAGTTCTCTTTTAATATATTCATCACCATGTAAAAACTTATCTTTATACTCTTCTTGTGATAATATTTCATTTGATTTCCTTTTTTTTGAACAAAAACCCTTACTCAATACATCAAATGGACTCATAAGTAACCTCCATTATTGTAAATCATCTCTTGCTTAAATCTCGATTTTCTCAATTCTCCAAACTGGAATTTTCATGTGCTTTACATATTAAGATTTTTTATATTAAAGGTATTCTTCAATAAATTGTTTTTCTATATAAGCAATCACTCTACTCGTATCTACAAATTCCATAAATCTTGGAAATCCATTTTCGTTATGCGTTGAATATGTCAAATGATAAATCCTATATATATTATTATCAAGCATAAACAAAACATCATCACACGAATAACTACGTGCAATTGCTTTAACATCACTATATTGAGAAATATCTGTTTCCTTTTCAAGTTCCCTGACAAAACCATTTACTTCAGGAATTATTCCCCAATTAAAATCTTCTCCATATTTATTACACAAACGACTAATCTCGTTTATAATGCTAAACATTCTCTTTACCTCTAACAAATTCAAATTCATGCGCGCTTTCAATCTCACCGGAAGACTGGAATTTTATAACTTATCAATCCCAATATAATATTATCATATGGTCTATCTTCTTGCGGTCAGTCAGCTCTATAACATGAGGATTATTCTCTTCCTGAGCTATAAGCCATACTTTATAGTTTCCACATTCATCACTATCTCCAACAAAAGAAATATTACTTGGTTCAGCAACACCACTTTTTTCAATATATCTCTCTATTTGGGAAATAGGTAAAACTGTGTCAATCCAAAGAGCATCGGCGTATGTTGATTTTTCTCCTTTACTATTTGTGATTTCATAGCCATAAGTAGATACATAAATTACACTATCTGAGTCAGCAGACTTAATCTGTGCTACAAAGTTTTGTAAAGGATTAATATCTTCTTCGTCTAAACAAAAACTATTATAATCCTTACTTTTTTTATCAAAGTAATTATCAAATTCCATCAGAACATCATCATTCAAATCAAATTTTCTTGAATTAAAAACTATTTCTAATATGCCCATATTTTATTCCTCAAATTTCAGTTTATTTAAGCCTTATGACCGCCGATTTGCTCGTTTCGGTCTTTGGCGGTTGCACCTTCTTCAAGGTTCATTCCCTTCAACACAGCATTCTTGCCAAACTTCTTTTTGATACTCAGCATTGCTTCTTGCATACGCCTTTCCCGTTCTAATTTTTCTTCTTCCTCCGCCTGCTTCTTCCTCTGTGCTTCGTAATCGGTAAAGAGGTCGAGTTGCTGGTATTCATCTTCCTGCTTGACGGATTTTTCATCAACAAGTTTATTCGCTGTGATTGTTATTCTGCGTACAAGCAAATGCTCGTCAACTATCCTGTCATACAAGTCCATCACGGCGTTGGTAATCAATCGAGTAGAGGAAGTCTTTTTCTCAAGATTCGCTGTTCCGTGTGCGTGCTTTGGAACTTTGCGTCCATATCGGTCAATCGTAACCTCGCCTTTGTATTGATATTTTAGGTTCGGATTACTTAAATTCTCAATATCATAGCCGATTGTCAACACAAGCTGGTCAGTTACAAGTCCTTTATCCACCAAATCAAGCACCATTTGGTCGGTCATTTCTTTTACAATCAACTTTGCCTTTTCGTAATCATACGGGCAGTGAAGTACCTGTCCTGAACATACACTATTGGTTTCCGGCTTATAGGCTTTGACCTGCTCCATCGTACAAGGTTCATATCCCCAAGCATGGTCAATTAGCAATTCCGCATTGATTCCAAACAGCTTGTAGAGCAGTTCTTCGTTATACAGTTCATTCGACTTTCCGATGGAACACCTTGCAATATCTCCCATAGTAAAAAGTCCATGTTCTTCCAGTTTCTTTGCATAGCCTTTACCAACTCTCCAGAAATCTGTAAGCGGTCTATGATTCCATAGCTGTCTGCGGTAAGACATTTCATCCAATTCGGCAATTCGCACACCGTCCTTGTCCGGCTCAATATGCTTTGCCACGATATCCATTGCAATCTTACACAAGTACATATTCGTGCCGATTCCGGCTGTTGCCGTAATTCCTGTTGTTTTCAAAACATCCTGTATCATCGTCATGGCAAGTTCCCTTGCAGTCATCTGATAGGTATTCAGATAATTGGTTGCATCTATGAATACTTCATCAATCGAGTACGGGAAAATATCTTCCGGAGCAATGTATTTCAAGTAAACACTGTAAATCTTGGTACTATATTCCAGATAGTATGCCATACGAGGTGGTGCAACGATATAATCAATCTCCAATGCCGGATTCGCATTTAATTCTGTACTGTCATCAGACGAACCAGTAAATGTACGATTTAGTGCTTTCCACCTTCGGGTATTATTAGCTTCTTTTACCTTTTGCACGACTTCAAACAAGCGTGGTCTGCCGGGTATCCCATAACTTTTTAATGACGGAGATACCGCAAGGCAGATGGTTTTCTCTGTCCTGCTCTTATCTGCAACCACAAGATTTGTTGTCAATGGGTCACGATTTCGTTCTTTACACTCCACAGAAGCATAGAATGATTTAAGGTCGATTGCGATATAGGTCTTTTGCTTTGCCATCATTCTATGCCCCCTTTTAAAAATCCTTTGAGTAAATTATGCTATCGTTAGTGTCAATCCTCGGTATAAAAACCATCCAATACATATGTTGTGACTGGTGTTATATACAATTCATATTTAATAACCAGTCTGATTAAATCATTTCCGTCAATCAGTGTTATCGGCGTACCTTCTCTCGCAGCCTCTCTTGCCTTATTGGTAAATCGGCTATTAGTAATAAATACTCCATAATCGGCTTGATATTTGTTCATCGCCCCAAGAAATTGATTGATATCCGGCTCACTCACTGGATTTGAATTAAATCTTTTACACTGAATAACCACTCTGGTTGTTCTAAAATCATCGGCATCTACGTGATATCCATAACCATCAATGCCACCATCATTTGACACCTGAACGCCTTTGTTGGTAAACTCCACTCCCATCTTTGTAAGAAGTGCTCGTGAAAATTGTTCAAACTTTGCTGGAGACATATTAGCGATTGCACTCTGAAGTTTTACCTTGAAATCATCTAACAATTCGTCATCTGTGGATTCATTCTCCTCGTCTTCAACCTCCAGTGTTTCTACTGGCTTGTTTTTCGATTTGTTCTTAGTCGAATGTTCCTCCCAATAGCTTCGAGCCTTATCCCTTACTTCTGTCTTAACATCAAAATCTGTTAAATCTACATTTGCTCCATCTTGAGTAAGTGTAATCTTTGGATTGAATTTCACATAAGATATGAGTCCGACATAACTAAGCTCTTTAATAGCAAAATTAAACTTAAAATCAAATTTTTTGTACTGATTTCCTGTTTTATTAGATGTATATAGTTTCTGTTCAAATTCAGCAATATGCTCATCTAACTCACTAATTCTGTCTCTAATTTCAGAACGCTCTAACTGTCCACCTGCTTCCTGAAGGACTTGAAGGATTGGTTTAATAAGGTATGATACTTGTTCTTCTGTATTTAAATCGTCATAAAACATATTTACATTTACACCTCTCATTTACTGTGCATACTTCTTGAAATTCTCTGCCTGCTCAAGAACTTCCTTGTAAACATCATCAATGGTTACTGGCGGATAGCCGAACTCATCAAGCAGCAATATCAAATCCACTTGCAAGTTTGCCTTAATATCATCACGGGCAGACCAATCGGTATAGCGTGACTTATCATCAACAATCAACTTTATCCTCTTGGATAGTTCAATCATTTTATCGTCCGGATATTCAAACTCAAACTTCTTGGAAACTGCTTTCAAAATATCATAGAAAGCTTTTTCTTCATAATCTATACCCATATTCTTGAAGGAGTTCTTTTCTGTTTTCAGTTCAGACAACAACTGTGCAAGCTGCTCCGCAACATCATCAAGGACTTCGTTGGCATACGCTTCATCACGACGACGGTTATTATACTCATCAACAACTTTCTTGAGTCTGTCTGCAAATTCCACACCCATAATCTTATTGACTTTCTTAAACTCGTCAATCGCCTGAGAAAGAAGTCTTTGAAGTATCTTGATTTTCGTATTCGGCAACTGAATAGCATTTATCTTATCCATATACTCATCGCTGAAAATGTCCACCGATATATGCTTTCCGGTTTCAAATAATTCCTCAATGCCATCAGACTGAATTGCACCCTCAAGCATTTTGCGGACACGAGCGTTCATCTGCTCAATATCCGGTGCATCGCCTTTTGTCAACTTGAAAAGGATAGAACGGACAGCACAATAAAAATGGATATAATCCTTATCTTCATCAGAGAATTTCTCACTTGAACTACAAAGATTAAATGCCTGCTTCATTCTCTTGACTGCTGCCATAAATCTTCTTTCCAGTTCTTCAGACAACTGCACATACTCAACTGCACGATTCAGGCAGGCAAGCTGTTCAGTAGGAGAACCGTTGAAGAAATCACTACTGTTAAAGTTGTGGAACATCTGACCAAGAACTTCTAACTGGTCTTTTACAATCGTGATAGACTGCTCCACACCTTCAAATTCTTCGCTCTCAAAATTCGTATATTTCTTGAGGGCAGTGTTCATGTTTTTTTTGATACCTATGTAGTCAACAATCAAGCCTTTATCCTTGCCCTCGCATACACGATTTACACGGGAAATCGTCTGAATAAGGGTATGCTGCTGAATAGGCTTATCAATGTAAATCGTATCAAGCTCCGGCACATCAAAACCAGTCAGCCACATATCTACAACAATGGCAATCTTAAAGTTTGACTTCGGATTTTTGAACTGACGGTCAAATTCTTTCCTATCCTCTTTTGTGCCAAGCATATCAAAGAGGTCTTTTTCATCATCTTTATTACGAGTCATAACCAACTTAATTTTTTCCATTGGCTTCAACTCTTTTTTATCTTTTTCACTCAGAACAACCCCGTCATCACAAATCTTCTTTTCTGTCCATTCCGGTCTGAGTTCCTTTACTATTTTATAGAAATCGTATGCTATATTTCGGTTGGAACATACAAACATTGCTTTGCCTGCTACGGTTGCACCTTCTGCCACACGGGTTTCATAATGCTTGATAAAATCCTCCGCAACAGCACGAAGTCTATCAGGGTCGCCAATAATAACTTCCATTTTAGCAACTGCTTTCTGACTTTCTTCTACTTGATGTTCATTTGCTCCCTCAAGCTCACACTGTGCATAATATTCTTCAATCTGTCTTACCTTGTCCTGATTAAGCATAACCTTAGCTGCACGACCATCGTAAACAAGATTAACTGTAATACCGTCCTTAACAGCTTCCGTCATTGTATATGCGTCTACAACACCACCAAAGACTTCGATTGTTCCATCAACCGGAGTTCCGGTAAATCCAACATAAGTTGCATTTGGTAAAGAGTCGTGCAGATACTTTGCAAAGCCATAGGTTTTCTGAACACCTGACTCTGTAATCTTAACCTTTTGGTCGAGATTGATTTGGCTTCTGTGTGCTTCATCAGAAATACAAATAACGTTCGTTCTGTCTGTAAGAAGCTGCAAATCCTCTGTAAATTTCTGAATGGTAGTCAGATAAACACCGCCACTCTCTCGTCCTTGAAGCTCCTCACGAAGTTTCTCACGGGACTCAATACTTACAACAGTTTCATCTCCGATATATTTCTTTGAACCTACAAACTGTTTGGAAAGCTGGTCATCAAGGTCTGTTCTGTCTGTAATAATGAGAATAGTCGGGGAAGAAAAGTATTTGCTTTTCATCAGCATACGGGTAAGGAAAAGCATTGTATAACTCTTGCCGCACCCTGTTGCTCCGAAGTATGTACCACCTTTACCATCTCCTTCAGGGCGAAGATGAGCCTTGATATTCTCATACAATTTATTTGCCGCAAAGAACTGTGGATAACGGCACACTATCTTCAAATCCTTATCTGAGTTATCCGGAAAATAAATAAAATCTTTGATAACTTCAAGCAAACGGTCTTTTCGGAAAAGTCCCTTTATCATTGTTACAAGAGAATTGATACCGTCCAGTTCTTTATCGTCTGAGTTTATCTTTCTCCACGCATAGAAGAAATCATATGGGCTGAAGAAAGAACCATATTTATTATTTGCTCCGTCACTGATAACAACAAACGCATTGTATTTGAAAATCTCCGGAATATCTCTACGGTAACGGATTGTAAGCTGCTTATATGCGTCCATTATGGTCGTATTCTCTTGTACCGCACTCTTAAATTCAAGAACAACAACAGGAATACCATTTACGAACACAATGCCATCAGGAATACGCAACTGATTATTTACGCCTTCAATTTCAAACTGATTAACCACTTTGAATATATTGTTTTCGGGAGTGTCGAAATCAATAAGTTCAATATAGAGGTCTTTCTGCGTTCTATCCTCACGGTTAAGAATAAATCCATCGCAGAGCAACTTAAATACAGCTTTGTTTGCTTCATAAATCGTACCGGAAATATTACGCAGCATTAGAATGACACTATCCACCTCACTCGGTGTGATACCATCTTTCGCATAGCGATTATAGAGGTATTGCTTCAGGTCGTCCGTAAGCAAAACCTCTGTCCTTTCTCTATGTATCTGGTCGCCGCTGACATAGGTGTACCCCTCGTCTTTGAACAACTCCATTATTGACATTTCCAATGCGTGTTCATTAAAATTTGCCATTGCGTTCACTCCTTTT
>OHPH01001143.1_pt1 | contig 11905 bp, 8 predicted proteins | sample 1577681 | NCBI WGS metagenome assembly OHPH01 (sample SAMEA3879603, study PRJEB24766) | human gut metagenome | biome: human-associated habitat; feature: feces | place: USA | collected 1985/1987 | reverse complement strand
ACTTTCCGTTACAAGGATTGCTACGGGCAGCTGCCTCAGGGCCTCGTGCTGGGTTCCGAGACAGCGTCTACCGTCAGTTCCAGGGGCACCTACCATTTTCCGGTGGAGAAGGCGTTCAGCGTAAAGCATGAGGACCACCAGTCTTCCGGCTATGACATGGAGGCCTGCAACTGGTCTAACATTCCTGACGTGGACCTTGCTCTGGCAGAAGATTATCCATGGACATTGGGCCAGTTCGTCTGGACGGGCTTCGATTACCTAGGTGAGCCGAGCCCTTACGATACCGATGCGTGGCCGAACCACAGTTCCATGTTCGGAATCATTGACCTGGCCTCAATTCCGAAGGACAGATATTGGCTTTACCGCAGCGTCTGGAACACGGAAAGTCCTACGCTTCATATAGTTCCGCATTGGACCTGGCCCGGCCGCGAAGGGCAGGTGACGCCGGTTTACGTCTATACTTCATGGCCTGAGGCCGAGTTGTTCGTGAACGGGGTTTCCCAGGGACGCCGCTCCAAGATGTCGCCGTCCGCGCCTTGCGAAGGCCTTCAGGATGAGGAGGTCGAGGGACGTTATCGCCTGATGTGGAATGATGTGGTTTACCGGAAGGGAGAGATCCGCGTCGTGGCCTATGACGCCGATGGCAATGCCGTCGCATCGGAGTCTGTCCGAACTGCCGGCAAACCGTATGCTCTCCGTCTTGAATGCGACAGGGATTCCATCGCGCGCGATGGGGAAGACTTGGCCTATGTGACTGTAAGTGTGGTAGATAAGGACGGCAATACCGTGCCTTCCGATACCCGCGAGGTCTTCGCCTCAGTGTCCGGTGCCGGCGAGTTCCGCGCCATCGCAAACGGCGACCCATGCTCGCTCGAACTGTTCCATCTCCCGCACATGCACCTCTTCGCCGGCAAACTCACGGTAATAGTCCGCTCCCGCGCCGATGCCGAAGGTCCTATTTATTTGAAAGTCAATGCAAAAGGGGTGAAGTCTGCCGAACTGGAGCTGTAGGGTGAGTCATTAAAAGGTGCAAAAGTGAAATTTATTTTCTAATTTCGCGGCCTGAAGAGTGAACCAACCAGATGACAGCCCTCTAATTTGAAGCAGTTTAAGGAAATATTCGATGCGTTTTATCCGAAGGTCTATGGCTATGCCCTGAAGGCCGGCGGACAGGAATGGCTTGCGGAAGAGATTGCCCACAATGTCTTCTGCAAGTTGTGGATGCATCGTGACAACTTGTCTCTCAAAGGAAAAGAAGATAAAGAGGTGATGTCCATCGTTTCAAGTTATCTTTTCGTGGTTACCCATAATGAGGTGAATAACTATTTCAGGGAATGCAAGCAGATTGAGCAGTTGAGAGAGAACTTCGCCGTTCAGCTCTGTTGTGAATCCCGCATTGAACAGACTGTTGACGCGAAAACCGCCCTCGGAATCATTGACAGGGTCGTGGAGGGTATGCCGGCAGTGCGCAAAGAAGTGTTCACTCTCAGCAGATATCATAACATGACCAATGAGTCTATAGCCAAGCGCCTGAAAATCAGCAAGAGAACTGTCGAAAAGCACATCAGTCTCGCGTTGGGACAGTTGAGGCTTGAGCTTGCCGCATATCAGATCTAGTGTATTTCTGTAAAAAAAAATCAAAAATTTTTCATTTTCCGTTACGTGTGACGTCCGGCATCTGCGTCTAAAGCATGCATTAAGGATTACTCGTATGAAAGAGGAAATTGACATATCGGAAGCCCGTGAAATCTGGAACAGCCCGTCTCCGCAGATGGACAAGGACCAGATAGATCGTGCGTATGAGTCCATTGGCGGCTATATCCTGAGATCCAGAATATCCAAAGGAATAAAAGCTTGCATCGGTGGAGTGGCCGCAGCTTGCCTGGTCATCGCGGGCGTATTTATCGGCAGAATCGAAAAACCGGAAATGGTAGCCGAAGTATATGCTCCTGAGTATGTGGAATATATGGCGGCAAACGGCGATATCAAGGAAGTTCTCCTTGCCGACGGGACCCGTGTCTATCTCAATGCCCAGTCCCGTTTGAATTGCGAAAAGAGCCTCACAGGTGCTACAAGAGACGTTTTCCTGTGCGGCGAAGCATTCTTCGAAGTAGCCAAGGATACGCTTCATCCGTTCATCGTACATGCTGCCGGAACGCAGATCAAGGTAACCGGCACCAAGTTCAATGTCAGGGCTTTTCCTGATGAGGACAGCAGCACCACGACATTGGTCGAAGGTGGCGTAGAAGTCAGGATTCCAGGACAGGTCAATCCTATAACATTGGTCCCTGGAACTGCATTGTCCGTGAGCAACAAGAATTTAAGCGCCTCGCTATTCGAGGTCGATGCGGTCAATGCGACCGGTTGGTATAGGGGAGAGTTCAATGCTTATCACATGACTCTCGAGCAGATTTGTCATAACCTTGAACGCCGTTTTGGAGTCAAAATATTCATAGCCAACCAAAATGTAGCGTCTAAATTGTTCTATGCGTCATTCGTAAACAACGAGGATGTAGAAGGAATACTGAAATCATTGAATGTAAACAAGGATTTTCATGTGAAGAAACATGAAAACTTGTATACGATTTATTGATAATTATAACTTTTTAAATATTCACTATGCTAAAAACCTCAAAATGCTTTGCGGGTATGGCTCTGCGTTGTCTGGCTGTCCTGCTGAGTTTCCTGATGGCAGGTGGTGTAATGGCTTCTGCCCAGCAGAAGAACATCTCACTGAAAGTGTCCAATGTCTCCATTGAGTCGGCATTGAACACTGTTAAGAGCCAATACGGAATCTCTATTGTCACTCAGATTGAAGGACTTGATCTTTCGTCCAAGGTGAGTGTTGACATCAAGAATGCTTCTGTCACTGAAGCGCTCAAGGAAATTTTCAAGCCCCAGCAGATCGACGTCAAAATCGATGGCAATGTGGCAATGATTTCAGCAGCTGCCGCCAAGAATTTCACCGTGAAAGGTATTGTTACCGATTCTGCCGGAGAACCGGTTCCGGGTGCCATGATTCTCGTAATGGGCACAAAAGACGGTGTGACTACGGATATTGACGGAGCATATTCCCTCACATTGGCCAAGCCTGCCACGCTTAAATGCACTTGTCTCGGTTTCGTGGACCAGGAGACGAAAGTCAGCAAAGAAAGCAATGTAAATTTCACAATGACGACATCCTCTGAATTCCTTGAGGAAGTGGTTGTAGTAGGTTATGGTTCACTCCGTCGCTCGCTCGTCTCCAGTGCCATCAGCAAGATGTCGATGGATGACAACAAACTTCGTAACGTGGACAGCCCTGCAGCTCTGCTCAGCGGACGTATCGCCGGTGTATCCGTGAGTGGCGGATCCGGTAACCTCGGTTCAGGTGAGCGTATGGTCATCCGCGGAATTTCGTCGCTCAACGCAGGTAATGAGCCGCTCTATGTGATTGATGGTGTGCCTATTACGAATACGAAGTCAAACCTTACCAACCTCGGTGAGGATATGAGTTCACTGGCCGTCCTCAATACCAGCGATATCGAGTCTATCGATGTGCTCAAGGACGCAGCCTCGGCGGCAATCTATGGTTCCCGCGCCAGCAACGGTGTCATTCTCATTACAACCAAATCCGGTGCGGCGGGAAAGGCCACAGCCCGTGTCAATGTCAGCACGAGTGTTTCGCAATTCCCTAATATCCACAAGATCAAGATGGCGGATTCGAAACTCTATGTGGAAGCATATAATGAGGGCGTTGACAACTATAACAAGCAGTATGGCTTGTCCATAGGTGATGCCAATTATAAAACTCACATTTATAATCCTTTCGGTACATTGCCTGATATGGATTGGATGGGTTCCATCACCAGACTTGGAATCAGCTACAATGCGGATGCTTCCTTCTCAGGAGGCAACAAGACCACCAATTTCTACATTGGCGCGAACTATAACCATAAAGAGGGTGTCATCAAGACCAACAGACTGGACAAGTTCAACTTGAAAGCCAAGATACAGCACGATTTTACCAAATGGCTTGAAGTCGGTGCGAACATGTCCGCAAACTACATGAAGACACATCAGGTGCCGGGAGCAAATGCCGGAACCATGATTATCGGACGTGCTTTGGAGCAGAGGCCTTATGACCGTATATATAAACCGGATGGAAGTTATTATGTCGGTGGTACCGACGGACTTTCGTTCCATAACCCTATTCAGATTCTCAATGAGCAGAATGCCTTTATCGAGAACCTCAGATTCCTCGGCAATGCTCACATGAATCTCAAGTTCTTGGATAATAAGATTTCTTTCAAAAACACGATCAATACGGATGTCACCCAACTGTACGACTATACTTTCTATAACTCCAAACATCCTTATGGAAAGGGCGTCGGCGAGATCATTGACAGGCATGAGACCATCATGAACCTGAGTTTCGACTCTGTCCTGAACTACAATGATACTTATCTCGGCGGTGATCTTGCTTTCAATGCAATGCTCGGCCATTCATTCCAGAAAGTGAGCACGAGAAACATTTCTCTTGACGGAAAAGGTTTCCCTTCTGATTCCTTCGACGTGGTCGGAGTTGCAGCGGAGTTGGCCGGCTATGGCGGCAACGCTTATGCCTATGCATTGGAGTCATACTTCGGTCGTCTTAACTTCGGTTATAAGGAAAGATATACCCTCACAGCTACATTAAGAACTGACGGTTCTTCCAAATTCCGTCCTAAATACCGTTGGGGCTGGTTCCCTTCAGTTTCGTTCGGTTGGAATGTGGGAAAAGAATCATGGATGAAGGATAGCGGAGTCGATATGAAACTTCGTGCAAGTTATGGTAAGACAGGTAACCAGGAAGGTATCGGCTTATTCTCTTCACAGTCCCAAATGGCTGGTGGCAAGAACTATATGGGGCATAGCGGTATATACTCGACCGTATTCGGAAACCCTAAGCTGACTTGGGAGAAGTCCGGTCAGATTGACGTCGGTGTCGATCTCGGTTTCTTCAATGACAAACTTACATTGATTGTCGACGGCTATGTGAAGAACACGACGGACCTGCTCTATTCCAAGCCTACTTATGCAACTTCCGGTACCACTTCCATCATGAGCAATGTCGGCTCTATCCGGAACAAGGGTATAGAAGTTACCATCGGAGGAAACCTTGATTTGGGACCTGTACACTGGACAACTTCATTCAACATTGCCCATAACAAGAATACCGTAACTTCCATCACCGGAAACGATGACCTTATCGCAATCGGTGGAAACCGAGTTCTCAAAGTAGGTGAGGAAGTGGGAACATTCTATCTCTTCAAATTCGACGGCGTATACCAGTACGATGCCGAGGTTCCTGAAGCGCTTTATGCGGAGGGGGTGAGAGCCGGAGACTTCAGGTATGCAAACCTTGACGGCGATGCTGAAAATCTGATCAATGATACTGACCGCGCTGTCAAATACTCTTCCAATCCGAAATTCAGCGGAGGTTGGAGCAATACCTTCTACTGGAAAGGCTTGAGTCTTGATGTGTTCCTTTCGTATTCTTATGGCGCGAAAGTATATTTCGGACAGGGAAAGAACATTACGAGATGCTCCACCAATATGGGTGTAAGAGAAGAAATGGCTGTCAACAGATGGACAGGTCCAGGAAGCACCAATGTGTATGCACGAGCTATCGCCGGTTCATCATGGAATACCAAAAATTCCGATTACTTCCTTTATGACGGCTCGTTTATCAGACTCCGTTCCCTTACACTTTCTTACAATTTCGGAAAGAAAGTCCTCGAGAAGATTCATATGAAAGGTCTTAGGGTATTCGCGCAGGGCGACAACCTGTTCCTTCTTACAAGATATCCGGGCTATGACCCTGAAGTTTCAAGCAATCTCGATGCGAGATTCTTCGGAGTGGACGACCTCAATGTTCCTCAGCCGCGTACATTTACTTTCGGTTTAAACCTAACTTTCTAAACAGGGATATAAATGAAAAGATATATTACACTTGCACTGTCCGTGCTGATGGTGCTGAATTCATGCTCGCAGATGCTGGATATATATCCGCGTTCCGCGATTTCTCCTGACGGAGTGACGGCAAATGACCTTTCTGCTCTTCGTTACGGCGTTTATGCTGCCATGCAGAACAAACCCGGCACCACAGGCTATATGTGCTTCGATGTTCTCGGTGGTGACATTACCAAGAAGAACTACAATCCGATAGATCTCTACAATGGCTACATGAAGACACTCGGCTCAAATGTTACGGATCAATGGAACAGTTCCTATAATGAACTTTATCATGTGAACGTGCTTCTTGCTGCTGTGGAAAAGGCCGGTATTGAGGCAAATAAGGTCATCTATGGAGAAGCACATTATTTCCGTGCGATGATTTATATGAACCTCGTGACGAGATGGGGAGGCGTGCCGATTCTCAGAGTCAATACCTCGGACAGAGTGGCGAGAGACACTGTTGAGGACTGCTGGGACTTTATCAATGAAGAGCTCCAGCTCGCCATCGACAATCTTGAGACTTCTACAGACATGTATATGGTTTCCAAGGAAGCTGCACAGGCTCTTGCCGCCAGAGCATACCTCTATCAAGGAAACATGAAGAAAGCCGCCGAACTCGCAGAAGGCCTTATTACCAGCGGTAAATATGCTCTCGAAAAGGACTTCAGCAAGATTTTCGGATATGAGCGCAAAGCCAATTCGGAGACAATCTTCGCCTTCAATATGGATGATACTGAAACATCCATCAAACTCGGCTCGCAGTACTTTACGTATGATTATGTGAACAAGGGTAGCGGATGGTATTTCCCGACGCAGACGATTATCAATCTTTTCGATGCCAATGACACGAGACTGCCGGTTTCCGTCGTTACGGTAGGTACTGACAAGTGTATGGGCAAATATCCTGGCGGACAGGCATATTCAGACCCGATAATCATCTCGAGAATCGGTGAGATCTATCTTATCAGCGCTGAGGCACTAGGTTTTCCTGACGGATGCGAGCGTCTTAACCAGCTTCGTAGAATGAGAGGCCTTTCAGATAGCACGGCAAGCTCCGAAGCCGAACTTAAAGAAGCCGTTCTTCAGGAGAGAAGGCTCGAACTCCTAGGTGAAAACCTGATATGGTATGATTATATCCGTCAGGGCAAGGCGGTCGAAAGATTGGGTATCACCAAAACACAGACATTGTTCCCTATTCCGGAAGGAGAAATCAGGGAGAACCCTCTGCTCAAGCAGAATCCTGGTTGGGGTGGAAATGAACTATAAAACAGCAAGAAAATGAAATCATTGAAATATATAGTCGCTGCTTCACTTGCATTGGCAGCTTGTCAGGAGAAACCTGTTCAGCCTGATTATGTGAGCAATGAACCGAAAACTGAGGTGGCTAAAACGCTCATTGAGAAGACAGATATGATAGCTGCTCTCTATTCGGACAGTGAGACTGTAATTACTGACGGATTGACAATGACGGCATTGAGCTATCTCGGCATGGACGGATGTCCTATGAGGATATGGTTCCTCAGGGCGGACCTGTCGAAACCGAATCTTTGTCTGGACCAGGTGTATGCAGGAGATGTATTCCAGAGCGCAGGAAGCAAACTTACGGAAATGGCAAAAAAAGCAGACAGTCCGGATCATTTCGTGTGGGCTGCAACCAATTCCGATTTCGGCTCGGAGACTCAGAAAGGCCCTCAGGGCATCTTCCATCATGAAGGGAAATGCTATAAGAACACTTTCAATGTCCTTGCATCGTCACCGAATCGTCCAAGATGCTTTTTCTATATGACGCCGGACAAGAAAATCCGTATGGCGGACAAGGCTGATTATGAAAAAGTAGTGTCTGAAAATCCGGATATCGTGGAGGCAGGGGCAGGTGGACCGCTTCTTATCATTGATGGTGTGTCCCAGAATATCCCTTCACAGAAGGACGGACTTTCAGAACGCCATCCGAGAACTTGTATGGGTGTCGAGAAAAACGGCACGACAGTATGGATGATGGTTGCGGACGGTCGTCGTTATACATGGTCCAACGGCCTGTATTACAATGATATGTGCAAGATCATGTCTGCTGTAGGCTGTCATAATATGATGAATCTTGACGGCGGCGGTTCTTCAGAAATGATAGTGCGTGCCTCTAAAGATAAGAATGAATACAATGTAATTAACTGGACCAATGATAATGGCGGAGAAGAACGCACATTGTATACGGGCATTTTATTCGTAACGAAAAAGTAAAGACGTATGAACAATATATTCAAGACAATCTGCCTCATGCTGACAGGTGCAGCGCTGGCATCTTGTGCTCCTGATTTTCCTGATAACAAGGACTATCCTTTCATTAGTGAAAATACCGGACAGACACCTGAAATTACATTCTCCGGGGAGAAGGATATCAAAGTTGGAAAGACGGGTGGAGAATTCAAAGGTTCTTTCAAATCGAACCTTCCGTGGGTCGCTGAAAGCCTTGTTGACTGGATAGAAATCACAAGTGATAAAAGAGGTATGGGAGGAAACGGTGACAATGCATTGGCTTTCACTGTTACCCGGAATACGACTCTCAAGTCCCGTACAGGACAAATCCGAATATCTATTACAAGCGATGCAGAAGCCTGTATAAAAGTGGTTCAGGAACCAAGCCTTCCTGAAGACCTTGGCAATAAATGGTTTGTCAAACCGGGAGCTACAGGAAAAGGTTCTTCTTGGGAGGATGCTATAGATCTTGGCGAGGCTTTGAAGGCGTGTGCAAATTCAGACAAGTTGTATCTTGCTGCCGGAACATATACTCCTACACAATATGCAGGAGGCAGCAGTGAAGCAAACAAGACTTTTTACCTGTCTCAGAACGTAAAGATAATAGGAGGTTATCCTGAAAATCCTACTGCTGATGATGTGCCGAATCCATCCGTAAACAAGACTATTCTTAGCGGGGACGGAAGTTCTACACTTCACGTCTTGATAATTGGAGCGCCTAAAGATGATACTTACATCGTGGATATCAGTGGCATTACAGTCACTGGCGGATGCAATACGGCAACTTCAGCCGGATCCAACAAACTGAATGGTGAATTTTTCTACACAGGTTATGCGGCTGGTGCGTATGTGCTCGGTTCTAAAGTGAAATTTACTGATTGCGTTATCAAGGATAATAAATCTGCCAGGTTTGTCTCAGGAATGTTCTGTACGAACAATTCGTATGTGGAGATGGAGCGTTGCGAAATCACTGATAATGAAGTTGCCGGCGAAGGTGATGGAACTGCAGCCGGAATACATAATTCCGGAACTATGATTCTCAGGAACTGCGGTATCAGACGTAATACAGGTACCACATCTTCACTTGTCGGTGGCTTTTATAATTTCGACTTGAATAAGAAAACTAATACTGCACGAGCATATCTCTATGGTTGTGAGTTTGAAAATAATGCCGCTGCTGTCAGCTGGAAGAAGTGCAGTAATTTCTATGGCCGTGAGAATTCCTTCTCCGTGCTCGTCAATTCTACTTTCTATGGTTCGGATGCAGGAAAGAACACTCCTGTCTTGATTTATGGTACAGGTGCCGCTGATACTGAAGCGTATATAATCAGCTGTACCGTCGCGGGAAATATAACCAATGACCCGGCGGTCTGCATCGGTCTTGCACAGGTGGACAGTAAGGTGATGGTTTATAATACGATAGTTTCAGGAAATGAAGGCGGACGCGATGGTATATGGTCGGTAAAGAGTAATATGTCAACATTCCTTGACCAGAGGACCGAGACCACTTCTTATTCTATAAATGCAGAAAAGGTGTTTGGCGATGACAAGGTTGCGGAAGGATTGCTTTTCGACCCTGCTACAATGCTCGGAAAACCTGCTGATGGTGTAGTCCCTCTAATCGGCGCAGGCAATCCGGCCCTCACAAACGGTATGACGGCAGACCAGCTGAAAGCCATCAAGTGCGGCAGAAAACCGGAAATTGATGAAACTGAAGTGGTCAAAGACCAGAAAGGCAACCCTCGTACCGGTAGAGTTATGGGCGCCTATGTAGGAAAATAATCAATACAATACTAAACTAGACTATGCTTCAAGGGAGTTGTCCGTCACGGACAGCTCCTTTTTTTAACTTTACACATTCCCGCAGACATCAATTTCCTATGGTTGCTTTCAGCGCTTGAGCTTCTCAATCTGGAGGTGGCATATAGAAAAAAAAGAGGAGCAACCTCACGGCTGCCCCTCTCCAAAAACGTTTCAGGGACACACTCTCCGTCCGCCAAAGCTTAAATCACGGCAATCCTCGACGCTTTCGCGGAAATCTGCATTGGCCTCCTCAGATCGTGTGGTGCGTAATTAGTTGGTAAGTAAATAATTAGCCGTTTTCAGAGTTTGCGAAACATCAACTCTGAAAATGCCTAATCCCTTGTGAAACAGAGCCTTATGCTCCACGGAAACTGTAAGTGTCCGAGGTGCAGGGCAATTACGGATCTCAGTCCACTGCGGTTAAAAATGTTGAGAATGGAGAAATGTCTCCCGAAAGGGTTAATGCCAATGGCAGTCAGGGCGACACAGGGAGCCCGCTTTCACGCAGAAGATTGAACAACTTGTCTCGGCCTATATCATGGCCGTTTTCCGCGAGCTTGAATTGAAGTTTACGCGCGCCTAGACGGGGCATGTCCTTCCGGATTAGCCTGAACTCACTGATGATGGCAGTGTTGTCGATCTCTTCCGAGCTGGCAGCATGTTGGTCGTCTTAATCCTTGTTCTTGTGTAAGATGGTCTCAGAGTCTTTTTTACTCTTCTACTTCTTCTGGGTATCTTGCTGCTGCTTCACAGATTGCAAGTGCTTTGGAGCAGGCATTATACAAGCTCCTGTTTTGTTTCCCCACTTCAGAGTTAAGCCATGTTTTGTAAATATTTCTTCTGGACTCGTTGTCCAAGTATCTACTGTTTTGGAGGTTGGTTTCTTTGTATTCATATTTACCTTTTAATTTGTCAATGATATTATTAACTTCCTCTTGACTGAAGCAAGTAACGGATAATTCATTAGTACTAAAATGATAACTACTACCAGCTATACCTAATTCTAGTAATGTTTTTTCAATTTGTTCTATTGTAATACCTTCTGGTGTTTTAAACACTATTTCCAAAGCTGTTGCTTCTTCTTTTGAAGCGACATAGTTAGCTGCAATTGCAGCATGTCTTAATCCTTGTTCTTGTGGAAGATGGCTTCAGAGTCCTGGCAGTTGGACCGCAAGTTCAAGGGTGAGGGTCTTAATCCTTGTTCTTGTGGAAGATGGCTTCAGAGTCACCTTCAAAGTTCTAAGAGAAGGGGGATTCTGTGTCTTAATCCTTGTTCTTGTGGAAGATGGCTTCAGAGCAATGTATAGATGCCCAAACTGTGACTCCACATATGAGTCTTAATCCTTGTTCTTGTGGAAGATGGCTTCAGAGCAGAATATACCAACTCACCAATGGTGACAAGGTCATCAGTCTTAATCCTTGTTCTTGTGGAAGATGGCTTCAGAGACAGTGTATCTCAAAGATGGATATGTTTCTTGGCAACTGTCTTAATCCTTGTTCTTGTGGAAGATGGCTTCAGAGAGTATGACCACTACTATGCTACAGTGTATCTCAAAGATGTCTTAATCCTTGTTCTTGTGGAAGATGGCTTCAGAGTTTATTCGGAAAAGAAATTAAAACTCTTGAACAGCGTTGTCTTAATCCTTGTTCTTGTGGAAGATGGCTTCAGAGATGACCAGAAGAACTTCTGTGCTGTAGCCAAGGCTGTCTTAATCCTTGTTCTTGTGGAAGATGGCTTCAGAGTGATGACCAGAAGAACTTCTGTGCTGTAGCCAAGGCTGTCTTAATCCTTGTTCTTGTGGAAGATGGCTTCAGAGTGATGACCAGAAGAACTTCTGTGCTGTAGCCAAGGCTGTCTTAATCCTTGTTCTTG
>OHPH01001138.1_pt1 | contig 11943 bp, 10 predicted proteins | sample 1577681 | NCBI WGS metagenome assembly OHPH01 (sample SAMEA3879603, study PRJEB24766) | human gut metagenome | biome: human-associated habitat; feature: feces | place: USA | collected 1985/1987 | reverse complement strand
GGCCGGATGCAAGACCCTCTACACAGCTCTGGTGGAATCGGCAGGTACATGGTATATCATCGCCGGTTCGTCTAGGGATGAGGATGTGGCCTGTCTCCGGGTGTTCCATGCCGTGAATGAGTCTGCCATCGGATATTATACCGCCGCCGATGCCGGTTCCAACAGTGAGGTACATTCCCGAGTTGAGTCCTTTCAGTGCTCCATACAGGTATTCACCCCAGGCTGCTGCGTTTACGTCTGTGTCCACCACAACCAGGCAGCCAAGCGCATCCGTAAATGCTTTGTAAAGGCTGAATCCCTCCCAATCTTTCTTGGGACTCCTCATGATGGAGCCGTAGGTAGGGGAATTAGGATTGATGTCGGCCGGGCCAAATGTACCGATTCCGAGAGCGGATATGTCATATTTCTTAAAGTAATCTATCATGGCAGGCAGGGACTGGTCAGGTGTGCCCGTCGGTATGGATATTCTGTCTATTATATTCTTGTCTGCATCGCCTATGGCACAAACCATCTTGGTGCCACCGGCTTCAAGTGCGCCGTAGTACATATTTCCTCCTTGGTGCCATGTTTATATGGCAGAAATTTTTCAAAATTATATACATTATATATGCCGTGTCACTTATCTTCAAGCCCGGATTTGCGTCGGTACTTGTGGAATATAAAAGAGAATTGGTGTACGCTTTTTTGGACACTTGACAAGATAAGATAGAGCCATATTAAGGAGCTTGATAGAGGCTTGAAGCTTGGAAGATAAAGTGTACAGGAGGCGTGATCATGATAAAAGGATATTTTGTTTCGGAAGGGTATATGGGATATGTGGACGGAGAGTACCAGCTTTTCGCTGATGAAAGAGATTATGTTGAGTATATAGAAGATTAGCCATTTAGCTTCTTGACCTTAGCATAACTTATGTTATGATGAGGCATATGGGTTAATACACAGGGATTACAATACGGATGGTGCTGCTATGAAAATCTGCAAGGTGATTCATGAGTTTGTATATCATGGATAATCTAAATATATACAAGGAGCAAACATAGTGGAAAAGGTATTGAACAAAAAAGAATATGTTATGGATATGACAGAGGGAAGCAGTATGAAACTGATCATGAAGTTCTCAGTTCCGCTACTTATAGGCAATCTATTTCAGCAGGTATACAGCCTGGTTGATTCGATAGTGGTTGGTCGTCATCTAGGGGCAAATGCGCTTGGCGGTGTGGGATCAGTTGGAATGATCAGTTTCCTGTTTTTTTCTTTGTGCAATGGAATGGCATCTGGAATAGGTGTTGTCATATCAAGATATTTTGGAGCGAAGAAAGAAGAGCAGGTAAAAAAAGCCATAGCAAATGCATTGTTTGTCATATTGGCGGTTGGTGCACTCATGAGTATACTGGGATATTGTTTTGCGGGGCCTATTATAAGGCTCATGAAGACCCCTGCAGAGACATTTGACTACGCATATACATACATGAGGATCACCTGTGGATTTACGATAGCGGTGGCTATTTATAACGGAATTTCTGCTGTGCTAAGGGCACTTGGGGATTCAAAGACCCCTCTTATATTTCTCATGATTGCTTCTGCCATAAATGTTGTGCTTGATATAGTGTTTGTCATATACATGGATATGGGCGTTGCCGGTGCCGCATATGCAACGGTTCTCAGTCAGATCCTGTCTAGCGTTGGCTCTATATGTTATGCGGTGAAAACCAATCCCTATTTCAGACTGAAGAGAGGCCATTTCAAGTTTGACAGAGATATAATGAAGGAAGATTTCAGTATCGGTATACCAATGGCGGTTCAGACTTCCATGATATCAATATCCTGCTCAATACTGCAGACCCTTATAAATGGATATGGTCCGGAGGTCATGGCTGCATATACTGCAACAGGAAAGGTTGAGGGAATCATATTCCAGCCGTTTAGTTCTCTGGGACTTGCATTGTCTACATTTGCAGGACAGAACTGTGGTGCACGCAAGTACGAAAGGGTGCGCAGAGCGGTATGGCAGACAGAGCTCATCACGCTGGCTCTTGGTGCAGCATTGTTCTGTCTGGTAGCAGTTTTCAGGGAAAATGTTGTGGGATTTTTCGTGACGGAGGAGAATGTCATAAGGCTTGGCGCAAAGGGACTTGTGATATCCGGAAGTATGTATATTGCACTTGGAACGATATATACCATGAGAGGCGCATTAAATGGAATGGGGGATGTGGTGTTCTCCATGCTGAATGGTGCTCTTGAGGTGGGAGGAAGGATAGTATTTGCACTGATACTGATGTATGTGTTAAAGATGGGATTCTGGGGAGTGTGGTATACGAATATATTTACATGGATTGTGATAGCACTCACCGCATCTGTGAGATTTTCTGTGTATATAAGAAAGTGTCAGAGAGAAGATGACGGTACGGAAAATGCATAGATAATAATTAATATAGCAAGGACGCCTTTTGGGGGGCGTCCTTCTTCGATTCAATCACATTGATACTCCAAGGGGCATAGGTGTTATGAATTAGCATACTTTATATTTTGACAAAAATTCAGCGCTATATTATCTTTAATACAGAATAAACAGGAGATGTCCATATATGTCAGGGGAAAGATCAGTGGATGTTGAAAAAATAAATAATAATGAAAAAGGCTTTGAACCGGCGCATATCAGAAGTGTGATCTCGCTGGCTCTGTTCAGCTTTGTATTTCTGGGTATGGAATTCTTCTTCGACAGCAGAGCTGCGGAGTTTGTGGATGCCAGAAGTGTTCTGTTGTATCAGAGTGTGATACTGCTGGCCAGTGCGGTGGGACTATTCATATATGCACTGATTGAGAGATATGTCGGCAGCAAAATCAAACAGATAATAATTATTACTTTGAATATAGTGGAGGTTGCCGCGCTCGCAGCGATAATACTGTGTTCCGGCAAATTGATACTGTTATATGGAATTATATTCTTTATTGTGTGTGGTGTTATGGGAGGACGCGTGTATCACGATGTGAGCCGCGATTATACGGATAGAAAGCATCTTACGGTAATTGTGGGAATTTCATATGCACTTGGACTGCTTCTGCAGTATATCAATTATAATCTTATAGACAATGTGATCCTGCGTATGGTTATGTTCTCGCTGGCCATAGTGGCACTTGCAGTGATACTTTTTCTGGCCAGAGATGAATACGCAGAAGCGGACACATACATGGTAGATGAGCGGAACAAAACGGATTGCAAAGAAAAATGTGACGAAACAACTCCTGATAGCGGATCGGTGGCTGTGGCGCTTGTGATGGTTGTTCTTCTTATGACGTTTATATTTTCCGCACTGGATAATGTTGTGACCGTTGTCCACGCTGAGGGCGGGGCAGATGTGGGGCAATGGCCAAGGTTGTTTCTCGCATTAAGCGGAGTTGCAGCAGGCTTCTTGTTTGATATAAAAGATCAGCGCTTTATGAATCAGATGATGTACTGCGTTACAGTGTTGTCCGTTATAGCCATGCTTATCATAGAGTTTGGAGGGGCATTTATCATAGGTCTGATTGTATTCTATCTTGCAGCCGGATTCTTCGTAGTGTATTTCACGACAGGATTCATAAATGTATCCTATGGAATGCGTTGGTCAGCGCTTTGGTCTGGTGCCGGAAGGGCAGTCAACAACATTGGTGCGGGTATTGTGGGAATAATATCATATATGCTGATAGATTCCCCCGGAATCATGGTTATGAGTGTAGTGGTCATATTGTTGCTGGTACTTATAAGCATTGCGGTATTTGTGCTTGAAAATCTACAGAAGGGACAATATAGACGATATGATGAAGAAAAAGTGACGAAATCGGCGGAGAATTCTAACGCAAGAGTTGAGGTTGATTTTGAATGCTTTGCAGATGCTCATCACCTCACTGGACGTGAGCGGGAGGTGTTGCAGAAGCTGCTTGTATCTGATGGCAGTGTACAGGATATAGCGGATGAGCTGTACATATCAAGGGCATCCCTATATAGGCATATATCTTCCATGAATGAGAAGACTGGAACGAAGACCAGAGTAGGCCTTATTCAGTATTATTATGGATGGCATGAGGAATGATGATTGCGTGAGAGTTGATTGCTATGGAAGTATAAGTGTGCCAGATTGAAAATACACATATGGATTAGATAAAAGTGATGAATGAATGTAAAATTGAATATATAGCACATATTGAGACATATGTAACGTTATGAAAACGACAGCAGATGACTATAATCTATGACATAAAACAACAGGTGAGTTACTTACCTGTAGACGAAGAATATCATAGAAGGGGGAATGACTATGAAGCATTTCAGGAGATTGACATTTCTGCTGTCGTTTATTTTTATTCTGACGGTAGGCGGTGTCACGGCGATGGCCGCAAACAATGGCCCGTGTGAGGATGAGGAGTGGAGCTTTGCATATGTTGAGTTCTACAATCCGGATAATAACGAAGCGATATATGTGTACAGCTTCAGGACTCCGCAGGCAGGAACAACTACCAGTGCCAAAGGTGCGGTGTATGACAAGAGTACGAACACTTTGACACTCACCAATTGTAATTTGCCGGATTACAGGGTCGTTACCAATATGATGGGCGATGATTTTAAGATCAAGCTCGTGGGAACGAGTCATGTAAGTGCATTGTATGCATGGGGAGATGGATATGGCGGTTCTGTGGAAATCGTTGGTGACGGTAAATTGTATGTCAACGAGAAGCAGAAGTCAACTGACGCAATAGTTTTACAGCCGGAGGGAACAAGATCATACTTCAAGATAAGCGGAAATGCTGAGGTACACGCATTTGCGGGAAAGACGGACGGCAACCTTGTTCTGGCCATGAACACAACGGTTGCAGATTGTTTTGCTGTAAATGGTCTGACCGGTCTTCAGAAGACACAGGCAACCAGAATGAACTATGAGCAGATACAGAGCATAGAGATTGATCTGAGCGGTGAAGGTGACATTTGTCAGGTGTACAAAAAAGCTGATGATAAGAAATTGTATACTGTGACGGAGGGGGTGTGTACCGAGTATAATCCAGATGGAACGATAAAGGCAGAGAATGTGCGTATATATACAGAGTATGAGCTCATGTCTATACCAGGAAACGATGGAAAGTATTATATGCATGAGCTGAAGACTACAGAGGGTACATTCAACGCTGAGGAGTGTGGATACACCGATACACAAGAATCTGTTGCCGGATATTCTTTCAGATCCTCTTCACCTGCATATGTGTACATTGAGGAGAAGACGGGCGATAAGTGTGTATTTTTATATAATTCAATAGATAATAACTACAAAGATTATGCATATTTCAAATATGACATAGCAGGTGTACTTGGCGATGTGACAGACAAGTATGGAAATGTGTCATCATATTGTATGGTGGAGAAGTCAGAAGACAATGTTTCATTTACAAGAGACCAGTATTACAGCAATGAGTATATGTTGTCACAGGGTTACAAGGTATCCGGTGAGCTTGAATATATACAGAACACTTACGTGGTGTATAGTAATGCCGCGTCTGGCGTCCTCACAGCAAAGACGACCGTATGTAAGCACGCCACAAAGGTGAACACTGTGACAACAAAAGCAACAATGTCGAAGGCTGGCGTCATCACCACAACGTGTAAGTCATGCGGCAAAAAGCTTTCGACATCCAGAATATCCAAGGTGTCTACAATTAAGCTTAATACGGCTTCGTATGTATATAATGGAAAGGTCAGAACACCGGCGGTTACAGTAAAAGATGCCGCTGGGAATATTCTGACAAAGAATAAGGATTACAAGGCCACCTACAGTGCGGGGAGAAAAAATGTAGGAAAATATTCGGTCAAGGTCACATTGTGCGGAAATAAATATAAGGATTCGAAGACAATGTATTTCACCATCAATCCGAAGGGAACCACCATTGCTGCGACTGCGTCCGGCAAGTGCCGCATGACAGTCAGATGGAACAAGCAGATGACACAGACAACGGGTTACCAGTTACAGTATTGTGCAAATAAGAATTTCAGAAGTGGCACAAAGGTAAAGACTGTAAGCAAGAACAAGACGATCAGAACAAGTGTCAAGAAGCTTGCGAGTAGAAAGACATACTATGTACGTGTGAGAACCTACAAGACAGTAAAGATAAATGGAAAGTCAGTGACATTTTACTCTGCGTGGAGCAAGGCGAAATCTGTTAAAGTAAAATAGCTTAATAACATCCTTTTGAACAACGGGGCGTATACAGAACATAACAACAGTTTTGTATACGCCCCACTTTTTGTGTGCAAAACAGGCAGATGGTATTATAATATACAAAGGCGATGTGAAGCTTCAGCCATGTACAAAGATGGATGACTGGTGCTTCAGTATACAGACAGGAGTTATTATGAAGAAGATACTTGTGGCGGTTGACTCTTTCAAGGGAAGCATGACGAGTCTTGAAGCGGGGAATGCCATAAAAAAAGGAATAAAGTCAATATTGCCGGATACAGAGGTCAGGGTACGTCCTGTGGCTGATGGCGGAGAGGGCACTACTGATGCTCTTATATATGGAAGAGATGGTGTCAGCAGAGAGCGATGTTATGTGACCGGACCGCTTGGTGATAGGATCACTGCGGAATATACAATATATAATGCCGCAGACGGGCGAACTGCTGTCATGGAGATGGCAGCGGCGGCGGGGCTTCCACTTGTTCCGGAGAACCGGAGAGATCCGATGCATACGACTACATATGGTGTCGGTGAGATGATAAATGATGCCGTTTCAAAGGGATGTGAGCGTTTTATCATCGGGATAGGTGGTAGTGCAACGAATGACGGCGGGATAGGAATGCTTCAGGCTCTTGGATTTTACTGTCTTGATGCGGATGGTCATGAGGTGCCATATGGGGCAGAGGGGCTTGGAGTCCTTGAAAGGATTGTTATTCCGGGGAAGATGCTTGTCCGTAAGAATTCATCAGAGCTGGCTGTAGCAGATCCTGTCGATACGCCAATTGTAGGCACTGCTGCGATATCTGGTGCAGGTGCTGTCGATGAGTCATGTGTAGATGATGATGACTTTGCATCCAGACTATCACGCTGTACATTTAGTATCGCCTGTGACGTGACTAATCCCCTTGTGGGGGAGCTAGGGTGCAGCCGTGTATTTGCACCGCAGAAGGGTGCAGATGCGGAGATGGTGGAAATCATGGATGGCTACATGAAAAACTATGCTGACGTTGTGGAAAGATCAGCTGAGGGAAAGTCTGACAGAAACACTCCGGGTGCTGGCGCTGCGGGCGGACTTGGATATGCGTTTCTCATGTTCCTAGGTGGAAAACTTATGCCGGGAATAGATATAGTTCTGTCAGAGATAGGGCTTGAGGCGGATGTAGAGTGGGCAGATATTGTCATAACCGGTGAGGGCAGGATAGATGCCCAGACCATGATGGGCAAGACCCCATTGGGAGTCGCAAAGCTTGCAAAGAAACACGGCAAATATGTGATCGCCATAGGAGGATGTCTTGGGGATGGCGCGGAGAACTGCGTCAAAGAAGGAGTGTTCAATGAGTGCTATGCAGTAAACAATGTGCTTGGGATAGATGACAGTGATCCGGAGCAGGTGAGAACGGCGATGAAGCCTGAAAATGCTGCGGCGAATCTGACGACGTGTGCCGCAAAGATCACAGAACTTAAGGAACAGATGTCGGCACGTGTGTGCAGACCTGCACGGCTTAGATAGATATGGTATTAAATTGTTTGAAACAGAATCAGAGGCGTGTGAATTTTTTCTGCAAAAAATGAAGAGATATGCAAGAAAATAAATTTACTACTATATAATACGAGGAGGAGACAAAGATGACAAGAGAAGAAGCGTGGGAATTACTCACAGAGTACAACAAGGATGAGTTCCATCTGGAGCATGCACAGATCGTAGAGGGAACCATGAGGTATTTTGCAAGGGAGCTTGGTTATGGCGATGAGGAAGAGTTCTGGGGAATAGTCGGACTGCTTCACGATCTGGACTTTGAACAGTATCCTGAGCAGCACTGCATCAAGTCCCAGGAGATCATGAGAGAGCACGGTGTCGATGAGAGAATCATACATGCGACGGCAAGCCATGGCTATGGTATCACGGTTGACATAAAACCAGAACATGAGATGGAGAAGGTTCTCTATGCTGTGGACGAGCTTACAGGACTTATCGGAGCGGTTACACTCATGAGACCATCAAAGAGTGTTCAAGATCTGGAACTCAAGTCAGTTAAGAAGAAATACAAGAGCAAGGGATTTGCTGCGGGATGCTCCAGGGAGGTCATCGAAAGAGGTGCAGATATGCTTGGTTGGTCACTTGATGAATTGATCACCAAGACTATAGAGGCACTCAGGACATTCAGACCATGATCGGGGGTATAAAGAAAATCGGAGAATTTGTCCGCAAAGAGACAGTGCTCACCGTGGCACTTCTGCTGGCGGTGATATCGGCATTTATCGTGCCTCCGGACAGCGCGTATGTGGACTACATAGATTTCAGGACACTTGCGATACTTTTCTGTCTTATGACAGTGGTCGCGGGATTTTCACAGCAGGGGATGTTTGGCATCATAGCGAAAAGTATGATAAATCGTATGGGTTCGCTCCGGGCGGTGACAATTGTCCTGATATTCATGTGTTTCTTTTTCAGCATGTTTATCACAAATGATGTGTCGCTCATAACATTTGTACCGATGACACTCACGGTCCTTGGTATGGCAGGAGAGGAAGTACTCACCAGATGGATGGTGCCGGTGATAACCCTCCAGACCATAGCTGCGAACCTTGGCAGTATGCTGACACCCATAGGCAATCCGCAGAACCTGTATCTGTACGGACTTGCAGGGATCAGCGCAGGCAGGTTTGTATTGCTCATGCTGCCATATACAGTGGCATCGGCAGTGCTTCTTGTGATATGTGTCATAGTATGCATGAAAGGAAAAAACAGGCAGCTTGAGATCAGACTTTCAGGCGGTGATATACAGGTGAACAGGAAGCTGGTGGGTATATATAGCATACTATTTGTGCTGTCGCTGCTCACCGTGGCGCGGATCGTCCCATACTGGGTGACATTTGCGGTAGTGCTTGTGGTAGTCCTTATAGGCCAGAGAAGATTGCTGCTGCAGGTAGACTATTCGCTGATATTCACATTTGTGGGATCCTTCGTGTTTATCGGAAACATGGGAAGAATAGAAGGATTTAGGACATTTGTGGAGAGTGTTCTTGGCGGGCATGAGATGATCACATCAGTACTTGCAAGTCAGGTCATAAGTAATGTGCCAGCGGCGGTGTTATTGTCGGGATTTACAGATAAATACACAGATCTGATAGTCGGTACCAATCTCGGAGGACTCGGAACTTTGATTGCGTCCATGGCAAGTCTGATCTCATTCAAATACGTGGCGAGACAGGACAAGGGCGCCAGAGGAAGATATCTGGCATATTTCACATTTGCAAATGTGCTGTTCCTGGTGGTGCTTATATGCATGTGGAAAATAATATTTTAGCCAGAAAAATATTGCCCTTAGATGGCAGTAGTCATAAAATAGAAAGGTAGGTTTCTTCAAATTAAGGAGGCAGATAATATGAGTAAGAATCTTGGTGCAAAACCTATGCTGGTGCCACAACCGGTCATGATGATCGGAACATACGATGCCGATGGCAATGCAAATGTCATGAATGCGGCATGGGGCGGAATAGTCGGAGCAAATGAGATCATATTTGACCTTGGAAGTCATAAGACTACCGAGAATATAAAGCTGAACAAAGCGTTCACAGTTGCCATTGCTGATGCAGAGCATGTGGCAGCCTGTGACTATGTGGGAATCGTGTCGGCAAATGACGAGCCAGACAAGATGAAGAAGGCTGGTTTTACAACCAGAAAGAGCGAGTTTGTAAATGCTCCAGTCATCAACGAGCTTTCACTGACAATGGAGTGCAAGCTCAAGGAGATCATAGACGGGGACAAGTTCCTCGGCGAGATTGTAAATGTTGTTGCAGACGACCGTATCCTGGGCGATGACGGCGAGATCACATATGAAGAGTTCCATCCGATCGTGTTTGACACCATCGGACATGGATATTTTGCACTCGGCGACAGGGTTGGCGATGCTTTCTCAGAGGGTAATAAGTTGAAGTAGACAAGCTTGTAACTTGGGAAAATCATCAAATTGTACATTGTAACATGAAAAAATTAGCCGTTTTTGGAAGAAAAACCTTAATTTTTCAAGCAAATGTTCAATATACATATGGAAAAAGGCGAAATAATGTGATATAACAGACACATATAAAAAAGCACAAGCTAAAGTGAAAGGAAGATTTAGATATGGATAAGAAGAATATCGATTGGGCAAACCTTGGATTTGGCTATGTTCAGACAGATAAGAGATTTGTAGCAAATTATAAGGATGGAGCATGGGATGAGGGTACACTCACAGAGGATCCTAACGTAGTATTAAACGAGTGCGCAGGTGTTCTTCAGTACGCTCAGACAGTTTTCGAGGGAATGAAGGCTTACAGAACAGAGGATGGACGTGTTGTATGTTTCCGTCCTGACCTCAACGCAAGCAGAATGGCAGACTCAGCAAGAAGACTTGAGATGCCACCTTTCCCAGAGGATAGATTTGTACAGGCAATAGTAGATACAGTAAAGGCAAATATTGATTATGTACCACCTTACGGATCAGGTGCTACATTATATATCAGACCATATATGTTCGGTTCAAATCCAGTTATAGGTGTTAAGCCGGCAGACGAGTATCAGTTCAGAATCCTCACAACACCAGTTGGTCCTTACTTCAAGGGCGGTGCAAAGCCTATCACAATCAAGGTTTCAGATTTCGATAGAGCAGCACCTCACGGAACAGGACACATCAAGGCTGGTCTTAACTATGCAATGAGCCTTCATGCAATAGTTACAGCACACAAAGAGGGATTCGATGAGAATATGTATCTCGATGCAGCTACAAGAACAAAGGTTGAGGAGACAGGTGGAGCAAACTTCATCTTCGTTACAAAGGACGGCAAGGTAGTTACACCTAAGTCAAACAGTATCCTCCCATCGATCACAAGACGTTCACTGATGGTAGTTGCAAAGGATATCCTTGGACTTGAGGCTGAGGAGAGAGAAGTATACTTCGATGAGGTTAAGGATTTTGCAGAGTGCGGTCTGTGCGGTACAGCAGCAGTTATCTCACCTGTAGGCAAGATCAACGATCACGGCAAGGAGATCTGCTTCCCAAGCGGTATGGAGAAGATGGGACCAGTTATCCAGAAGCTGTATGATACTCTTACAGGAATCCAGATGGGCAGAATCGAAGGCCCAGAGGGATGGCTCAAGGTAATCGAGTAATGATCGAGTAATTCGGTGTAAGATAATAAATATTGAGAACATTATAACCCCACTGATGTCTGATGGTAAGTCGGATGTCGGTGGGGTTTTTGTGTATCCAAGTTAGTTCGGTGTAAGAAAGATTAGCCCCATATACTAACAATTAGAATTGACTTGCACCGACCCTGAAGAGTTATAATTGTGTAGACAATAGAAGAAACGAAAGATAAATTGTATATCGGATAGTGCGTTGATACATAAGATGATTCATGAAATCTATTATTTTGAAGGGGTGGTTACTGTGATGTCATTATCAGATGCAGTAAACGGTTTCTCAGGTGAGATAGCCTGGAATTGTGCGGACAGATCACTGTTCGGCGCATGTCAGCTTGAGACCGGAGATCAGGTGCAAGTCGTATCGTCTTACTTTGGCAATGTGATAATCAAGGCAAAGGGAAAAAGACTTGCTATAACAAGAGATGCGGCGGAGCGGATAAAGCTGGCTTAGATTGAAAGTCAGAAGAAACGGGGAAAAAACGGCAGTTGCTGGAGAACAGTGATATGTACCCTCTTTACTGGACAACCAGTAAGGAGGGTATTTTTATGCGTTAT
>OHPH01001132.1_pt1 | contig 11984 bp, 8 predicted proteins | sample 1577681 | NCBI WGS metagenome assembly OHPH01 (sample SAMEA3879603, study PRJEB24766) | human gut metagenome | biome: human-associated habitat; feature: feces | place: USA | collected 1985/1987 | reverse complement strand
GATCGTCTGGATGAAGAAAAGAAGGGCTGATGATTATGAAGCTGTCTGATATCAAGAACGGCAATCTGTCCGCCGAGTGGGCAGAAAAGGGCTATGAGCTGCCCAAGTTTGACGTGGAGGCTGTCAAGGCCAAGACCCACGCAGAGCCCACCTGGGTGCACTTCGGCGCAGGCAATATCTTCCGTGCCTTCCCCGCTGCCATCCTGAACGAGGCCCTGAACAGCGGCAAGTATGACCGCGGTGTCATTGTTGCTGAGAGCTTTGACTACGAGATCATCGACAAGGCTTACCAGCCCTACGATAACCTGAGCCTGCTGGTCTGCCTGAAGTCCACCGGCGAGATCGAGAAGAAGGTCATCGCTTCCGTTACCGAGAGCCTGAAGGCTGATTACTCCTTCGGTGCCGACTGGGCACGTCTGGTGGAGATCTTCCAGAACCCCAGCCTGCAGATGATCTCCTTCACCATCACCGAGAAGGGCTACGGCGTTGCTCCTGCTGACCTGGAGCGCGGCCTGACCCCCGTTCTGGCTATGGGCAAGGTTACCGCTCTGCTGTACGAGCGTTTCAAGGCCGGCAAGCTGCCCCTGACCGTTCAGAGCATGGATAACTGCTCTCACAACGGCGACAAGGTCAAGAGCGCTGTCCACGCCTATGCTTCCAAGTGGGTCGAGCAGGGTCTGGTTCCCGCTGAGTTCCTGGCATACGTTCAGGACGAGACCAAGATCACCTTCCCCTGGAGCATGATCGACAAGATCACTCCCCGTCCCGACGCAAAGGTCCAGGATATGCTGGCCAAGGACGGCTTTGAGGACAACTACACCATCGTGACCGAGAAGCACACCTTTACTGCTCCCTTTGTCAACGCAGAGGAGACCCAGTACCTGTGCATCGAGGATCACTACACCAACGGCCGTCCTCCGCTGGAGCTGGGCGGTGTGCTGTACTGCGACCGCGAGACCGTGGATAAGATCGAGAAGATGAAGGTCTGCACCTGCCTGAACCCCCTGCACACTGCCATGTCCATCTATGGTTGCATGCTGGGCTACAACCTCATCTCTGCTGAGATGGCAGACGAGGATCTGCGCTCCTTTATCCAGAAGATCGGCTATATCGAGGCTATGCCTGTTGTGGTCGATCCCGGCGTGCTGAACCCCTACGAGTTCATCGGCGCTGTCATCAACCGCCGTCTGCCCAACCCCTTTATGCCCGATGCTCCGCAGCGTATCGCTACCGATACCTCCCAGAAGCTGGCTATCCGCTTCGGCGAGACCATCAAGGCTTACGAGGAGCGCGGTCTGGACAAGTCCAACCTCGTGCTGATCCCGCTGGTGCTGGCAGGCTATGCCCGCTACCTGAAGGGCATCGACGACAACGGCCAGCCCTTCGAGATCTCTCCCGATCCGCTGCTGGCTGAGCTGCAGGCCATCGTCAACCCCTTGGAGGTCAAGGAAGGCGAGCAGGACTTCAGCTGCCTGAAAGCTCTGTACAGCCGTGCCGACGTGTTCGGCGTGGATCTGTATGCCGTCGGTCTGGGCGAAAAGATCGAGGGCATGGTCAAGGAGCTGTACGCTGGTAACGGCGCAGTGCGCAAGACCCTGCACAAGTACACTCTGGCCCGCTAAAACTTTATAACGCTATTTCCGTGACCCACGCTGCGCTTTTGCTTTGCCGCAGCGTGGGTTTTTGTTTTGTGAAAATTGTTATGTAAAAACAGACTCCCGGAGCGTCCGCAGACGCTCCGGGAGTTCGAAAGAAAAATAGATTTTCCGCTGCCCTTATTTCCGGCAGTCGTGCAGGCTGGCAGCGGGCAGGGCGCTGCCCAGCAGGCTCCATGCGGCATCCATGCTCTCGTTCAGCAGATAGGCCTGATTCTTCTGGACGTAGATGTACACCGCCTCTTTGGTGCGGTAGGCGCAGTACACGGTGTTCCAGGTGTAGCGGTTGGTGGGCTCGGTCTTGTTCTGCTCACCGGCCATCCAGACCGAAAGCCCGGCGGCGTCCAGTTCCAGCCGGTAGAAGGGACGGGGCAGACCCAGCTTTTTGATCTGCTTGGAGAGGTTGGCAAAGAAGGTACCGAAGTATACGGCGGGCAGACCGATGGCTACGATGGCCAGCACGGCGGTCAGCAGCCCGGCACCCTCCCGCTTGCCGATCTGGCTCAGGCAGATGCCGGCACACACCAGCAGAATGGCGGTGAACACCGCCGGACGCTGCCAGCCCTTGTTGTGGCGCAGCAGGTCAAAAGATGCAAAATCGTGAAAGCTTTTTTCGTCCATCTGAACGGAAACGCAAATATTCTGGGTCATAAAGTTACCCTCCTTTTTGGGCATAGTACCACATTTACCGGCAAGAAGCAAGCAAAAGATGCATCGGCGGCGGTGCATCCGGCTTGCAAACCGCCCGCAAGGCGTGGTAAAATAAGATATTATCTGGGGTGTATCTGAAAAGTCGAAAATTTAGTCTATTTCTACAAGCACAGCTGGCTTTTGCGTGAATCAGCCTTGAAATCCACAAAGGATTCCTGCGGCTATTTGCCTTAAATCCCGCTTGTGCTTGCGAAATATTCGTCATTTTCTTTGTTTTCAGATACACCTTACGAAAAAGGGGGAAGCCTTGCATGGAAAAGCGCAACTGGAAGCACATCGTTACGCTCAAGCAGCGCATGGTGCTGTGTCTGGCAGCATTTTTTGCGGCCTTTGCATTGCAGCTTGCCCTGAACGGCTATCAGGCGCGGGCGGTGCAGCAGGTGCAGGACGACCAGATGGGCAACTTTAACGCCATCAGCCGCTTTCAGGGCGGTGTGGAAAGCTCCATCAGCATTCTGGAAGCGTACCGCTGGGAGAACGGCGAGACTGAGGAAATGCTGGAAAAGCTTCAGGCGGCCTGCTCCACCAGCAACGCATGGCTGTGGCGCATCCGATCCAATATGGACGGCTTGCAGAACGTCAGCGATGAGCAGTGGGTGCTGTACGGTGCGGTGGAAACCACCTACGGCAGCTACAACACCCTGCTGGAAGAGCTGGAGAGCTATCTTTCCAGTGGGCAGGAAGCAAAGGCTTCCCAGCTGTACTACAACAAGGTTTCGGTCTGCGGCGGGTATCTGAGCCAGTACACCATGCAGCTGCTGAAAGCCTCGATTCTGGATGCCCAGACTACTTACACCGAGATCTCGGAGCTGGGCGAGCGGATCGCCCTGATGCAGACCGTGGTGGTGGCACTGTGCGTGGCGCTGGGCTGTGCCTCCGGTCTGATGGTCATGCGGCTGCTGACTCCGGTGTCTCAGATGATCGTGGCCTCCCGCGCTATCAGCCGCAGCCAGTTCGATACCCCGGACATCCCGCTGCCCAAGCAGCCGGAGATCGGCCAGCTGGCGGAGTCCTTCAACCGCATGAAGCACTCTATGGCGCAGCAGGTGAGCACCTTACAGGAGAAAAATGAGATCGAGCGGGAGTTGCATCGCCAAAAGACCGAGGCGCTGGAACTGCAGAACCGCATGGAGCGCAGTCGGTTACAGCAGCTGCGCAGCCAGATCGACCCGCATTTTTTGTTCAACACCCTGAACGTCATCCAGCAGATGGCGGGCACAGAGTCCGCCTACCGCACGCAGGCGCTCATCATGGCGCTTTCCCATCTGCTGCGTTACAGCCTGATGAGCAACGATGAGCAGGTGCCCCTCTCCCGGGAGGTGCGCGTTGTGGACGAGTACTACTCCATCTACCATGTGCGCTTTGGCGACCGGGTGCAGATGGAGTGGGCATTCTCGGATTCGCTGGACCTGACTGAGACGATGGTGCCGTCCTTTATCTTGCAGCCTATCGTGGAAAACGCTTTCAAGCACGGCATCTGCCCCAAGGAAGAGGGCGGCGTGGTGCGCATCCGCATGATCCCCCTGCGGGAAAAAGGTCTGCTGTGCATCCGGGTGCTGGACAACGGCGTGGGCATTGAGCCGGAGCAGCTGCAGCAGCTGCGCACGGCATTGGAGCAGCCCGCACCCCGCTGGGAACATATCGGTATTTATAACGTGGCCGCCCGCCTGCGGTTGCTGGATGCCCGCTGCCGGGTGGTGGTGCGCTCCCGGCCGGGGCGGGGAACTGCGGTGATCCTGTATCTGCCGCTGGTGGAGAATGAGGAGGAATTTGAGGAATGATTCGTCTGTTGATCGCGGATGACGAGAGGATGGAGCGGGAGGCGCTGGCGGATATCGTCATGCGCCGGTTCGAGCATGAGGTGACGGTGGAGATGGCGGAAAATGGCCGCAAAGCCGCCGATACCGCCGTGCTCTGGGAAGCAGACCTGATTTTGATGGACATTGAGATGCCGGGCATGAACGGCCTGGATGCCGCCCGCGCGGTGCTGGAGCAGCGGCCGGAGTGCAAGGTGATCTTCATCACGGCGTACAGCCTGTTCCAGTACGCCCACGAGGCGGTGCATCTGGGTGCCTGCGACTATCTGCTGAAGCCGGTGGACCCGGACGAGACCGAGGCCGCCATCCGCCGCGCTATCCGGCAGATCGAAGCCGGGCGCCGTCTGGCCGAACTGGCTGCGGAAGCCCCGGAGCCGGAAACCGCCCCGGAGCAGGAGACCGAGCCCGCCGGGGAAGGGGAGAGCGACCGCAACGCACTGGTGATGGACCATGTGCGCAAGTATATGGAAGATAACTATATGGCCGACCTCTCGCTGGACAGCGTGAGCGAAATTTTGCACATCAGCCCGGCGTACCTTTCGGCGCAGTTCAAAAAATACCAGAAGATGAATTTTCTGGACTGTCTGACCGAGCTGCGCATCAACGCAGCTAAAGAACTGCTGGCCGACCCCTTCCGCTCCGCAGCGGAGGTGGCCTCCATGGTGGGCTACGAGGACGCCAGCTACTTTGCCCGCGCCTTTAAAAAGCGCACCGGCATGACCCCCACCCAGTACCGGAAGGAAGCGGCAAAGGCAGCCCGGGAGGTGCGGCTGTGACCCGCCGTCAGCTGCTGCGTCTGCTTGCGGCAGCCCCGGCGCTGGCAGTTACAGGCTGTACGGCGCAGTCTGCTTCTTCGCAACAGGAGAAGCCGCTCATCCTGCGCTATGCGGAGAACCAGCCGGAGGACTACCCTACCAGCAAGGCGGCAAAGGCCTTTGCCGAGCTTGTGGCGCAGCGCACGGGCGGCCGGGTGAAGGTGCTGGTTTACAGCGGGGCAGAGCTGGGCGCAGAGCAGAGCGTCATCCAGCAGATGCAGTTCGGCGGGGTGGATTTTTCCCGCGTGTCCCTGAGCCAGCTGGCAGAGTACGAGCCGGAACTCAGCGTATTGCAGTTGCCCTACCTGTACAGCGATGCCCAGCAGATGTGGCGGGTGCTGGACGGCGACATCGGCGATGAGTTTCTGGCCATGCTGGACGGGATGGACTTAGTGGGGCTTTCGTGGTTCGATGCCGGTGTGCGCAGCTTCTACACCCGGGAAAAGGTGACCGGGCTGGATGATTTGCAGGGGCTGACCATCCGGGTGCAGGAGTCGGACATGATGAGCGACATGATCACCGCGTTGGGCGCAAAGCCGGCGCAGGTGGTGTACAGCAAGGTGTATGCCGCCCTGCATAATGCCGAGATCGACGGGGCAGAGAACAACTGGCCCAGCTACGAAGTGATGGGACACTACGAGGTGGCACCCTTTTTCCTGAAGGACGAGCACACCCGGGTGCCGGAGGTGCAGCTGGCCAGCCCGGCGGTGATGGAAAAGCTTGCCGCGCTGGACGAGAGCTTCCCGGAGGTGATCCGTGCCTGCGCCCGGGAGAGCGCACAGACAGAGCGGGAGCTCTGGGCACGGCGGGAGGCGAACGCAGAGCAGAATATGCGCAAGCGGGGCATCTGCGTCACCGAACTGGACGAGGCCGAAAAAGCCCGCTTCCGCGCAGCGGTACAGCCCATGTACGATGGCTTCTCTGCCCAGCAGGAACTGATCGACCGGATACAGAAAAGCTGAAAAAGACACCCCGAGAAGTGCCCGGATGGACATTTTTCGGGGTGTTGTTTTTTGCTATGAATGCAGGAATGTATCCAACTGGTCAGTAGTGTTGCACAAACAAGACGGAAAGCGATTGTGCAATGTGCCAAAAACAATCTTGACATTCTTTCGAAAAATAGGACATTTTTCGAAAGCTCTTGTTTCATTTCGGAAAATTTGCTAAAGTGTGTACAGTCAATGAACGAAAGCTCCGGCACCTGTGCGCCCGGAGAATTTCACAATTATTTAAGGAGGACGATTCCTATGAAAATGATCTCTCGTCGTAGCTTTATGGCCGTTGCCGGTGCAGCTACCGCTGCTGTTGCTCTGACCGCCTGCGGTGGTTCCAAGAGCGGCTCCACTTCTACCGCTGCTTCCACCTCTACCGCAGCTTCTGCTTCTGCTGCTGCCGGTGATGCAGCAGCTGCTGCCAACGATCCCAAGGTGACTCTGGTCTACGCCGAGGTCAACCCGCTGGATACCATCGTTGGCCAGACCGGTTCTCACTTCAAGGAGAAGGTCGAGGAGCTGAGCGGCGGTTCTGTGGTCGTCGATGTGCAGGCTTCCGGTGTTCTGGGCTCTGAGAACGACGTTCTGGACGCTATTCTGGGCGGCTCTACCTCCATTGATATCAGCCGTATCTCTGCTTTCGCTCTGACCAGCTACGGCTGCAATAAGTCCAAGCTGCTGTCCATCCCCTTCACCTTCAACAACCGCGCTCACTTCTGGAACTTTGCCAACAGCGATCTGGCTCCTGAGTTCCTGAACGAGCCCCAGGAACTGGGCCTGCCCGTTCGCGGCCTGTTCTACGGCGAGGAGGGCTTCCGTCACTTCTTCACCGTCAAGCCCGTTGCAACCATCGATGATCTGAAGGGCATGAAGCTGCGTGTGTCCAACGACCCCGTTATGAACGGCATGGTCGAGGGTCTGGGCGCTAACCCCACCGTCGTTGCATTCGGCGAGCTGTACAGCGCACTGCAGACCGGCGTTGTGGATGGCGCTGAGCAGCCCATCGCAAACTACAAGTCCAATGCCTTCCCCGAGGTTGCTAACAACCTGATCCTGGACGGCCACACTCTGGGCGCTGTGCAGGCTGTTATCACCGACAACGCATGGGGCAAGCTGACCGCTAACCAGCAGGCTGCCGTTATGGCTGCTGCTGCCGACACCCAGAAGTTCAACGCTGATCTGTCTGAGACCGCTGAGAACAAGGTTCTGGAAGAGCTGCGCTCCTCCGGCTGCAACGTTGTGGATGTGGACGACAAGACTCCCTGGCAGGAAGCTTGCGCTAAGGTCATCAAGGACAACACCTCTGATCAGGCTGAGCTGTACCAGAAGCTGCTGGACATGAAGGCATAAGCTGGCTTTCCATCCAATCTAAGTAGTACATTGCCCGGCGGGAGCCCACGGGAATACGCCCGCAGGCTTCGCCGGGTTTTTATATGGAGGAATTTCTATGCCGAAAATCTTTACCACTCTGGATAAGATCAGACCGGCGTACGACTTTACCTACAAGGTGGTTCTGTTCATCTGCAAGATCCTGCTGATCGCAGATATCCTCATTACCACGATGTCGGTCATTGGCCGTTACGTCCCCTTTATTCCGGACCCCTCCTGGTCTGAGGAGGTCGTTTTGACCTGCATGAGCTACATGGCTGTGCTGAGCGCTGCGCTGGCCATCCGCCGCGGCGCACACATCCGCATGACTGCCTTTGATATGTACCTGCCCAAGAAAGTGGTCAAGGCGCTGGACATCCTGTCTGACGTGGCCGTGATGATCCTTGGTGTGGTGATGATGGCGGTCGGCTGGAACTACGCCACCACGCTGGGCGGCCGTGGCTTCTATGTTTCCATGCCTTGGCTGAGCCGCTTCTGGATGTACTTTCCGGTGCCGCTGGCCGGTGTTGCCATGATCATCTTCGAGATCGAGTCGCTGTATAACCATATCAAGAGCTTTTTTGTAAAGGAGGAAATGTAATATGACAGTTCAGACACTGGCAATCATTGTCCTTCTTGTCAGCTTCTTTGTTATGATCTTCCTGCGCTTCCCCATTGCATACGCCGTTGGTCTGTCCAGCGTGCTGTGCATGCTGGTGCAGGGTCAGGCACTGACCGACGTCTGCCGCCTGATGGTCAAGGGCATCTCCTCCTTTAGCCTGATGGCTGTGCCGTTCTTTATCACCATGGGCGTGCTCATGGGCTCCGGCGGCATCTCTGAAAAGCTGATCGCACTGGCTGACGCCTGCGTGGGCTGGATGCGCGGCGGCATGGCCATGGTCAACATCGTGGCTTCCTACTTCTTCGGCGGCATTTCCGGTTCTGCTTCCGCCGATACCGCTTCCATCGGTTCTATCATGATCCCCATGATGGTGGATCAGGGCTACGGCGCAGACTTCTCCACCGCTGTTACTATTACCTCTTCCTGCGAGGGTCTGCTGGTTCCTCCCAGCCATAACATGGTCATCTACGCTACCACCGCCGGTGGTATCTCCGTGGGCAGCCTGTTCCTAGCCGGTTACCTGCCCGGCGCTCTGCTGGCTATCGTGCTGATGATCGGCTCCTACATCATCTCGGTCAAGCGCAACTACCCCAAGGGTGATCCCTTCAGCATCAAGGCTTTTGTCAAGCAGCTGGGCACTTCCATCTGGGCACTGGCCGCTGTCATCATCGTGGTGTTCGGCGTTGTCGGCGGTGTGTTTACCGCTACCGAGTCCGCTGCTATCGCCGTTATCTACTCTCTGCTCGTTTCCGTGTTCGTCTATAAGGGTCTGGACTGGAAGGGCGTGTGGCACGCTCTGGACGAGTGCGTCAACACCCTGTCCATCGTGCTGATCCTGATCGCTACCTCTGCAGTGTTCGGCAACTGCCTGACCATGCTGCATGTGCCTGATCTGGCAGCAACCGCCATCACCGACCTCACCGATAACCCCTACATCATTGCATTGCTCATCGACCTGATCCTGCTGGTGCTGGGCATGATCATGGATATGGCTCCCATCATCCTGATCGCTACCCCCATCCTGCTGCCCATCGCCACCTCCATCGGCATCGACCCCATCCAGTTCGGTATCATCATGGTCCTGAACTGCGGCATCGGCCTGCTGACTCCTCCCGTTGGCTCCGTTCTGTTCATCGGCTCTGCCGTTGCAAAGCGTCCCATGGAGAAGGTAGTCAAGGCAACCCTGCCGTTCTACCTGTGCATGTTCATTGCACTGCTGCTGCTGACCTACATCCCCGACATCAGCCTTGCTATCCCCAAGCTGCTGGGCGGCTATGTAAGTCCCATTGCAAACCCGCTGGGCCCTGTGTTCATCCACTAAGCGCAGCATAAGGGAAAACCCCTTGCATCTATAAGACCGGAGCCTGTCAGCCCTTTGGGCTGCGGGCCCCGGTCTTTTTTGCTTTTGCACCAAAATGCGGACAGCTTGCACGGCGGGGAACACTATGATACAATAAAGTGTATAGAAGCTTGGAAGGGGAGAGAACACTATGGAGCAAAAACGCCTGTGTCCGTTCTGCATGGGGGAACTGCCGCCTGCGGCGACCGTCTGTCCCCATTGCGGGAAGATCTTAGAGGGATGCAACCCGGCGGGCTGCCTGCCGGTGGGCACGGTGCTGGCCGGGCGCTACACCGTGGGCGAGATGCGCAGTCTGGACGGCGAGGGTGTGCTGTACAGCGGCGTGGAGAATCTGGGCGCTTTCCGGGTGACCATCAAGGAGTACCTGCCCGTCACCCTTTCTGCGGAGCGCGGGGCGGACTGCATCCTGCGCCCCAAGCAGGGCAGCGAAGTGCTGTTCAAGACCACCCGCATGGACTTTGCAGACCTGTACCGCGCCGTCCAGCGCATTACCCCCGCCAGCGGTCTGGAGGCTGTGCTGGATGTGGTGGAAGCCAACAACACCGTGTATGCGGTGCTGGAAAACTTAGGCGGCACCCCGCTGGAGCAATGGCTGGAAAATCGTCCCGCTCCGGTGCAGGCAGAGGATGCCTGCGCCATGCTGCGCCCGGTGTTTGAGGGCGTGGCGGCCATGCACAAGGCGGGGCTGGTGCACCGCGGCATCTGCCCGGAGAATATCCGGGTGATGTCGGATGGCCGCTGCCGTCTGGCCGGGTACGCCACCGTGGGTCTGCGCACCGCAGGCAGCGGTCTGCACGAGCAGCTGTACGAGGGTTACTCCGCGCCGGAGCAGTACACCACCGCCGAGTTTGAGGGGCGCTACACCGACGAATACAGCCTTGCCGCCGTCTTTTACCGCATGGTGTGCGGGCAGGCACCCATGCCCGCTGCCCAGCGTGTGGTGTCGGACTCTAACCCCCGGGCACGCACCGTAGAGCCTGCCGTACCGGCCTATGTCTCCGATGTATTGCAGCTGGGGCTGCGGCTCAAGGTCATGGAGCGCATCCAGACCGTGCCGCAGCTGTATCAGGCGCTTTCTTCCAAGGAATATACCGCCGAGCTGACCCGCACCATGAAGCCGGAGACCCCGATGCATCCGGTGCGGGCAGAGCAGAGCGGGCAGGGCAGGGAACACCTGCTCAGTTTGAAAGGGCTGCTGGCGGGCATTCTGATCCTGCTTTCCGTTTTGATCTTGCTCACCCTGTGGGGCATCGTGAGCAGCAAGGAGGAACAAACTCCCTCTTCGGAGCCGAGCTCGGAAGCTGCCAGCAGCGAGGAAATGAAGCCCCAGAACCTTGTGCCCAACTTTGTGGGCATCGATTACGAGCAGATCAAGAATAACCGCGAGTACACCAGTATGTACCTGTTCCGGGCGGTGCTGGAGTACAGCGATACCGTGCCTTCCGGGCAGATCATCCGGCAGGAGCCGGAGGCCGGCGAGGTGATGGAGAACGGCGAGGTGATCCAGATCGTGGTCAGTCAGGGCCCGGAGAAGGTGGAGATGCCCAAGATCGTCGGTGCATCGCAGGATAAGGCTATTGAGATCCTGAGCAGCCGGGGGCTTGTGGCCAGCTGCTTTATGGTGGTGAATGATGGCTCCTACGCTACGGGCTGTGTGGTCTCTGCCAGCGAGGAAGAGGGCGCTATGGTCACGGTGGGTACGGTGATCACTGTGTATATCGCCGCAGACCCCAGTGTGCAGATCACTGCCACCCCGGAGGAGCCTGCCGCTACCGAGCCTACCACCCCGGAAACGCCCCCGGAGGGCAGCACAGAGCCGGAATACGATACCGATTAAACAGCATACAAAAGCAGAAGCGGGAGCCTTGCAACGGGCTCCCGCTTCTGCTTGTTTAGGATAGGAAAGAGAATGGCAAATTAAAGATTAGTGTAGCCCATTAGGCAGCGGTCCACCTCGGCGGCGCAATCGCGGCCCTCGCGCAGACCCCACACCACAAGGCTCTGGCCGCGGCGCATATCGCCGCAGACGAACACCTTGTCCACGTTGGTCTTAAAGTTGTGGTCGGCTACATTGCCCCGGGCGGTCAGCTCCACCCCAAAGGCATCGGCTGTGTAGTTTTCGCAGCCGGTAAAGCCTGCGGCGATAAACGCCAGCTGGCAGTCGTAGGTAAATTCCTTGCCGGTGGGCACCATGCTGGTGCGGCCGGTCTCGGGGTCGCGCTCCGGCTTCAGGCAGCTGATGACGGCACCGGTCAGGTTACCGGCCTCGTCCTTCAAAAACTCCTTGACGGTGGTCTGGTACACGCGCGGGTCCTTGCCGAACTTGGCAATGCACTCGGTCTGGCCGTAGTCCACCTTCAGCACCCGGGGCCACTCCGGCCACGGGTTGGAGGCTGCACGCTCCTTGGGCGGCTGCGGCATCATTTCCAGTGCCACCAGATCGGTGCAGCCCTGCCGCAGAGCAGTGCCCTGACAGTCGTTGCCGGTGTCGCCGCCGCCAATGACCAGCACATTTTTGCCGGCTGCGTTGATGGCCTTGCCGTCTGCAAAACCCGAGTCCAGCAGGCTCTTGGTCACGCTGGTCAGGTAGTCCACCGCAAAGTGCACGCCCTTGGCGTCCCGGCCGGGCACGTTCAGGTCGCGG
>OHPH01001131.1_pt1 | contig 11985 bp, 6 predicted proteins | sample 1577681 | NCBI WGS metagenome assembly OHPH01 (sample SAMEA3879603, study PRJEB24766) | human gut metagenome | biome: human-associated habitat; feature: feces | place: USA | collected 1985/1987 | reverse complement strand
CCTCCGGGTACAGCTTTTGGGCAATCCGGCCCGTGATACTGTCCAGTTCCACACCATACAGACGGCTGTCAGCCATGCCAGAGGGCAGCATACCGAAAAAGTTGCCAATACCCATGGAAGGCTCCAAGATATTTCCAGACTGGAAGCCCATCTTTTCCACAGCATCATAGATGGCGCGAATTACCACCGGAGAGGTATAGTGTGCATTCAGAGTGGAAGCGCGGGCGGCGGCATACTCCTCTTCGGTGAGCAACCCTTTCAGTTGGGTGTACTCGGCAGACCAGTTTTCCTTGTTGGGGTCAAAGACATCTGCAAGACCGCCCCAGCCTACATACTGCGAAAGCACCTGCTGCTCCTCGGCGGTGGCACCGCGATGCTCCTGCTCCAAAGTGCGCAAGGTCTGGATGGCTTCAATATTGCGGGCGAATTTCTGCTTGGGGCCTCCGACACCCAAATTATCATCCGTGATGTGAAAATTTCCTGCGGCTTCCGGCATCGGTTCAGCGTTCAGGGCTTCGTCTGCGGCAGCAGCATCCGGAAAGGTCTGCCACTCGCCATTGACCTCCACAGAGATAGGCAACTTGTCCAGTTCCTCATCAGGTGTAGGTTCATCCCGCCGCAGACCGTCCTCGAATTGCTGCTTGTTGAGTACCTCGTTATCCCACGACTGCCCATGCGCGCTGGTGTCGATGCGCACATCGGTTTCGCCAACATAGCCGATTTTGCCTTCGATGGTTCGGGTGGGAAGGTCAACAACAACTTCGTCACCGACCTTGTAATCAACAGCCTTTTCAGGAGAAACGTCAATAATTTCATCCTGCTGCTGTTCATACAGTTCCCGGATATTGGGCAACCGTTCAACCCGGAAGATGGGCTGTCCACTGTTGGTCAAGTCCATGTCCTGCAAGCTGACGGATTTGAACATGAAGTTGACGTGATCCACACGGAAATCCCGGCCATCTAGCTTGATGATGATGCCGATCGGCAGATAATCTTCCTCTCGCAGATATTTTGTCTGATGGTGGGTACCATCTCCGCCCTGTCCGGCTAGATAGATGCTGTTGCCCTCGGCCCACAGCTTCTGCGATTTTGCTACCCACTCTCTGCGCAAAAAGCCGGTCACTTTGACTTTTCCCAGCGCATTTTCCTGTGACAGCAAATTAGAACGAAAAACTTCCTTTACAGTGATTGCATCTTTGTCATAGAACAGAAAATATCCGCCCAGTTCAAAGCCAATCAGGGTATTGGGGTACTGCTCTTTCAGAGCATTGTATTCGGCAGCGGCATCACCATCCAGCATTGGGAGCTGTCGTTCCGCTTCCTGCACGGCGGCACGATGCTCTTTTTCCTTATCGGTCAGGTAGCGGTCAGACTGAATCATCAGGTCGATGTATTTCTCGACCTGTGTCCAGCTTAACGTAACCTTTTGATGATCCGGGTAGTGGTCAAATTCAAGTCCTTTTCCATCATGATTTACAAAACCGCTGCTGCCATCCAGAAAATCCTGCGAATGTCCGCCGATGCCGTACTCTTTCGCCAATGCTTTAGCGCGGAGTTTGCGGTCGGGCTGTGTCTGGTACAGTTCGATGATCCGCTGCTTGCCATCCTGAAAACCGGAACCATGCTTGCGCAGTTCATTCTCAATTTCAGCCTGCGACAAAACAAAAGCGGAGGGCGATTTTTCGCTCTCCGCTCGGTCGATATGTTCAATTTGCTGGGCTTCGGTGGGGATGACGGCATCCAGAAAACTTAGCTGTAGATCAGTTCCGTCCGAATCACTTCCTCGACCTGCTCCTGTAGGCTGTTCATGTGCTGTACCCACGCCATCTGATTCTTCTCCTTGTCCGGGGCCGGGTTCTTCGCCAGCAAATCGGCCATCAGTTGCTTCTTCATCGCTGCTGCGGTCTGCTCCAGTTCGGTCAGGGTCGGGTACAGGCTCCCGTTCAGGAGCATCGTGTTGTACAGCACCGGGCGCTGTTGCCTCAGAAAGCTCAGGCGCATCCTGCCGTACTTGCCCAGCGGGGTCTTCGGCTGATGCAGGGTCAGGTTCGGGAGAAGATAATCCCCGGTCTGCGTGTAACTCAGATTGCTGCTCATATTCATGCTGGCTCCTTTCATTGTTTCGGCGGCGAATGGTTGTTTTTACGGTGCGTTCGATTTGGCGTAAGACTTCCCGGCTCATGTCGCTGACGGCTGCGCCGAGGGCGTAAACACTGTCTGGGGTTGAGAAATTGTAGATTGCCTGAAAATCGTCCTTGTCGAACCACCCGGCAGGCTCAAAGCCGCAGCGTTCCAGCAGCGTGTAGGTGACACTCATTGCTGCTGCGCTTTTGAACTGCATCTCCACCCCGGCTTCATCATAATCCATCAGGAGCGAGCCGTCAACGATGGCACGGATGTCGCCGCCGTTGTTGTCCCAGTAATCCGCCACCAATTTTCCGGCAACATCGGCAAGCTGCTGGCTAACACGCTCTCCGCTGATGCCGTAGATAGCGGCGAGCATTTCCGAAACAGGCTGTTTCAGATCATCGTTGTACTGCCACACCTCCGGGTCACGGGAATTACGGCGCACACCGGTGTCCGACACATCGAAAACGTAGTGCAGGCGCGGGAATCCGCTGGATTCGTCCAGCAGAGCGATACCCTTAGAGCCACGTCTGACATAGCGGTTCATCCGGTTGTTCCAGATGTCAAAGTCGGCGCAGGCGGTGGCATCCGGGCGCTGGGCGTAGATCATCAGCTGGTCTGCAAAACTGTACTTGTACAGCCGGGATGCAGTGGTCAGGTAGTCCGACCAGTTTTCCCAATATCGGGTCAGTTCCTTTGCCGTTTGCTGGGCAAGGTTCAGGCATTCTTGCGTTTTGTTTGGCATTGCGTTCCTCCTTCCGATTTCAGGATATAAAAAGAGCGGGTAACCATTTTATGGTTACCCGCAAAGAAATGCGTGTGTTTTTATTAGCAGAAACAATTTGCGAATTTACATTAGACAGCTGTTTTTAATGTCATTACACCAATGCTGTAAATTACTTTCTATATCAGTGCAGCCTTCCAAGTGAGATAGCAAATGCTTTTTATTCAGAAGGTAGATAAAGCAAAGAATTTCTTTTGCAGTTCGCTGCTTTTCAGAATCTGATATTACAGTGAAGAAATACATATCGGACATTGATTGGGTTTGTTCAAGGCGATGACTTCCATTGTTCAATATCAAACGGTACATTAAATTTTCAAAGTAGGCTTTATAAACATCTTCTGGCAACAAGGCCAATATGCTTTGGTCAGTTGAAATATCATCGAATCCTTTTTTGTACTGAAATGTAGAAAAAGCCTCCAACATCTGACGCATAATATTTCCAATAACTAATTCGTACTCGGTTGCATTTCCCAGTGCATAATTGTAGACGATTTTTATAAGTTCTGAATATTCCTGACGCTTATTGTAAGAAAATGTGACCAGTTTTTGATTTTTTAATTCATACAAGCGGTAAACCGGCTTTTCGCCACATATTGTTTCGCTCGCTGCAGTCAATTCTTTGAATATTTTTTCGGAGTCGTAATATGTGGGCAAATCATGAGTCATAATGATTGCGCGGGTATCTTTGTTTCCTAACAAAAATTTCCCAAGTTGATACCTCAAAAATGACATGATGCCCGTTTTGTTCTCTATATCAAAACTTGAAACAGGATCGTCAATTACTAATAGGTACTCTTTTGTATATCCAGAAGACTCCTCCTGATTTTGTAAAATACTGGCAAAAAATAGCACAATCCAATTATATTTCGCTCGCCTTGCGATACTTGAGAGGGACGCACGGATTTTCCATTGGAAAGCAGTATATAATTTCCATTGCGATAGTCAATTTTGAATCTGGTGTTTGAGAAGAATATATAATTTAAGTTATTATTGATAATTGAAACAGCAACTTGAACATTCTTCTGCATGGCTTCCAACTCGTCTAAACGATGCTTTGTACGAGCAGAAGCATTTTGTAGCTCAACTAATTTTTCTTGTTCCTTTTTAGCTTGAGCAGCACATGCAAGATACCGCAAGTACGAATCTTGAATATCAAAATGCGCAATTTGATTATTGATTTTTGTTAAGTAATCAACAATTGGTTTTGTGGCAGTAATCTCTTTGTTGTATTCAATTCTCTCACATTCCAACTTGTCAAATGCGACATTTAGTCGAGTTAACAAAGTAGAGATGGGTTGTAATTGCTGCTCACAGGGGGTATAAGGATCATCTATTTTGCTTTGAATAACCAAGTTGTTATATTTAATTGCAGCATTGAATTCTAACAACAGCTTCGAACATAAGTCAGTATTTGCTAGTTTTATGAATGGTGAAAAGTTAAATTCGATTTCATCCATTATAAATTGGCGTAGAGATTCCTGATGTTCCTCAACAGCTTTGCTAAGTACCTTTTGAACACTTTGAACTAGATTTTGCTTATACTCTTCTGAAACTGGTTGCATACACACAGGGCAGGCACAAACATTTTTATTTGAGAAAATAGTAACCATTCTATTTAATTGAGAAGTATTTCCTGTTTGTGCTAGTTCGAGCAAATAATGTTCTCTTTCGGTCAACTCCGGCTTTTCAATTTTCATCTTTAGGAGCCGCATTATCTTCTCTTCATCATAATGGATATTAAATGTTGATATGCTACTTGAGATTGTCGCGTTACCTTGCTGAGCTTCTCGAAGTGATTTTAATGTCTCGTTAAACTCTACAATTAGCTGGTCACGCGTTTTTGATGTGGAGAAGGGGACAAGGTGCTTGTATGTATCATTATGAACGGAGGTGTTCTGTCGGTTGCCTTTTATCAATTTATCTCTACCTGCCCAACAGTCATCGCCTTGAAGTGCATAGCGCATTTTTTTCATATGATACTTAGGAGAAGTTTCGGTGTCATCTTTTTCATACGTCTGCACTATGGCTTCTTGTGCATCGCGTGCGGTCTTTAGTTCTTCTAAGTTCTTTCGTTCAGTTTGTATTTGCTCGGCAAGCTCTACTTGATGTCCTAACATTACAATTGTATTTAGCCCGGACTCTTGAATCTTTATATTTTTGTCAACATATTCTTCATCAAATACGAAAATGTGTGACTTATCTTCGGGCGTTAATTCAAATGGAGAATTGTTTGAATCCAAAAAGTCAGCTTGGATGATAGCCTCCTGAACTTCTCCCTTTGCACTTTTTACAGCCTTAGCCAGTGTGCTTTTTCCAGCACCGTTTCGGCCATAAAGTAAACTTCCTTTGACCTTTTTAATTTTGTTGCCGTAATGAGGATCGAGAAATAATATGTCTGACGAGTTTTCAAAGTTGGCACCACATACTCTTATGCCTGCAATATCCTTTAACATCTTATTATCCTCTCAAAATATATGAAATTCATCGAGTGCGACTTGTTAAGTAAAGTATACCATACTATTCGTTAACATAAAAGAGGATATGTATGCCGCCAAACGGCGGCAAAAATCAGTTGAGTGGAAATTCCAGTTCGGAAAACTCGGCATCGGTCATAAGTTTCAGCTTTTCAATGACCTGTTCGGACAGTTCCCGCAGGGCAGTTTCATCGGGCGTCAGGTAACATTGCATCAGGCGCAGCTCCTGCATCAAACCCAGTCGGGAGCCGGAATTGTAGAGCATCATCAGCGTCAATTCCTCGCCATTAAAGTTCATGAGCATCTCTCACTTTCCGGCACCCAACAAGGCTGCACTCCGGGGCATCGCATTTCTCTTTTGCGCCAGCCAGTGAAGCCAGCTTTTCCAGCGTGGAAGGGTGGCTGTTCAGCCCCAGTTCTTCGGCTTCGGCGGCTCTGTCCATGATAAAATCGTAGTCCTGTATCAGCCGCCGACCTTTTTCCATGTGATGTGCTTCCAGAATTTCTTCCCGGACTTCCTGAATCGTCAGTTCCAGCGCGTCGATTTGGCCGCCGTCCATCACAGAATAATCGCTGTGGTAGAGTGTGTAGTCCCATCCATCCTCACAGGACTGGATGGCAAGATAGCCCTTGCCGCCCAGTTCCCACGCCGCCTGCTCGTCCTGTGTCTGAATCTCCGGGTAGAAGTCTGCATGGTTTCGTTCCATGACTTCGGCAAACTGGCAGATGTGGAACACATTGCCCAGACCGCCCATGTCAAAGTGATAATCATCCAGATGTTCCAGCCGTGCCGTAAAGCTGCGCCCATCCGGGTAATCCACCTGTACAACTCCGCCATCGGGAATGCGGTAGAGGTCGTCATAGTGGCTGTTGATGAGACGAATATCCTTCGGCAGCGTTTCAGGCTCCCAGATGCGCCGTCTGCCGATACCAGCTTGCGGGATGTTTTCGAGGATCTTTACGCTTTCCTGTTGGATGACCTTGCGGTCATCGTCCGAAAGTTCAAACAGATACCAGTTCCGGGCAGCAGAAATGGCGTTCCTGCCATCGGGCGGCAGGTTCTTTTCCGAGATCTGCCCGCTTTCCAGCGGCTCACCAGTTACCTTGTTATAAGTGGCAAAGCCGACCCCTGCACCGTTTTCTCGGAGATGCAGATAGCGTTCATCGTTGATAAGGTAGACCGCTTCTTTTATCTGCTCCATCAGCACCCACCTTCAAATTCCAGCGAAAACTTGCTGCGGCCATCGGGTTCAGTGCTCAGCAGGACGGTGGCGTTGTAGGTCTTGCCCTTGGCGCTCTTGCAGTCCTTCAGCCGGACACGGCCATCCCGCAGCAGCTTGTCCGCCATTCGGCCATCCAAACGCTTGCCCAGACGCTTAAAGAACGCATTGTCCTTCCACAGCACGAAACGGCAAGGGTTGGATTCACAGAACCAGCCTTTTTCACGCTCTACAACATTTGCACCGCAATTCGGGCAGACACCAATGATTTTGTTTTTCATAAGTGCATTCGCTCCTTTTTTCATTTCCGTGTTCTTTACTAGTTCGGTAATCATCGTATTGATCTCGGTCATAAATTCGCCCGGCTCCATTTCGCCACGTTCGATTTGCAGCAGCTTTGTTTCCCAATCGGCGGTCATTTCCGGGGATTGGATTTCTTCGGGCATCACGGTGATGAGGGCTTTTCCCTTGTCGGTGGGCAGCAGCACCTTGGTTTTCTTGGTGCCCTTGCGCTCCAGAAAGCCCTTCTGCACCAGCTTTTCGATGGTGGCAGCTCTGGTTGCTGGAGTGCCGATGCCCTGACGCTCCACGCCCTCCGGCATACTGTCTGCACTGGCGGTTTCCATCGCATGAAGTAGAAGGTCCTCGGTGAAATGCTTCGGCGGCGAGGTTTGCCCCTCTTTCAGTTCAGCATTGAGAATGCCGCACTCGTTTTCCGCTGCATTGGGCAGGGCGGTGAGTTCCTGTTTCCGGTTCAGGATGTCTGCCAACACCTTGCGCTCCACTGCTTTCCAGCCTTCCTCCAGAATCTCCTTGCCCTTGGCGGTAAATTCCTCCCCGGCACATTCGGTGGTCAGCAGGGTTTCCAGATAACGGAAGGGCTTGCTGACTGCCATCAGCGTCCGGGCGATGATGAGCTTCAGGACGTTCTGCTCCCCCTTGGGCAGTGCGTCCAGATCGGCTTGCAGCATACTGCGAGTGGGCAGAATGGCGTGGTGGTCGGTGACTTTTTCCCGGTTGACGGTGCGCCGTGTCCGGGGCACAGCCTCGTCCACATCTGCCGGAGTAATGTCGAGAAAGACTTCCAGTGCCCCGGTCAGTTCTTCCAGTATTTCCTCGTCATCGTCGGTGATATAGCAGCTATCAGTTCTGGGATAAGTGGTAAGTTTCTTCTCATACAGGCTCTGCACATAGTCCAGCGTCTGCTGTGCGCTGTACCCCAGCAAGCGGTTAGCATCCCGCTGAAGGGTGGTCAGGTCGTACAGCGGCGGCGGACTCTCGGACTTTTCCTTGCGGGTAATGCGCTGGATCGTTGCTACCATCTCCTTTCGGCAGGCTTCCAGCAGGTTTTCGGCAACGGATTTTTCGGGAATGCGGCGGCTGGATGCTGTGCAGCCGCTGGTCAGTTCCAGATCCACCGTGTAGAATTTTTCCGGGGTAAAGGCAGCGATGGCGGCTTCCCGCACCACCGTCATGGCAAGCACCGGGGTCATAACACGCCCTACCGCCAAGGGCTGGTTGTACAGGCACGAAAAAAGCCGGGACGCATTGATGCCGACCATCCAGTCGGCACGTTCCCGGCAGAGTGCTGCGTTGTACAGCGCATCGTATTCAGTTGACGGTTTGAGGTGGGCGAACCCTTCCCGGATAGCGTTTTCCTCCATGCTGGACAGCCATAGACGAGAGAAGGGCTTTTTGCACTCCGCTTGCTGGTAGACAAGTCGGAAGATCAGTTCTCCCTCCCGTCCGGAATCTGTAGGATAGTTCTCGGAGGTGACTTTTCTGACTTTGTTACTCGATGGCATCCAATGGGCCGATAAAGCGGTAGAAAATCTGGATTTTCTGGACGTATTCGCCATCGACCTTTTCCGCTTTGGATACCAGAATCTTGTCAATCAGCTGATGCAGAATCTTATAGTTCAGTTCGGTGATGCCAGCGTACTTGCTGACTTCATCAATAAAATCCTGAATCTTGTCCAGCTGATCGTGTTCAGCACGGCCTTCCCGCTCGTACTGCTCAATCTTCTCGGTCAGTTCAGCCTGTTCTTTGTCGTAGCGATCTGCAAGCATTTGAAAACGTTTCTCCGGGAGAAGTCCCTTTGATACGTCCTCATAAAGTTTTGCATACAGGTCTTCGATTTCTGCGATTCGTGCTTTACACTGCTTCAAATCCCGTTTGTGCTGCGCCCGGTCAGAGGACACCCGGAGGTGCATCTGATTTGCAATCTTCTTCACAAGGGCTTCCCGATTGCTCACAGCGGCCTTTGCGTGTGCCTGAATGTCCGCAAAGACAGCTTCATGCAGAACACGGGCTTCCAAATTATGAGAGTCACAGGCTTTCGCACCATATTTCCGATAAGTGCTGCAACAATAAAAGGTCTGATCCAGAACACTGTTACGTTTGCGCCTGTGCTCGACCTTGACTAACATCGTTCTGCCGCAGTCTGCACAGCGGACGATGCCCTTGAAGATATTGTCGTAGTCGGTCTTATCGCACATAAAACTACCGGAACGGCTGTAAAGGATTCGCTGCACGTTCTCCCAACGGTCTTGTGGGATGATTGCTTCATGTGTATTCGGAACGATAGCGCGTTCTTCAAACGGAATATAACGCCGCTTTTTGGATTTCATGGACACGGTGGGCTTGGCTTCGTAGATGATGTGTCCGGCGTAGACTGGGCTGTGCAGAACCTGACTGATATAGGCACTGTCCCAATCATACATCTTTTCATCATCAATAAAGCGGCCAAACATCTCTTTCTTGTAGTAACACGGCTTCAAGACTTTTTCATCGTGGAGCCGCTTGGCGATGCGGTGAAGCCCCAGCCCTTCCTCTGCCATTGAATAGATATACTCAACAACGGGGGCGGTGTTCGGGTCGATCACAAGGTGATTGTGGTCGGCAGGGTCTTTCTGGTAGCCAAACGGTGCGCCGCTTGAGATATACTTTCCGCTTTTCTTGCGTGTCCGAAGGGCACTCTTGATTTTTCGGGAAGTGTCTTTGGCGTACATTTCATTGATGATGTTTCGGAACGGGGCAATATCCATCTGGGATTGCTCGTTGGAATCATAACCATCGTTGATTGCAATATAGCGGACACCGTGTTCAGGAAAGAAGATTTCCATATACGTTCCGGTTTCGATGTGGTTGCGTCCAAGTCGGGACTGGTCTTTGGTAATGACTGTTGCCACCTTTCCTTCCCGGATATCATCCAGAAGTTCCTGAAAGGCAGGGCGGTCAGAGTTCGTACCGCTGTAACCATCATCAACATAGAACTGGCAATTCCCGAAACCGTTGCGTGTGGCATACTCCATAAGCATCGCCTTTTGAGTGCGGATGCTCAGGCTTTCGCTGTTTGAACCGTCATCTTTTGACAGTCGGCAGTATAAAGCAGTTACTTTTTTGTCCTTTTCCATGTGTACCTCCATAATGGAAAAGAGACCTCATCAATCACATTGTAGCGGATGCTGCGTGATGATGCAAGCCCTTTTCCGCAGTAAAACGTCCAATTAGCCAGCGGCGAGATACGATTCGGCAGTTTTACGAATTTCTTCTTCCGCAAGCCGCTGAAAAAGCGTATTCATCGGCACATTGCCGATATAATGGCGTTCCACGATCAGGCGCACGGACTTCGGACTTCTCGGCGCACGTTTGCGTGTGGTGGGCTTCTTCTCAGATTTTTCTTTGTTCAAGGGCAGACCTCCTCATTCATGTGGTGCAAATACGGAAAGGAATGGATGGATTCTATTCGTTTTTCTCTTTTTGTTTTATTACGTTGGTTAGGTGAAAGTTTTCTTCGATACAGTCTTAAAGGCTGCTATACTGCATAGGAAAAATATCTTTTGCAGATGCCATTAAGAATCTGCATCACAGAATCGTGATTTTGGCGGTTCTTGAATCGTGAAAAACGCAGAACTATTCAACATTTGGAATTTTCACAAAGATGTGATTGGGCGAAGAAAACCGCGTTCGTCTGCGCTCAATCAATCCCGCAGCGTCCAATTCCTTAAGCGCACTGGAAACACTGACAGTGCTGCGCCCTAGCTGCTCAGCCAAAGAGCAAATCGTAAAAATGACAAACACGAAACCGCGTTCATCTATCCAGAGATTTTTCTGCGAGAGCGTGGCACGGTCGAGCAGCAGCACATAAGTCATTTTTGCAGTCTGGCTCAGGTCAAGTTCCAAAAGGAAGCGTGGGTATGGGAGAAACGGCGGCAGCAGAGTTTGCGTGGTAAGATATTCTGAAATGTTGATCACCTCCAGCTGAAGCAGAAATCAGAAACAAAGAGTATGTAACGAGAATTGGTGGGTTCCAATTCTCCAGTCGCAGAAAAGCACGAAACAAGTGCTCAACTGCGTTAATAAGTTAAGGTCTCCCATATTGGTCCTCGACTTCCCTAGGAGTGGGGAATCGTCCGGCGGCGGGCTTGCACCGCACCATTGGCATTTCAGCCACCCCGTCTTCGTTATGACCGGGCTGCGAGTTACAGAAGTACCTTTTGTGAAGTACCGGACGATTGAACTATTCACTTGTCAAGGAACATATGGAAGATTTCTGGACTTTGACGGACGAAAAACATCCTTCTACTTGGTAGCCGATGAAAAAGGCCATTTCGTAGCATTGCAAGCAATTTTGTAAACAAAACGTCATAATAGTCCGAGAATGGTCTTGAAAAAGATGCCCTACACTTGGTAGGCATCGAAAACGCCTGTTTCGTAGCATTGGTGAGAAACTTGTAATTGAATTGTAATTCTTGAGACCAAATCTCCGCTTTTGAAAAAATCCTCTCAATAGGTAGGCAACGAAAACAGCCCAAAGACAACCATCTTTTTGAGAATTAACAAAAAGGTCACAAATGACCGGCTTTCAAAGAGGCGCTTCTACTATTAACAGAAAAAGTGGCCTAAAATGGGGGGTGTTGGAGAAAATTTCTGCCTTAAAAGTACGCCTCTACTCACTAGCCGACGAGAACAGGCAAAGGCCAACAAAAAAACATACGAATTATGTATTTCTGCCACTGATTGCAACGGCGTATCGGTGACAGAAAGATCGTTTAGAGCGATTCTTCGCGGTTTGGGGTAGTGGAAGTCGCTTTGTGGTGGGACTTTTTCTGCTGAAGCTGCTCCAGCTGTTTCAGCACCGATTCTTTTTCCGAGGTCTTGCCGCCCGGTACAGAAAGCTGCTGCTTATTCAGCACCATGTCGATATACTTGCGGATGTTTTTCAGTGCGGAGATGTCCGGCTGCAAGGTTTCCAGTTGGGTGCGCAGCTCTGCGCTGCTGGATTGCAGCGCAGAAAATTCGGCATCCAATGCCGAAAAATCCACCGCTGTGCTGCCGTTCAGCTTCATCAGGGTGCGGACGGCTTTGTTGAATGCG
>OHPH01001129.1_pt1 | contig 11993 bp, 9 predicted proteins | sample 1577681 | NCBI WGS metagenome assembly OHPH01 (sample SAMEA3879603, study PRJEB24766) | human gut metagenome | biome: human-associated habitat; feature: feces | place: USA | collected 1985/1987 | reverse complement strand
ACATTTACAACTACCGGAGCTGCCTTGCGGCTTACCTCGTTGCGGTTGGCGGATACCACCACTTCATCGGTCATGAAACTCTCCTCTTCCATCGGGAAATGTATGACGGCAGTAAAGTCCTTGCTCACCGTCACCTCCTTCTCTTGGGTCTTGTAACCCACTGCCGACACACGGAGCTTGTATTTTCCCGCCGGAAGCTTGCGGAACTCAAATTGTCCTTCTTCATTGGAAACCGTTCCCTGACCACTGCCGATAATCAAAACCGTGGCATACGGTATATTTTCCTCCGTACCTTTCACTATCACATGGCCGGAAATCATATTGCCTTCTTTTATAGGATTTACGGCAAAAGCTACGCTGGCACTTACCACTGCAAGTACCAACGCCAAAATGTATTGTTTCATCAAATTAGCGCTCTAAATAAAAAAAATAATTCAAGTCTGAAAAAAGATAATCATCCGAGATGCCGCACTTCGTTCACTGAAATGCCGGACTTCGAGACTAAAATGCCTGGTATCTACATACAAAAAATCCAGGCGTTTTTAAACCTAATGACTATGAAAAAAGAGCGGGAGGAGCGCGAAGGGAAAGGGTACGTATCACTTCCCCCTTAACAGTAGGTGTTGCCGGTTTGGCTCTGAGCATGGCCAGCAAAGGACGCATCGGGTGCTGAATCTCATACACATCCACCCCGGAAGAGTAGAATGCCGACAAATGCCCGATGACCAGAAGGGAAGTCTGGGAGTGAGAGTGTGTGCCATGAAAAGGGTGCGAGTGCGTTATCATCACCCCATTCACATAATGGACGTGAGTGAACGCAGTGATACTTGCCTGGTACATGATAAACAGTACCAGCAAGCTCAATGCACCTATAATTTTTTTCTTCTGCTTCACGTCCAAAAACTTATACTATAGATTTTGAGCCGCAAAGATAGTGAATTATTCTTTAACTTTGCCAAACAAGAACTCATAATCACGCTTGGAAGCCGGAGCCGCCCACTCTTCGGGAATAAACTTCCACTGATTCAGCGTGCGCGGTTCAATCACCTTCTTCTGCTCAATGTACTGCATCAGATAATAGCGTAAGTCCTTATCCGTAGAGTGGATGATGCGTTCCTTCAATTCATCCTGCGAGATGCCGGCCCCCTTTGTCAGCAATTCGCCGCCACCGTTTCCGCGATAAGAATTCACCGCTACCTTATACATTTTATCCATATCGAACGGAGTACCGTCTGCCATACTGAGAATGGCTACCTTCTCGCCATCCGGCTTGGTCACATCCACCGTGTAGATAATACCCGCCGCAGAATCGAAGTTGAAGCTGAAATTCTTGAATGAGGCCCTATCCGTAGCACCTTCGCGGAGCTTCTCACGGAAGAGAAGGATATGGTCGTCCGGAAACTTCATCCGATTGGTCCACAAATCATACGACATCTCCAAGGCATCGCGTATCTCCTTTCCCGTCAGACGCATGGTGTAAAGCATATTTTCGTACTTATACAGATTGAACATATCGTTCACAAAAATGTCTCCCTTGCGGATTTCCGTGTCATAGGACAAGGGAGCCGCAAAAGAAATATCCGCCCCGCTGATTGCCAACTGCAATTCATGGATAAGGTCTATAAAAGCGGAAGAGCCGAAATAGGCAGGACGTGTGGAGATGGTCTCGGTAAAAGAACCTATTTTCTTGGAAACAAAATTCTGCACAGCTGCATATTCGGGGGCAAAGCGCTGCATGAACTCTTCGCTGACGCCGTAGTCTTGCGTATCGGACAGTATGCCGTCTATCTTCTTGTCTATAACTTTACCATCACGCAATTTCAAGGTTATGTCCACATTACTTACAACAACACCGTTACTGGCAGGGTCCATTACCAGTACCGAGTCACCGACTATGTTGCACACCCTCTTGCATTCGCGCGCATGGTCGTGCCCCATCAGGACAATATCGAATCCCGGCACGTTGCACGCCACTTCCACCGAAGCGTTTTCGCGATACTTGCCTCCCATCAGCTGGGCATCCTGGCCGGCATGGAACATACCGATAACCAAATCAGGCTTTTCCTGCTCACGGATAATCTTCATCCATTTGCGGGCAGTCTCCTCCATATCGTCGAAACGCAGCCCTTTCCACAGATTCTCTGAAAGCCATACGGGGATGGCAGGAGTTATCATACCGAGAACCACAATTTTCACTCCGTCACGTTCCAGCACCTCATAGGGTTTGAAATGGATTTCTCCGGTAGCAGTATCCACAATATTGGCACCCAATATCGGAAAACGGCAGTCACCTGCCCAACGGTCGAAAACGGTACGGCCGGTCTCTACGTCATGGTTACCCATATTGCCGGCATTATACCCCATGAAATTCATCATCTCCGCTGCCAGATGAGGGGCAACGGTATCTATGTAATTATAATAATAGGCTGTGGGCTGTCCCTGCAGAATGTCGCCATTGTCCAAAAGAATCAGGTTTTCGCCATAAGCCACACGTTCCTTTTGCACCAAAGCATGCACACGTGCCAGACTGCCGGTTGCCTCCCGGCGGCGTATAAAGTCGTAGGGATAGTAGTTTCCGTGTATATCACTGGTCTGTACGACTTTCAGTTTCACCTCTCTTTCCTGCGCAGGCAGTATGCTTGTCAGGACAAAAATCCAGATAAAAAAACAACTAAATCTTTTCATTATATTTCCTTATTTCTTGTCGGTTCTTATAAGTTCATAGGATGGGTAAACATAAACCGCGCTCCATCCGTATAGGCAGGATCTATCCAAATCTCGCCGCCCCACTTCTCAACGGTCAGCTTACAGATGGACAAGCCCAAGCCGGTTCCCTGCACATATTCGTTCAGCTTCTCGAAACGTTCGAACACCCGTTTCTGTTTGTCCAATGGAATGCCGCAACCAGTGTCAGTCACCGAGAATACTGCAACATTCCTCGCCGTATCCAGCTCCAGCTTCAAGGTTATCGTACCTTCTTTTGTAAACTTGTCCGCATTGGAAAGCAGATTTATCACAACCTGCTGTAAACGCTGCACATCCGTCCGCATCTCCACTACCTCACGTTCACACTCAAATAAGAATTGATTGGTCGACCTGCGTGCCTGGGCCACGGAAGCTACTACCTGCTGGCATATCTGCACTACATTGCAGCTCTCCAAAGAAAGGATGACGCGGTCGGCCTCCAAACGGGACACATCCAATATGTCATTAATCAACCGAAGCAGCAAATCAGAGTTGGTCCTAATAATCTCGAAATAGCCACGCTGTTCTTCTTCCGAGGCTCCTCCGGCAGACAGCACGTCCGAGAAGCCCACAATCGCATTCAATGGAGTACGGATTTCGTGGCTCATATTGGCAAGGAAAGCACTCTTCAGACGGCTGGATTCTTCGGCACGGTCCTTTGCTTCGCGCAAGGCACCCTCAGATACCTCCAGTTCATCCTTCAACTTCTTTGTATGATAATAAAAGTAAAGGGAAACGAACAAACCGCCCAACAGCACCAACAGAACAGCACCGACCGACCAGATATGATACTTGTACTGTTCGTAGAAAGAAGGGGTTACGTTCAGCATCTTTACCGGCTGCGGAAGGCCGGTGATATTCAGTTTCTTTTCCTTCACAAGTTTACCGTCCAGTATGGTCTCATTCGGAATGACTTCCATATGAGTATTCCCATCCTGCGGGTCAGTCAGCAGACGATAAGATTGCCTTGCCATCTCCTTGCCCAAAGCACGGTAGGCAGGAACGACACCTGCCACAGCCCAATATCCCAAGCCTACGGAACTGAGCGAGAAAGTGGGCAAAGTGGGAGCTGCTTCCATCATGGCGTAGGTTGCATTCCGCATGAAGTAACCATCGTTCATGTCCACACGCCATGTCCCCATCAATATAGCTGTATTTTCCGGTAACTCATGCAATCTGTCACAAATGGTATATATGGTATTGACGCGTCCGTCCAGCAAAATCAAGTTTAGTTCCGGAAACTTCTGCATCTCCTTCACTACATAGGCCTGCATGGCAACACCACCATAACTGTTGTCTGAGACAAAAGCGATATTCTTGGTGCCGGGATACATCTGCTTTATCATATTGATGTTGGCCTCCACATCATACTCATAAACGAAGCCGGTCTTGATAGGCGAACTGGGGAAATCCGTGAAGAAGTCGACGGATTCGGGCATCCAGGTCTTCAGGTCAACGGTATCACCCGGCAGCAATATGGCGTTCCGGCTGGACAGTGCACTCACTACCGGAGTATTGCCGCATATGGAGTCTTCCAGAGAAAGATAGGCAGCCCAGGCTTCCTGCCCTATAAGTACAATCAGCGCCGGACTTTTATCACCTTGATATTTAGCCAACAGCTCAGCCATTCTCCTCTCCCAAAGAGGGGATTCGGAAAAACTCTTGCAGTTCATGTTCTCCAATGCGATGGTGTTTGTCCCGCCCAGGCGTTGGAACTCCTCCATAAAGTCGGAGATGTTGCCGGAAGTACGGCCGGCATCCGGATTATAGGAACTGATAATCAGTACCGGATGCTCTCCCGTAATAGAAAAAGCGGGCAAAAGGCAACAGAAAAGCGCTACCATGCATGGTAATATTGTACGATATATGTGTTTCAATTGATTGATTCGTTTAATTGCTCCATAGCTTTGACAAATATAGATAAAAGTTGGAACCTAAAGAAAAAACAACAATTGTTTTTTTGTACTTTTGGCACCTATTATAAAATGAGATACAAAATGATACAAGATTTTCATCGAATGATATCTGCCGCTCTCGGCATATCAGAAAGACAAATAAGCCAGACCCTCGGCCTGCTGGAAGACGGAGCGACAATCCCTTTCATCAGCCGTTACCGCAAGGAAGCAACGGGAGGACTGGACGAAGTGCAGATTGAAGCTATCCAGACGCAATATGAGAAACTGAACGAAACCGCCAAACGTAAAGAAACCATCCTGAACACCATACAGGAACAAGGCAAACTGACCGCCGAACTTCAGAAACGCATCGAGGAGACTTGGGACAATACCCTACTGGAGGACATCTACCTTCCCTACAAACCCAAACGGAAAACACGTGCCGAAGCAGCCCGCCAAAAAGGACTGGAACCCCTCGCCACCCTGCTGATGCTGCAACGTGAGCCCCATCCGGAGGAACGCGCTGCCGGTTATGTGAAAGGAGACGTGAAGAACGTGGAAGATGCACTGAAAGGTGCCCGTGACATCATAGCCGAGCATGTTAGCGAAGACGAACGTGCCCGAAACAGCGTGCGAAACGCATTTGCCCGCCAAGGCATACTGACCGCCAAAGTAGTGAAAGGCAAAGAAGAGGAAGCGACCAAATACCGTGACTACTTCGACTGCTCCGAATCGTTGAAGCGATGCAGCTCCCACCGCCTGCTCGCCATCCGGCGTGCCGAAGCGGAAGGCCTGCTGAAAGTCAGCATCAGCCCGGACGATGAGGAGTGCGTGGAACGGCTGGAACGCCAATTCGTGCGAAGCAACAACGCCTGCGGACAGCAAGTGGCAGAAGCCGTGCAGGATTCCTACAAACGCCTATTGAAGCCATCCATAGAGACGGAATTTGCCACGCAAAGTAAGGAACGTGCTGATGAGGAAGCCATCAAGGTATTTGCCGAAAACCTCCGTCAGTTGTTGCTGGCTTCACCACTGGGGCAAAAGCGTGTGATGGGTATAGACCCCGGATTTCGTACGGGTTGTAAAGTTGTGTGCCTCGATGCACAAGGAAATCTGCTCCACAATGAGAACATCTACCCCCACCCTCCGGTCAGCAAGCAGAAAGAGGCATTTGCCAAGCTGCAAATGATGATAGAGTCTTATAAGATAGATGCCGTAGCCATAGGTAACGGAACTGCCAGCCGCGAGACGGAGGAGTTCTTGAAACATCAGCGCTTCAACCGCGACATACAGATATTCATCGTCAGCGAGCAGGGAGCTTCCATCTATTCGGCCTCTAAAATCGCACGGGACGAGTTTCCCGACTACGACGTCACCGTACGCGGTGCTGTGTCCATAGGCAGACGACTGATGGACCCGCTGGCAGAGTTGGTAAAGATTGACCCGAAATCTATTGGTGTGGGGCAATACCAGCATGATGTGGACCAAACCAAGCTGAAAAAATCACTGGACCAGACCGTAGAAAACTGTGTAAACTTGGTAGGTGTCAACCTGAACACCGCAAGCAGCCATCTACTGACCTACATCTCGGGATTGGGTCCGCAACTGGCACAGAACATTGTGAACTATCGCGCCGAAAACGGTGCCTTCACCTCGCGCAAGGAACTGATGAAAGTACCTCGTATGGGTGCCAAGGCGTTTGAGCAATGTGCCGGCTTCCTACGCATTCCGCAGGCAAAGAATCCGCTGGACAATACTGCCGTACACCCGGAAAGCTATTGTATCGTAGAACAAATGGCAAAGGACTTGGGTTGCAGCGTAGCCGAGCTGATAGCCAGCCGGGAGCTGCGTCTGAAGATTAATCCCGAACGCTACCTCTCCCCCACCGTGGGCATGCCGACACTGAAAGACATCCTGCAAGAGCTGGACAAGCCCGGACGTGACCCACGCGGACCGATAAAAATATTTGAATTTGATAAGAACGTGCGCACCATCAACGACCTACGCGAAGGCATGGAATTGCCCGGCATCGTAGGAAACATCACCAACTTCGGCGCATTTGTCGATATAGGCATCAAGGAAAACGGACTGGTACACCTCTCCCAACTCGCCGACAGATTCATATCAGACCCTAATGAAGTAGTGTCCATTCATCAACATATACGCGTAAAGGTACTCAGCATAGATATGGACCGGAAACGCATACAGCTGACAATGAAAGGAGTGGAACAGAATTAGTGATTAGGGATTAATGATTAATGGTTAGTGGTTAATGGTTTCTGTATTAATCATTAATCCCTAATCACTAATCCCTTATAATAGTGTCTTAAGATAATTACTGTACCAAGCACTAAAAGTAGTGAACACAGAATAGAGCCTTCGAACCCGAAAGTTCCTCCATTTATCAGATTTTCTTCCGGAAAGTGAAGAATCAGCAGATTCTCATTGCTAAATTCATTTCCACTGACTTTATATCCCAAAACAGAACCTTGAATCCAGTTCCAGAACCAATGCAAGGCAATGGGGAAACAGAGGTTGCGCGTGTATATATAGGAAGCTCCCAAGAAACAACCCGCCAGCATGATATTCAAAAACGGGACGAAGGCAAAGCTGGGATTGAAAAGATGCATCAACGAAAATAACACCGCAGAGATAAGCAATGCCACAAACTTATTGACGCCTCCATCCAGCATACGCCCTAAAATGAAACCGCGTCCAATAACTTCTTCCGTAACTGCCACTAAAAAATAAAGCAAAAGACTCGACAACAACGAAATGGGAGAAAACAAGACCCCTGCCACTTCCACAGCCCCCAACAATAAAGACAAGCCAAAACCAACTACATACAAGAACACGACAAACAAAGCTCCGTTCAGCAGGCTTCTGCCCCATCCCTTCAAAGACAAGCCCAAGCTCGAAAAAGGAAGCTTCCTGAAGCCCAGCACCATACAAGCGGCAATAAGCCCACTGGCCAACATCAAGACTTCATTCAACATCATTAAATAGACGCTCATCCCACCAGCTTGTGTCTTCAACTCAGGGAAAGCAATCGCAAAAGGTATGGCAAACAAAAACAGAAAAATCATAAAAAGTACAGTAAACAGTACTATATCAACGAATGCCAGCCAAATACGTTTTGTTTTACTCATAGCAACACACTCTTCCTTCACCGTTTCTTCCGTCTCCATTTGTATCTCATTTTGATTAATATCCGACAAAAATAATAATAAAAAGAAAAAACTTCATGTATTCCTGCCGGTTTCTTCTTATATTTGAAAAATCAATCTGGAATCGACAAACATGAAACTAAGAAAAATACTTTTAGCCGTTGCCGGACTGGCGTTAATGCTGAATGCCTCGGCACAAAAATCCAAAAGATACTACGTGGCCAAACCTGGCACCCTGGTGGAACTGATGACAGAAGCGGAAGCCAATGAAATCACCCAACTGACCCTGCAGGGCAAGCTGAATGCCGTAGATTTCAGGCATCTACGGGATGAATTCAAAAACCTGCAACTGCTGGACATTTCCAATGCCTCCATCAGCATGTATGCAGGCAAGAACGGGACTTATCCAAACCGTTTTTATGTATATCCTGCCAATTGCATTCCGGCATATGCCTTCTGCAAGCAAATGGACAACAGTACATTTGTAGGTAAGGAGACGCTGACCAGGATTATCCTTTCCGACAAGACCAAGAACATCGAAGATGCTGCCTTTAAGGGATGCAAAAATCTCAAGATATGCCAGATACGGAAGAAAACGGCTCCCAATCTGTTGTCCGAAGCATTGGCCGATAGCGTTACAGCCATATTTGTTCCATTGGGATGCAGTGACTCCTACCGTACCAAAAAGAAATGGGAGACCTTTGCATTCATTGAAGGAGAACCACTGACAGTAAATGTGCAGATTGGTAAAATGGGCAGCCTTGCCAGCGAACTGTTAAGAGCCGGATTTCAGCCCAAAGACGTTAACTTTCTGACCGTTGAAGGAAAAATGGACGAAGCCGACTTCACATTGATACGCGACTATATGCCCAATCTGGTTTCCATCGACATGACCAACAGTAATGCCACTGCAATTCCCGACTATACTTTCACCCAAAAGAAGTATCTGCTGAACGTACGGCTCCCGCAAGAGCTTAGAAGCATCGGACAGCGTGCATTCAGTGGCTGCGGCCGTTTGTGCGGCACGCTGGTGCTTCCTGCCAGTGTAACCGCCATTGAGTACGGAGCATTTATGGGATGCGACAACCTGCGCTATGTGCTTGTCACGGGGAATAAGATTACCACGCTAGGCGACAACCTTTTCGGCGAAAGCCAAGGCAAAATTATATATAAGGAGAAACAATAACTCAGACTATTCCCCGCCTTAATAAGAACAAAGAGACTCTTTTAATAGCAAAAGAAGGTGTGTCAGAATGATAGCTAAAAATCATTCTAACACACCTTCTTCTTTTTTTCAATATCGCACAAGCCTTTATTAAACAAAAAAGATATGAAAGAAGAATCGTTCCATCATGGCAGAAATATTGTTCCACCGTGGTGAAAAAATCGTTCCACCATGGTGGAACGATTTTTTCCTCATGATGGAACGATTTAAAATATGCTTATTTAGTCCTTAGCTTCCGTTATCACTTTGTTGCGTACATACGTGCACGCAACTCCTTAATGTGGTCTGAAGTGATGTATTCGTCATACTCCATCATCTTGTCGATAATACCGTTCGGAGTCAATTCGATGATACGGTTGGCAACCGTCTGAATGAACTCGTGGTCGTGGGATGAGAAAAGGATATTGCCTTTATAGGTCTTTAGATTATTGTTGAATGCCTGGATAGACTCCAAGTCGAGGTGATTGGTAGGTGTATTCAGAATCAAGCAATTGGCATTGCGCAGCTGCATACGTGCAATCATGCAACGCATCTTCTCACCTCCCGACAATACGCTTGCTTTCTTCAGCACCTCCTCGCCGGAGAACAGCATACGTCCCAGGAAGCTCTTCATATAGACTTCATTGCCTTCACCGAACTGGCTCAACCAGTCCACCAGATTCAGGTCTGTATTAAAGAATGCAGTATTGTCCAGCGGCAGGTAAGCGGTGGTGATAGTCACACCCCAGTTGAAAGTACCTGCATCCGGTTTCATATTCTCGTTGATAATCTCGAACAGGGCGGTCATGGCACGCGGGTCGTGCGAAAGGAATACAATCTTGTCTCCCTTCTCTACGTTGAAGTTGACGTCGCGGAACAGCACCGTACCATCTTCCAGCGTTTTCGTCAAACCGGAAACTTCCAGAATCTGATTACCCGGTTCGCGTTCGGGCGTAAAGATGATACCCGGATACTTACGTGATGACGGCTTGATTTCTTCCACATTCAGTTTCTCCAGCATCTTCTTGCGGCTGGTAGTCTGCTTGCTCTTTGCCACATTGGCACTGAATCGGCGGATAAACTCTTCCAGCTCTTTCTTCTTCTCCTCGGCCTTTGCCTTCTGGTTCTGCTGCTGACGGAGCGCCAGCTGGCTGGACTCGTACCAGAAGCTATAGTTACCGGCAAAGAGGTTAATCTTTCCGTAGTCGATGTCCACCGTATGCGTACAAACGGAGTCGAGGAAGTGACGGTCGTGGCTTACCACCAGCACCGTATGCTCAAAGTTGGAGAGGTACTCTTCCAGCCAAGTCACGGTCTCCATATCCAAGTCATTGGTAGGCTCGTCCAGCAGCAAGTTATCAGGATTTCCATAGAGAGCTTGCGCCAGCATGACACGCACCTTTTCCTTGTTGTTCAACTCACCCATCAACAGATAATGCTTGTCTTCCTTGATACCCAAGCCACTCAGCAAGGCGGCAGCATCGCTTTCGGCATTCCAGCCGTCCAGCTCGGCAAATTTCTCTTCCAATTCGGAAACCTTCAGTCCATCCTCGTCTGTGAAATCCTCTTTGGCATACAGCACTTCACGCTGCTTCATGATGTCCCACAACACCGTGTGTCCCATCATCACCGTGTCCATCACCGTACGGAAAGACTCTCTCCCGGAGCCAGCATGATGGAGCCCGTTGTAGGGTCCAGCTCCCCGGAAATCGTTTTCAGGAAAGTAGATTTTCCGGCACCGTTGGCACCGATGATACCATAACAGTTACCACTTGTAAACTTCAGGTTTACGTCATTGAACAACACTCTTTTACCAAACTGTACTGAGACATTAGAGACTGTAATCATCTTTATATTTACGATTTATTTACAATTTACTATTTAATACCTATTAGTCTGCGAATTGCGAGTGCAAAGATAGTTATTTTTCCATGAATAGACACAGAGAAGCGCTGTCAATCTGACATAAAAGTATTACCTTTGCAGCGTTTTCGGCAAAAACATCTATTTTGGCAAAGTTTTTGCTGGGGCACTGGTATCGTATTAACTTAAACCCTTAACAGCAATGAAAGCAAAATCATTTTACAAGAATAATAAGCATAACAATATGAATCCGAAAGAAAAAGAAAACAACCAGGAAGAGGAGCTGAAAACTCAAGCTACTCCCAACGAATGTGACGAAGAAACTGTCGGACAAGAAACTTCACAAGAAAACGAAGCTCCCCTGACGGAAGAAGAAAAGCTCGCCCAGGAACTGGAAAAGGCCAATGAACAGATTGAAGAGCAGAAGGACAAATACCTGCGCTTATCTGCCGAGTTTGACAATTACCGCAAACGCACCATGAAGGAGAAGGCAGAACTTATCCTGAACGGTGGTGAAAAGAGTATCAGCAGTATCCTACCCATTGTGGATGACTTTGAACGCGCCCTCAAAAACATGGAGACAGCTACCGACGTAACCGCCGTAAAAGAAGGAGTTGAACTGATCTACAACAAGTTCATGTCTGTATTGGGACAAAACGGCGTTAAGGTGATAGAGACAAAGGAACAACCGCTCGATACAGACTATCACGAAGCCATCGCCGTGATTCCGGCACCCAATGAAGCACTGAAAGGCAAAATTCTGGACTGTGTACAAACCGGTTACATCCTAAACGACAAAGTGATCCGTCATGCCAAAGTGGTAGTCGGAGAATAACATAAAACTGTATGGAAAAAAGAGATTACTACGAAGTATTGGAAGTCGAAAAGACAGCAACGGTAGAAGAAATAAAGAAAGCCTATCGCAAGAAAGCCATCCAATATCATCCGGACAAGAATCCGGGCGACAAAACAGCCGAAGAGAAATTCAAGGAAGCGGCAGAGGCATACGACGTACTAAGCAATCCGGACAAGCGTGCCCGCTACGATCAGTTCGGTCATGCCGGACTGGGTGGTGCCGCCGGTAATGGCGGTCCGTTCGGCGGCTTCAGTGGAGGCATG
>OHPH01001128.1_pt1 | contig 11994 bp, 9 predicted proteins | sample 1577681 | NCBI WGS metagenome assembly OHPH01 (sample SAMEA3879603, study PRJEB24766) | human gut metagenome | biome: human-associated habitat; feature: feces | place: USA | collected 1985/1987 | reverse complement strand
ATGTTCCTGGGCGGCGGTGCTTCGACTCAGTTCTTCGAGGTTCCGGCGAACCTGCTGAAAAAGAAAGCTGCCTACCTCCAGACCGGTGTTTGGGCGAAGAAGGCTGCTAAGGAGGCTAAGTTCTACGGCGAAGTGGAGATCGTCGCTTCTTCCGAGGATAAGAACTATACCTATATTCCGAAAGGTTACAAAATCCCGACCGATGCGGATTATTTCCACATTACGACCAACAACACCATCTACGGTACGGAGATCCACGAGGATATCGATTCTCCTATCACGCTCGTTGCCGATATGTCGTCGGATATCATGAGCCGTCCGGTCGATGTGAAGAAGTACGGTATGATCTACGGCGGTGCGCAGAAGAACGTAGGTCCTGCCGGCGTGACGTTCGTCATCATCCGCAAGGATCTGATCGGCAGCTCGGAGCGTCCGTTGCAGACGATGGTCAATTACGCTACGCACTATCCCGAAGAGGCTCGCAACCACTCGATGTTCAACACGCCTCCCGTACTCCCGATTTTCGTAATGCACGAAACCCTGAAGTGGGTGAAGGCACAGGGCGGTGTCGAGGCCATGTATAAGATCAACAAGAAGAAGGCCGAGACGCTGTACAACGAGATCGACCGCAACTCGATGTTCGTCGGTACGGCCGTGAAGGAAGACCGTTCCATGATGAACGTCTGCTTCGTGATGGCTCCAGGTTACGAGAATCTTCAGGACGAGTTCATGTCATTCGCCAAAGGCAAGGGCATGGTCGGTCTCAAGGGCCACAGGTCAGTCGGCGGATTCCGCGCATCCATCTACAATGCATGTACGGTTGAGGATGTTACAGCTCTCACAGAGTGCATGAAAGAGTTTGAATCAATGAAAAAATAAAACCCACTTGTCATGAAAGTATTGTTGGCTACTCAGAAACCATTTGCAGCAGCAGCTGTAGCGGGAATCAGAGAAATTCTTGAAGGCGCCGGACATGAGGTCGTCCTTCTTGAAAAATATGCAGAGGCACAGGATCTTATCAATGCTGTCGCTGATGTGGATGCTATGATTGTCAGGTCTGACAAAGTTACTCCTGCTGTCCTTGAGGCTGCAGGAAAACTGAAGATTGTCGTTCGTGCAGGTGCAGGTTTCGACAACATTGACCTGGTCGTTTCCAAGGAGCGTGGCGTGGTCGTGGAGAATACTCCTGGACAGAATTCCAATGCTGTCGCAGAGTTGGCGATAGCCATGATGATTTACATGTGCCGTAACCAGTTTACCCCTGTTTCGGGATGCGAGATTTCCGGCAAGAGACTTGGTATTCAGGCTTTCGGCAATGTCGGCAGGCTTGTCGGCAAGAAAGCTGAGGCTCTCGGTATGAGCGTTCTTGCAGTGGATCCTTTCATTCCTGCAGAGAAGATTGCCGAGGCTGGCGCTACACCTGTCGCTTCCGTGAAGGAACTGTATGCAAATTCTGATTTCGTGTCAGTGCATATCCCTGCTACACCTGAGACCATCGGCAGCATCAACTACGAATTGATTACATCCATGCCTAATGGCGCGACCCTCGTAAATACTGCCCGCAAGGAAGTCATCGACGAGGCAGGATTGGAGAAGGCATTGGAGGATCGTCCTGATCTCAAGTACATTACAGACGTTGCTCCTGACAATATCGATGTGTTGAAGGAGAAATTCGGAACCCGCGTGTTCGCTACTCCTAAGAAGATGGGTGCCCAGACTGCAGAGGCCAATATCAATGCCGGTCTTGCAGCTGCCCGTCAGATCGTAGCATATTTCGCCGACGGCTGCACCAAGTTCCAGGTCAATAAATAATAAAACATAGTTTCCACGAATGGAGTCCGGTATGAAACTGCTCCATTCGCGGAATTTGAAAATAGTAGATTGAGATGGTAAAAGTAAAACCGTTTGCGGCTGTCAGACCGCCGAAAGATATTGTTACTGAAGTAGCTGCACCTCCTTATGATGTATTGAACTCGGAAGAGGCGAAGAACATGGCCGGCGAGAAATCCCTGCTTCATATAACCAAGCCGGAGATTGATTTCAATCCTATACTTCCTGATCACGACAGTCGTGTATATGACAAGGCTGTGCAGAATTTTGCCGAGTGGCAGAAGAAAGGATGGCTCGTTCAGGATGGCAAGCCTTGCTATTATGTCTATGCCCAGACCATGGACGGAAGAACACAGTACGGTCTGGTGCTTTGCGCCCATACTGACGACTATTCCGACGGCAAGATCAAGAAGCATGAGCTTACCCGCAAGGACAAGGAGGATGACCGCATGATTCATGTGAAAATCCAGAATGCCAATATCGAGCCTGTTTTCTTCGCATATAAGGACAATGCGGAGCTCAATGAAATAGTGGCAAAAGCTGCTTCCGGAGAGCCGGAGTATTCGTTTACAGATGAGAATGGCTTCGGTCATGCTTTCTGGGTAATCGATGATGATGCAGTGATTTCCCGCATCACGGAGATCTTCACGACCAAGGTCGATGCTTTCTATGTGGCTGATGGTCATCATCGTACAGCTGCAGCTGCGCGTGTCGGTGCTGAAAAGCGAGAAGGTAATCCGAACCATACAGGCCAGGAAGAGTACAATTACTTCATGACTGTCTGCTTCCCTGAAAGCCAGTTGAAGATTATCGATTACAACCGCGTGGTCAAGGATCTCAATGGTCTTTCTCCGGAGCAGTTCATCGAGGCTCTCGGCAAGGATTTCGACGTGAAGCCGTATGACGGCGAAGGCGAATATCGTCCTTCCCACCTTCATAACTTCGCCATGTATCTGGAGGGCAAGTGGTACTCTCTTGAGGCAAAGGCCGGAAGATATGATGACAAGGACCCTATCGGCGTCCTCGATGTGACGATCCTTTCGAATCTGGTTCTTGACAAGATTCTGGGTATCAAGGATCTCCGCACGGACAAGCGTATTGATTTCGTAGGTGGAATCCGTGGTCTCGGCGAGCTTTCCCGCCGCGTGGACAATGGTGAGATGAAGGTTGCTTTCGCGCTTTATCCTGTTTCCATGAAGCAGCTCACCGACATCGCCGACAGCGGCAACATCATGCCTCCTAAGACCACTTGGTTCGAGCCGAAGCTCCGTTCCGGTCTCGCAATCCACAAGTTGGACTGATTTGTTTGCCTGCTTTAGGGTATTGTTTACTCATAGATAGTTCAAGTTTCGCAAGTGCGAAACACCGATTTTTGAGCCCGCGAGGGCGTAGGTAAGTCCCTTCCCCGAGGGGAGGGATTTAGGGTGAGGGTAACGTGCACAAAAAAAGTGCGTTGGGCTTACGGCCTTCGAACGAGTGACTCCCCTCAAATTCGTGCTATCGTTCAGCACGTTTGACAGCTTGCGAAACTTGAGTAGATATTGTCAGAGTCTGCACTTGCCGGCTCTGACATTTTTTTGTGGTTGCTGTTTATTGTGACTAAATTTGGTCGATGAGGTTTGTGTTGCGCTCCGTCCGAGGTGGCTCCTCGGGAGGTTCGCTTCGCTCATCCCCGTCAGGCTGCGCCTGCCACCCCGTTCACAAGGTCACGGGCGACCATGCCTCCCGAGGAGCCACCTCGGACGGAGCCGGGAACTCTGGCTCTCGTGCGTGGAAAACGTTTTAATGCTCACGGGAAGGTCATTTTTCCGGTTTTCGTGAGTAGAAAACGTTTTATTACGCACGGGAGAAATGCTCGTAGGAGAGGATGGGGGCAGAAACGGGGAATCGTAAAAGTTCGTAAAGCTATGGGACAGGAAATTGAAAGGAAATTTTTGGTGCGTGGCGAATTTAAGTCGTCGGCTAGAAAGGCAATGCGCATCAGTCAGGGATATTTGAGCTCCGTGCCGGAAAGGACGGTGCGTATAAGAGTACGTGATAATCAGGGATTTATCACGGTTAAAGGCAAGAGCGATATCCATGGAGTGAGCCGGTTTGAATGGGAAAAGGAGATTTCTGTGGATGATGCATTGGCATTGCTCGGACTATGTGAGCCTGGAGTTATCGACAAGACCCGGTATCTGGTTGATTATGCGGGACATACATTCGAAGTAGATGAGTTCTACGGGGATAATGCAGGCCTGGTCATGGCGGAAATTGAACTTTCTTGTGAAGACGAGGCTTTCGAAAAACCGGATTGGCTGGGTGACGAGGTTACCGGCGATAGCCGCTACTATAATGCGGCATTGACAAAAAATCCATATATAAACTGGGAAAAATAGCTCTCCGCTATTTCGATTGCCACGGCCTTTTCGTATATTCGCATTTTGTTTAACTCAAGTTTCGCAAGTGCGAAACACCGCTCATAGAGCCCGCGAGGGCGTGGGTAAGTCCCTACCCCGAGGGGAGGGATTTAGGGAGGGGGTAACGTGATGAAAGTGCGTTGGGCTTACAACTTTCGAACAAGTGACGGCCCTCAAATTCGTGCTGATGTTCAGCAAGTTGATGACTTGCGAAACTTGAATTGTTTTACTATTAAACGCGAGCTATGAAATCAGACATCGAGATTGCCAGGAGCATCAGGCTGAAGCCTGTGACGGAAATTGCTGACCAGTTGGGGATTCCTCATGACGAACTGGAACCCTATGGAAAAAACATGGCGAAGGTGCCGCTCACACTCATTGACGAGGAAAAAGTCAAGAAAAGCAAACTTATCCTCGTGACGGCCATCACCCCTACTAAAGCCGGCATCGGCAAGACCACAGTCTCGGTCGGTCTGGCGCTTGGATTGAACAAAATCGGGAAAAAGGCAGTTGCAGCGCTGCGTGAGCCATCTCTCGGACCTTGCTTCGGAATGAAAGGCGGAGCAGCCGGAGGCGGATATGCGCAGATTCTTCCTATGGAAAAGATAAACCTGCATTTCACGGGAGACTTCCACGCCATCACATCTGCCAACAATATGATATCGGCATTGCTGGACAACTATCTGTATCAGCATCAGGCAGAAGGCTTCGGATTGAAGCAGATTCTCTGGAGACGCGTACTCGATGTCAATGACCGCTCGCTCAGGCATATCGTGACAGGGCTCGGGCCACATTCCAACGGCCTTGTCCAGGAATCAGGATTCGACATCACTCCTGCATCAGAAATCATGGCGATACTCTGCCTCTCCAAGGATATTGATGACCTCAGACGTAGAATAGAAAACATTCTGCTTGGCTATACTCTTGACAATAAACCGTTTACCGTGAAGGACATGGGCGTGGCAGGTTCCATTGTCGCCCTGCTTCTCGATGCGATGAACCCGAATCTGGTGCAGACCACGGAAGGTACGCCTGCATTCATCCATGGAGGTCCTTTCGCCAATATCGCACATGGCTGCAACTCTATCCTGGCTACCAGGATGGCAATGACTTACGGCGACTATGTGGTGACGGAAGCCGGCTTCGGTGCCGATCTCGGTGCAGAGAAATTCTTCGATATCAAATGCCGCAAGAGCGGTCTGAATCCTTCGCTGACGATTCTGGTGGCAACTCTCCGCGGACTCAAGATGCACGGCGATGTTCCTGTCGACAAAATCAGCGAGGCCTCGGCAGAAGGCGTCAGAAAGGGTTTTGCCAATATGGACAGGCACATTGAAAATATGCGGAAATTCGGCCAGACCGTACTGGTATGCTTCAACAAATTCGGCGATGACCGCGACGAAGAAATTCAGATGGTCAGGGAACATTGCGCCGAACTTGGAGTGCCTTTTGCCCTCAATGATGCATTCGCACGCGGAGGCGACGGCGCCGTGGAACTCGCGGAACTGGTGGTAAAGACCATTGACGAACAGCCGTCGGAGCCTGTCAAATTTATCTACAATGACGAGGAAAGCATTGAAAACAAGATAGTTGGCGTGGCGAAGGAAATTTATCGCGCCGGAATGGTGGAATTCAGTCCGGAGGCCCGCAAGATGCTCGCGAAGATCGAAGGCACGGCATACGCGAAATTCCCTGTCTGCATCGCCAAGACCCAATACTCGTTCTCCCAGGACCAGAAACTCTATGGTGCGCCCGAAGGTTTCGAGTTCGATATCAAGGACATCGTCATCAATGCCGGTGCTGAGATGATTGTGGCTATTGCCGGAGACATCATCAGGATGCCTGGCCTGCCGAAATCGCCTCAGGCATTGAGAATTGACGTGGTTGACGGACACATTGACGGCTTGAGCTGATGCTTTTCGACAATCATAATCATTGTCAATTCTCGTTCGACGGGAAACGCACGACAGTGGAAGCGACTACGGCAGAGGCCATCCGAAAGGGGTTGGGCGGCCTCTGCTTCACCGACCACTGCGATTTCTTCGTTCCTCCGATGAAGGCGGACCACGAGGATTACGTCTCGGAAGTTTTCGACGTCGACGCACGGAATCAGGAAATTGACAGGGTCAATGCTCTTGTGCATACCGGGGAAATATTGGACCGCAGCAAACCTGAAAACAGGGATGTCGTGATTCCGGAAGGCTTCAAAGTGTTCAAAGGCATTGAGATAGGCGTGCAGAAGAGTGAGAGGGAGAAGATTGCTAAGCACCTGGCGGAGCACAGCTTCGATGAAATCATTGCCTCAGTGCATTATCTCGATGATACGGACCCGTTCTGGGGCGGATATTACGAGGGCAAGGATTGGCGTGAGGCATACGGGCATTATCTGGAGACATTGTACGAGGAGATGGTATGGCTCGGGGACCGTTTCGATATCATGGGGCATTATGATTATGTGACACGTTATGCTCCTTATCCGCAGATGAGCATATTCTACAAGGACTTTCCGGATTTGCTGGATGCGATTCTCCGTTATCTGTCCGAGAACGGCAAAGCATTGGAAATCAATACGAAAACCTATCAGGAACTGCATGGCAGGACTCCTGAACTGGACAGGAACATTCTCCTGCGCTACATGGAATTGGGAGGTGAGATAATAAGTCTCGGCTCCGATTCGCACGATGCGTGCCGGACCGGATTCAATTTCGGTTATTTCGCCGAATTGATAAAATCGTGCGGCTTCAGATACCTCGCCCATTACGAAACGCGACGTCTGATAATGGTGAAATCCTAGCTTCGGAAGCGCGTGGCTTCCAGCCCCTTTTGGTAAGCGTTAAAAAATTAGTTGGCTACCTCCGACAAGAATTTCAGTCGCACCAGACGGATCTCCATCTCTTCATAGTCGCCGCCGAGCGCCTGGATCGCATCTTCGAGAGAACCGGACTCTGCTTCGTCCTTGAAATACTCGTAAATCTCATCAACTACGTCAGCATCAATGTTCTGGTCAATGTAATAGTCCAGATTCAGACGCGTGCCGAACTCCACGATGTCTTCCATTGCGGACAGAAGCTCGTTCATGTCCATGTTGCGGGCGTCTGCAATGTCTTCCAGGTCCATCCGCCTGTCTATGCTGGTGATGATGAATATCTTGTCCGATGATTTGTTCGGCATTGACCTTACCACGAAATCATCCGGGCGAGAAATTTCGTTTTCCTCCACGTAGCGCGTGATCAGATCGATGAACGGCTTGCCGTATTTGCGCGCCTTGCCCTCTCCGACGCTCTGGCACTTGATGAGCTCATCCAATGTCTCCGGGTACATTATGGACATGTCGTCCAGCGAAACGTCGCTGAAGATGACCCATGGCTGGAGATGAAGTTTCTTCGCCTCTGAACGTCTTAGGTCCTTCAGCATTGAAAGAAGCACCTGGTCGCCGCCCTGGCCGCCTTTTGCCGGAACAGGTGTATCGTCATCATCCTCATCATCAGTGCTTTCCGAGAAATTCCTGTCGCCGGAAAGCATCAGTTCGTAAGGTTTCTCCGCGAATTTCAGGCCTTCTTCCGTCACGGTCAGCAAGCCGTAGGAATCAATGTCCCTGCCCAGGAAGTGCTTTATAAGTCCTTGATGCAGAATCATTTCCCAGAAACGCACGGTGTGGTCTGACCCCGCTCCGAAGAATTTCAGCTTGTCATGTTTATATGACTTGATCATGCCGTTGGCGACACCCGTAAGGACATTGGCAAGATGCTCGACTTTGAAATGCTCCGGCAGCGACTTCACCAGTTCTATGGCCAGGGCCATTTCCTTCCGCGCGTCGAATTTCGGCCTCGGGTTCAGACAGTTGTCGCAAGCGCCGCAATTGTCTTCCGGGTAATCTTCACCGAAGTAGCTGAGCAACAGCTTCCTGCGGCATTCTCCGGACTCGGCGTACGCCAATGTCTCCATCAGCAGCTGACGCCCGATTTCCTGTTCGGCGACCGGTTTGCTCTGCAGGAACTTGTCCAGTTTGCGGATATCCTTATAACTATAGTATGCGATGCAGACGCCTTCCTTGCCGTCACGGCCCGCCCTTCCGGTTTCCTGATAATAGCCTTCCAGACTTCTCGGGATGTCGTAGTGGATGACAAAACGCACATCCGGCTTGTCGATTCCCATTCCGAATGCGATGGTCGCCACGATCACGTCCACATCCTCCATCAGGAAACGGTCCTGGTTCTCGGCCCTGACCTTGGCATCCAGGCCTGCATGATATGGTACGGCACGTATTCCGTTGATTACCAATACCTGAGCAAGCTCTTCGACTTTCTTGCGGCTGAGGCAATATATGATTCCGGCCTTGCCCGGATTCTGTTTTATATAGCGGATGATGTCCTTGTCCGGCTCCACCTTGTCACGTACCTCGTAATAAAGGTTCGGCCTGTTGAAAGAAGATTTGAATACCTGCGCCTCTGAAATGCCGAGATTCTTTACAATGTCGCTCTGCACTTTCGGGGTGGCGGTCGCTGTCAATGCAATGATCGGAGCTCTTCCTATTTCGTCGATTATCGGACGGATGCGCCTGTACTCCGGACGGAAATCATGTCCCCAGTCCGAAATGCAATGCGCCTCGTCAATGGCATAGAACGAGATGTGCACATCATTCAGGATGGCAATGTTCTCCTCCTTGGTCAAGCTCTCCGGCGCCACGTAGAGAAGCTTCGTCACGCCGGCTTTCAAGTCTGCGGCCACTTCGGCGATCTGAGCCTTGTTCAATGATGAATTCAGGAAATGTGCAATGCCTTCGTTTCCGGAAACGAATCCCCGGATGGCATCTACCTGATTCTTCATCAATGCGATAAGAGGGGAGACGACGATGGCGGTCCCGGGCATGAGCAGCGCCGGGAGCTGGTAGCACAATGATTTGCCTCCACCCGTAGGCATGATGACGAAAGCGTCATTACCCTGAAGAAGATTCGTGATGATCTTCTCCTGGTCACCCTTAAAGCCGGTATAACCAAAGAATTCCTTCAGTTTTGAATGAATTTCTGCCGAACTGATAGCCATAGGCGTGATTAGTTTCAATCTGGTATGTAGTTTCTAACGTATACCAAATTTAACAAATAATTCCGTACTATCAAAAATTGTTTCGGTCTTTCAAATAAAATTGCGATATTTGCGGCTGTTTGTCGCCATGGTGAAAAATATCCCGGCGGCTGGCAGAACAGAAACATTAAATATCTTATAATAATGAAGACATTCAGATTTATCGCCGCTGCGCTCGTTGTAGCACTGGCAGCGTCCTGCTCCGAGGGAAATGGAGCAAAAGCAACTGTTGAGGGTGCAGATTCTACCAAGACAGTAAAGCCTGCAGATCCTAGGGATTTCAGACCAAGCAAGTCGGAGATCAACGAGGTCAGCTACCTTATGGGTATCAACTTCGGTTCATTCATAAAGGGTTACAATTTCGGTGACGATCTCAACTACAGGCTCATCGAAGAGGGTATCAAGGATTTCCTGAAGGCTAAGGGTGACTATCGTGACTCTACTTATGCAAAGCAGTTCAAGGTTGATCCTGAGAAACTTAATGAAGTGTTCAACTCATACCTCGCCAAGAGACGTGATTACACCATGGCTCTGAACAAGGAGAAAGAGACCAAGTTCCTCGCTGAAAACAGCAAGAAAGCCGGTGTACAGGTTACCGAGAGCGGTCTTCAGTATATCATCATCGAGGCTGGTAACGATGTGAAGCCAAGCGAGACCGATACAGTGTTCGTTCACTACAAGGGTACTCTTACTGACGGCACCAAGTTCGACGAGTCTCCTGAGAATGACGAAGGCGTAAGAATGGTTCTCAACCGTGTGATCAAAGGTTGGACAGAGGGCCTTCAGCTCATCGGCGAAGGTGGAAAGATTCAGCTTTTCGTTCCTTCAGAGCTCGGTTATGGCGAGAATGGTACCAGAGGTATCGAACCTAACAGCACTCTTATCTTCGATGTAGAACTTGTCAAGGTCAACAAAGTAAAAGTAGCAGAAGAGGCTGAGAAATAAGTCTTCGGACGAAATAATTGAAAAACGGATCTGTCGGACGAAAGTTCGGCGGTCCGTTTTTGTATGTTTATCCGGGCTGCGGAAAATTACTTGAAATTTACTAATTTTGTCGTGCGAACCTCGGAATTGTAAAAACCGCGCGAAAATCCGGGACTTGCATTATTATGGTTGGAGGTGATACCTAGCCTCTGACTTGGTTTAATTTTGTATATAATAGATTGATAATTATGGAAATAGAAGGAACACTCATTCAGAAGCTTGCTGTCCAGTCGGGCAAATCCGCCAGAGGAGACTGGGCCAAGCAGGACTTCGTGATAGAATATCAGGAAGGAAACTTTCCGACCAAGGCTTGTTTCAATGTCTGGGGTGCGGACAAAGTCAAGGAACTGGAGCAGTTCCAGATCGGCGACAAGATAAAGTTGTCGTTCAATGTCTCCAGCCGCGAGTATAACGGCAAGTGGTACACTGATCTGAGGGCATGGAGAATAAGCAAGGCCGGAGCTCCGGCTGCAGGCAATTATGCACAGGCTCCGTCCGGCTATCAGCAGAGCGCTCCTGCATCGTATGACATGCCGGCAGGTTTCGCCCCGTCATCCTCTCCTCAGCCGTCAGCCCCTGCCCCGACATTCGACGACATGCCGGGCGACGACCTCCCGTTCTAGCCCATGCGGCGTGTAGGCCTTGTCGACTTCGAACGAGAGACAACCCTCAAATTAGCACTAACGTTCAGCACGTTTGACAACTTGCGAAATTTGGGGTAAGCATATCAATAAACGAACACAAATCAGTCAGCGTATGATAACATTTGGATATAACAATAAATTCAGCACGGCGTTACGTGCTCTGGCCGCCATCGGCATCGGCCTTGTGATGGTATTCAGTACCGAAGCTACCGTCAATGTAGTAAAAATCATTGCCGCATTCCTGTTTGCAGCCGGCATGGTATCATTGGGCTACGGCTTCGCGCACAGGAAATCCGGCGCCATGGCATTGATGTCGGTCAATGCTGTCGTCGACATTGTAATAGGCCTTTTGCTGTTCTGCTTCCCGAACGTGGTCGCAGGCGCGATTGTGACTGTTATCGGTATCGTGATACTTCTCTTCGGTATCCTCCAGCTGATTGTCCTCGGCGGAACGATGTCCCTCGTCGGCATGGGCGGCTTCTCATTGATACTTTCAATATTGGCAGTCATTGGCGGTATAACATTGCTGTTCAATCCTTTCTCGGAAAGGATTATGAGCGTGCTTGCCGGCATTTTCCTGATTTTTTACGGAATATCTGAACTGATTTCCATGCGCAGAGTTTCCAAGGCGAAAGTCGAATACGATATAAGATATAATCGTGACAATGTAGATGACAATGACTCCATACCGCAGGGACTTGGCGATGTGAAAGACGTTGATTACCACAAAGTTGACGACCAGTAAAGATCGATGATTCCCCAGGATACCGTAGATAAGATTCTGGACTCGGCGCAGATAGTCGATGTCATAAGCGACTTCGTCTCCCTCAAGAGGCGGGGCGCCAACTACATTGCATGCTGCCCGTTCCATAACGAGAAGACGCCGTCATTCTACGTTTCCCCGGCCAAAGGCATCTACAAATGCTTCGGTTGCGGAAAGTCGGGCACGGCTGTCGGCTTCGTGATGGAACATGAAAGCATGACGTATGTGGAGGCATTGAAATATCTTGCGCGGAAATACGGTATCGAGGTAAAGGAAAAGGAAGATTCGC
>OHPH01001126.1_pt1 | contig 12030 bp, 9 predicted proteins | sample 1577681 | NCBI WGS metagenome assembly OHPH01 (sample SAMEA3879603, study PRJEB24766) | human gut metagenome | biome: human-associated habitat; feature: feces | place: USA | collected 1985/1987 | reverse complement strand
TAATATGATTTATGTACTCTATGAAAAGCAACAAAAAAGTGCCATTTTTCGCACTTTTTAGACTAGCACCTACAAAATTCATCATGATAATTTGTTCAAATTTAGTCTTGCAAAAACATTCAAAATAGTATATAATATATCTGTTAAAGTAAAGTGTTTTTGTTTATAACATCAAACCAAATATCAAAGAAAGAAACAAATGTATGAAAATAAAAAAAGAAATAAACCTCTTTGCGGGAATGTTCACCGCAGAGGAAATATATCGCTATGGTGATATCATACTGCTGTTAGGTCATATAATATATCTTGTGCTGTTTTATCGGTTCGGAGTATACCAAATGGTATATTATAACTATTTCAGCGTAGCATTCTATGCAGTGATGTATTTCCTGCTTCATTTTAAGAAGATAGGCAAAATATCATTTACTTACCTTGTGCTTGGCGAGATAATAGTACACGCCTGCATGGGTGCTTATTACATAGGCTGGTCAGCAGGATTTACGCAGATAATGCTGTGTATAATACCTATTCCATTTTTCATTGTACAAAACAGGAAAGCGATACCATATATACTTTCGTCCTTTGATGTTGTTGTGTTCATAGTCATGCGTATCATAGTCACAAACAGGGTCGCACCTTACAGCTTTGATACCAACAGAGAGAATATCTTATACATTTACAATACTTTATGCAGCTTTATTATAATTATCTATGTATCTTCCATATACATTTTCACAAATGAGCATAACAAGCGTGAAGCAAAAGCACAGAACGAAAAGCTTCAAAAGCTCGCTACTATCGACCCACTCACCCAGCTTTTCAACCGCCGTGCCATGATGGATTTTATCAAAAAGATAGAAAGCAACAGCCGCAGGACAAACAGCGTATATTCTATGTGTTTGGGCGATATTGATGATTTCAAGCACGTTAATGATACATATGGTCACGAAGTCGGTGACAAGGTACTTAGAGCGGTATCAGATGTTATAGCTGGAAACGTGCCTAGCGAGGGCTATGTGTGCCGTTGGGGCGGTGAGGAAATACTATTCGTTGTGCCAAATACAGACACAGAAAGCTGTGAGAAGATAGCAAAGAGCATTTGCCAGAAAATACATGAGTGTACATTTAAGGAAAATTCTCGAAGTTTCAATATATCCATGACTTTTGGAGTTTACTCAGTGACTCCGAACGAAAACTATGACGAGGGTATCTCAAAAGTGGATAAGCTGCTATACAAGGGCAAAAATCAGGGCAAAAACTGCGTTGTATCTAAATAAAATCAAGGCAGCCGTGTAGGAAAAACTCCACGGCTGCCATTTTCATGCCTATTTTGCAGAGAGATATCCTCTCATGTCTACAGAAAGGCGTTCTTCAAGACATATAAGCTCCTTGGCAATGTTCTTGGACTTCTCGTCTGCCGCCTTATAATTGTTGAGATATCCAGACAGGGACTTCACGCCCATATTACAGCCGTCAGTTATAAAATCTGCCACAGCGTCGTCACTGCTCTCTGCCGCAAGCTTGAAGTTGGTTTTAAGCCATGCCATGCCCTTTGCCATAGCAGGTGGCTCTTTTCCGCTGTCATGATATGAATTTAAAAGTCCCTGAAGCTTCTCTTGTATCTCCACATGCCCTGCAAGATTTTTCTCTAACGTTCGCTTTAGCTCTCCGCTTGAAGTGTATTTCAGCGAATCCTCAATAGACTGCACGCCCATTTTTATTCCTGCGTCGCACTCCCTGAGAAGCTTTATTGTATCCTGTTCTATCATATAAGTTCGCTCCTTTCATAACTGCAAATAGTTTTCCACAAAAATTTCTCTTTATGCCTGCATAAATTCAGCAAAACTATTGAAAAATCTTTAAATTTGTGATATAATTTTTTTATGGCTTACGCCTGAAGTATATAAGGGGGTATTTTAAATGGGAGAACACAAACATTACAAAGAGTCGGGCAAATTCAGCCCAATTGGAGCATTGCTCATGGTGCTTGCAACGGCAGTATGCGGCGGATTGCTTTTCTGGCTCTATCTGCTTTTTGAGGGCTGGTGCACTATCATCTATCTCAACGTTATCGCTGCGATAGCGGTGTCATGCGCACTTGGCTTTGTGGGAGGAAAGATAGTCAGAGCATTCAAAATGCGAAACACAGTTGTGGCAGTTGCCTGTGCAGTGGTGGGCTTTTTATTTGCCTCATATTTTAAATGGGCGCTGTATGATTACAACGATCTGAAAAAATATGGCTATGAGCTTATGGAAGAATACACAGCCTATGATTATTATGACGAGCTGAATATGCTTTTCGATGAAAACACAGACGGCTTCGGTGATTATTATGACTTTTATCACCAGACCAAGGCATATGATCTTTTCAGCAACGATTCAACAGGCGATTTCTCAGACAAGGACATTGCCACCATGCAGAAAAAGTCTGTATGGCAGTTTTTCGAGCTTGACAAGCTTCTTGGCAAGGATAAAAAATCCGCACAGAAAAGCCTTGAAAAGTCATACACCATGAACGCTTACGACTACACTTATGATTACAGAGATTATGATAAAACAGGACTTTTTGACATAATCGCACACCCTTCCGACCTTTGGAATGATATAAAGTCTATCAACAAGGAGGGTCGCTGGTCTTACAAGTCATCACATTCATCAAAAGATAACGGCTCGCTTGTGAACGGCACGATCCTGTGGATAGTATGGGGCAGTGAATTTATCCTTCTGCTGGCTTTCCTTGTGGGCGGTGTGAGAATCAAGTCAAAAGAGCCTTTTATCGAGTCTGAGGACGATTGGGCAGAATACAAAAACCTCAAGGGTGCATACAAATTCATGGTGCCTGAGGACATAAAGTCATTTAAGGTTTCAATGGAGCAAAGCCCTTACACGCTTTTTGATTATCAGACGGCTGTTACTCAATTCCTGCCTACATATATGGTGATAGATTGCTATGTGAGCAAGTCAGGCAATGAGAATTATCTAACAGTTTATCAGCAGACGATCAACCCTAAGAACAAAAATCCTGACACAAAGGTGCTTGTGAAAAATCTCTTTGTTGACGGTGATTTCATGAACAGGCTCTATTCCCTTGCAAATTTTGCTCCGCAAATGCAGGACGTTCAGCAGACACCACAGTAAGGAAAGAATAAAGACATACAAAAAACACGGCTGAAAAAAATATCAGCCGTGTTTTATTATGCCAATTTTTATATTTTACAGCCAAGCGCCGTAAATAGTTTCCCCTGTCAGCTCACGATATGAACGCACTCTAAGATCCAGCATATCTGCTCTCGCCTTTGCAATGACCTGTGAAGGTGAATTGTAGTTCACCACTATGGCAGGCTCGCTGTGAGAGGTGTGGTCAAGCTTATCCTTGACCGCTTCTGCTACCTCATAGCCCTGGGCTTTCATTGTAGGCTTGCCCGAAACGATAGACTTTCTGTTAAGCTCCTGCGGCTTTATGACCATCACATTGTCAGACTTTAGTGTTATGTCAAACTGAAAATCAGCCGAGTCGCAATACTGACCCATGCCTATAACCGTCACCTTTGCAGTTCCAACGTTCACGTTGTCAGAGTAAACTGTTCTATAATCAACATCAGGAATAAGTGTTTCGCCGCCAACAAAAACGTCAAATATCTGTGTTCTCTCCTTGCCTGTGTATGACATAGAGCCACGCATATTTGTGGTACAGCCCACAATAGTAAGCTTTGTTTTTATGCTCATATCCGCACTGCCGCTTCCCTCTTGGATACTGTCAACAGTGTTAAGAAAAGCTGTCACTTTATAAACATATCTTGTTTTTGGAACAAGTCCATAGTCTGTAAATGAAGTGCCGTCTGTTACAGTTGCTATCTGCTCAAACTCTGCGTCCTCAGCGTCGGTCTTTCTGTAAACATAATAGCCGTCAGCCTGCGACACCTCGTCCCATGTTAGAGTGAGCTTATCAGAGCAGATATCCTGCGACTTTACGTTATCAGGTGCGTTCAGAAGCACTGCCGCACTGCCTGTGACGTAAATATCGCCCTTGCTGTTGTCAGCAAAGCTGTTTCCGCTTATTTTAACCTGAGATTTCTTATTAGCTTTTATTCCGTAGCCTTTATTTTTATTGCAGGTGTTGTTGAAAAATTCCACAGAAGCGCTGTTGTCAGCCATAAGACCGCTAAGACCGTTTTCTTCAAGGATATTGTCAGAAGCCTTACCGCTTCCTCCGGTGAATATAAGTCCGTGATTTTTAGACTTCTTAACCGTGTTTTTTCTCACATCTGCCTTAGCTTCTTTGGTTATCTTTATGCCGTTGGAGCCTGCTGAGGTTATAGTATTGCCTGATATGGTATTTTTATCAGAACCGCCCGAAACATAAATTCCCGACACGCCCGGCTTTTTAATGGTATTTGAGCTTACCTCATTGCCTGAACCACCGCTTACATAAACGCTGTTCTGCTTTGTGCCTGTAAGCTTATTTTTGGTCACAGTCACCTGTGACGATTCACTGAGCCATATAAGATCCATGGTATAATTATATCTGTCATAGTCATAGCTTATATCGTTAGAACCTATGAAAATTCCCGAAACGTCCGTGAGCCTTACTGCCGAACCAGCTGTTTTTATAGTGTTGTCTACTATCTTCACGCCCTTTACAGTGTAATTGTAATCAGGGTGTGAAGATGACTTTTCAAGCTTTTTGCCGAATATTCGTATCGCATACGGTTCTGGATAATAATATGTGCCCACAACGGTTATGTCGTTATTTCTTATTATGGTGTTGGCATTATCGTCAAGACGATCCTTTATGCCTGCATAGCCTGAATTAGGCACATGGAAATTTGCATTTTCATAATCGGTCATGTACTTGAAATCTATGGCACAGCCAACGTTTTTCATAGTATTGTTTTCGATTATACATTTTTTATGATTAATAAGTACGATAGCTGTTCCGCTCATATTATAAAATGAGTTGCCTGATATAAGTGTATTAGTATAATATACACCAAGACAAGCTGAATGTGAGCCAAGACCTCTTATAAGGTCATGGAATTTGTTGTTCTTTATTACAGCATTGTCGCAAGGGGTATCATCAAAAGGCTCATACGCCGGGAAAACATCACTGTTACTTATGGTATCCAGCTGTATAGCCTCTTTCTGAAATGTTCCCGTATAGCCGTGAAAATCGCAATCCTCGATAGTGATGCCCTTTACACCGCCTATCTCAACATGATGACCATTGTAATTGTTTTTTATCTCAACGTTCTTTATCCAAAGGTTTTTCATGTGACCAAATCTCATATTAGAAAATGGTCTTGAAGTAGACGAAGGGTTGCCGTCCCAACAGCCTCCCTCGATAACGATATTTCTCTCGCTGCCATATCCGCCTGCACCGTTTGCCTGAGCGTTCTTTATCATACAGCCCTTGTCAAAATTTCTGACAATAGTCGCTCCGTCCTCAAGATACAGCCAAGTGTTTGAATATATCTCCAAAAGCTTGTCTATCCTGTATTTTCCTTTCGGCACAACGACCTTTATCTGCACAGAGTTGGAGCCGTTGTCAATGGCATAGTCAAGGGCTTTCTGTATCGCCTTTGAGGAGTCTTTCTTTCCCTTTTTGTCTGCGCCGAAGTCAACAACATTCACTTCAAGCGCTCCCGAATATCCGCTTATTTCCGCTCCACTGGCTTTTGTGCCGGTGATAGTGGAATAATCATAAGCAAAGCACCTTACTGTCATAAGCATAATGGCGAATAAACACGCCGCTGCAGAGGCAATAAAGGTGCGAGTTATCTTTGTCAATTCTCATCTGTCCTTTCGTTGTCTTAGGGTTATCGCTGCTCTCTTTTTGTTCTTTTTATCTTTTTAGCAGAACATATTTTACACATATTCAATTATACCAAATCATGCCCCGTTTGTCAACCGAAAAACGTCAAAAAGACCAAAGCAATAACTCACAAAGTCAACACATGATACTTGTGCGTTATCACAACAAAAAAACTGCGGCGAAAAATTTCACCACAGTTTTTAACAAATATGCCTTTTTATCCTAGTGCCACATCAAGTATCATCATAAGCAAGAAGCCTAGCATTACGCCAACTGTTCCCATGTGACCTTCCCCCAGATGTGCTTCTGGGATAAGCTCCTCCACCACCACATAGAGCATTGCTCCTGCGGCAAAGGCAAGAAGCCACGGAAGAAGCGGTTGGATAGCACCTGCGGCAAGAACGGTGAGAAGTCCGAAAACAGGCTCAACAATTCCAGAAAGAGTGCCAAGTCCGAATGCTTTCGCCCTGCTCATTCCCGATTGCCTCAGCGGCAGTGCGATAGCCGCACCCTCCGGAAAGTTCTGTATTCCCATGCCTATGGCAAGTGCAATAGCAGAAGCCAGAAGTACCGAGCTGTCATTATGTGCCGCCAATGCAAAGGCAAGACCTACTGCCATGCCCTCCGGGATATTGTGCAATGTGATAGCGAAAATAAGCATTCCCGAACGCTTTAGACCCCTGCGGACGCCCTCTTCCCTTTCAGGCTCAGGTAAAAAATAAGGCATTGCCTTGTCAAGCCCCATAAGAAACAGCACGCCTAGCGCAAAGCCGCCTGCGGCAGGTATCCAGCCTATCCTGCCGAGAGCTTCCGCCTCGTTTATGGCAGGGATAAGCAAGCTCCACACGCTTGCGGCTATCATAACGCCTGCGGCAAAGCCTAAAAAGGCTTTCTGCACCTTTTCGCTCTGCCCCTCTTTTCTCATGAAAAAGACCACAGCCGCACCTAATGTCGTCATAGAGAATGTAAAGCCCGTGCCTGCCGCAGCCCAAAGTAGACCATTCATACTATTATGTTTCCTTTCAGACAGTATTATGTCAGATACAATGACATATCTTAGTCTATGAAAAGCCTTTACGCTGTGTGAAAAAGCCTCTGCCGACAAAATACATTAAATTTGTCTGAGATTTTCAGAATATGACCCGTCCCAAGTGAATATAATGTTCTCAGCAGGGCATTACAAGCCCTTTACGATCGTATGATCAGTTTATTTTTAGGAGGAAACAGACAAGATGAACACTATGGATCTTAAGCTTAACAGAGAGATGCTGTCAATGACACGGACTATCCTTGACGCCTCCTGCGAGCAGGCTGTGGAAAAGGATTTTCTGCTGCCCGACTATTATCCCGATATTTTCAGGGTACTAAAATGCGTTATCACACCAACAGTACAGAGCCATTCCATAAACGGCGGAAAGCTCAGCTTTGACATGGCGGCACTTATCAGGGTGCTTTATATCAGCCAGAACGACAAGCGGATAAACTGCATTGAGCAGAAAATGAACTACACAAAGTCTTTCGACCTGCAAGGGGATTGCGGCGACCCTATGATATGGCTCACGCCAAAATGCGATTATGTCAACTGCCGTGTGGTAAATCAGCGCAGACTTGATATCAGGGGTGCTGTGACTATCCACGCAAATGTGACGGGCGAAGTAACTGTGCCTATAGTCACAGACGCATTCGGCTGCGGCATTCAGCTTAAAAAGGTTGCTGTTACATACCCTGCAAAACGTCTTACCGCTGCAAAGCGTATCACACTAATAGAGGAATTGCAGCTTTCTGCGGCAAAAGCCCCTGTTGGCACTATCCTGCGGACAGATTGCCGCATTATCCCACAGGAACACAAAATGATAGCAGGCAAGCTTGTGACAAAGGGCGACGCTGAGATAATGATGCTTTACTCCTGCGTAACCACCGACGGAGAAGAAACCGCTGAAACAATGCGGTTTACTCTGCCGTTCTCACAGATAATCGACATAGACGGCATTGACGATACTTTCACCGCAGATGTGAGGATAACCCCTGCGGGGTGTGATATCATACCAAAGTCTGACGATTCCGGCACACTTGAATGTGAGCTTGTGCTTCTTGTGAACTGCGTTGCCAAAAAGCTTTCCACCTGTGAGATCGTCACAGACGCATATTCCACCTGCTTTGAGTGCGAGGCTGAAAGGTGTGAAAGCAAGCTTGACAGCGAAAACATAAAGTTATCTGACAGCCACAGTGTTACTGCAAAGCTTTCCTGCCAGGAGGGCGAGATACGCTGTGTTCACGACAGTTGGGCGACCCTTTCCAATGTGACATCAAGGCTTGACGAGGAAAAGAAAGCCTTTATCATTTCAGGAAGCGTGACGTTCTGTATTATCGGCAGGAACGAGGACGGCACTCCCCTTTATCTTGAAAACGATTCGCCTTTTGAGCATGAGATACCCCTTCCGGAGAATGTCAATGGTGAGATATCCATATCCCCTGACCTGTGCATAGAAAACTGCACATACTATCTTGCAGACGAAACAACAGCGGAGCTTAAAGCCGATATCAAGATAGGCGGCGAAATGACTATTCAACAGACAGGGACTATGATATCAGAGCTTAGGGTACTCACAGATAAGCCGAAAGAGAAAAATGACAAATACGCTCTGAAAATATGCTACTGCAATGAGAGCGACGACATCTGGGAGATAGCGAAAAAGTATTCAACTTCCATAACAGCAATACTTGAAGAAAACGAGCTTACCGACGATAAAATATCAAAACAGGGAATGTTGCTTATCCCATTAATGAACTAGGAGGACAGACACATGAAAAACGATATTTACACCGACATTGCCACACGGACGGGGGGCGATATCTATATAGGCGTGGTAGGTCCTGTCCGCACAGGAAAATCCACCTTTATAAAACAGTTCATGGAGCAGTTCGTTATACCGAACATTGAAAGTGACTACCGCAAGGAGCGTGCCATTGACGAGCTGCCCCAGTCCTCCGCAGGCAAGACTATCATGACCACCGAGCCTAAGTTCATTCCTGAGGAAGCTGTGAACATCACCCTAGAGGGCGGAGCAAGCTTCAACGTGCGAATGATAGACTGTGTGGGCTACATAATCCCAAGCGCCATAGGCTACATTGAGAATGAAGCCCCGAGAATGGTGGTCACACCGTGGTTTGACACTGAAGTACCTTTCAACATGGCGGCTGAGGTGGGAACGCAAAAGGTCATAACAGAACATTCCACCATAGGTCTTGTGGTGACAACTGACGGCAGTATCACCGACCTTCCCCGTGAAGAATACGAGGAATGTGAGGAGCGTATAATCGACGAGCTGAAGCAGATAGGCAAGCCGTTTGTGGTGCTTATGAACACCACTGAGCCTTACTCTCAGCAAACAAAAGACCTTTGCGAACAGCTTTCCGACAAATATGGCACTACAGTTATGCCTATAAACTGTTTGGAGCTTTCGGAAAAAGAGATAAAAGAGATACTTACGCTTCTGCTATACTCTTTCCCTGTGAAAGAGATAAACATTTCAATGCCCTCATGGATAAACTCTCTTGACAAGGGACACTGGCTGAAAGAAGCGGTTTTCGGACATATCAAGGAAGCGGCTTCGGCTGTGACAAATCTTCGTGACATTTCAGACTGTGCCGAAAAGATATGCTGCTGTGAGCAGGTGTCCTCAGGCTCGGTGGCTGAGATAGACCTTGGAAAAGGCTCGGCAGTCATAAAGGTGGAGCTTGACCCTGCGCTGTTTTTCAGGATAATAGGCGAAGCCACAGGGCTTGAGATAAAGGACGAAAACGACCTTATGCCGAGAATTTTGGAACTTGTGAAGATAAAAGAGCGTTTCTCGAAATTCAGCTCTGCCCTTGATGAAATGGAGAAAACAGGCTACGGCATCGTTATGCCTGAAATGAACGAATTGACCCTTGATGAGCCTGAGATAATAAAGCAGGGTGGAAAATACGGCGTAAGGCTCAAAGCCGCCGCACCAGCCATTCACCTGCTGAAAACCACTATCAACACCGAGGTAGCACCTATCGTCGGCTCAGAAAAGCAATCTGAGGAGCTTGTGCTTTATATGCTCAACGATTTTGAGGAATCACCTGAAAAGATATGGGAGTCAAACATTTTCGGCAAGTCACTCCACGAGCTTGTGAGCGAGGGTCTGCACACAAAGCTTTCAAAGCTTCCTGAGGACGCACGCATGAAGATAAAGGAAACTATCGAGCGCATGATAAACGAGGGCTGTTCGGGACTTATCTGTTTTATTCTCTAAGAGTTTCATAAATGAAAATAAACTGATCCACCAAAAAAAGCGTTACACTGTGAAAAGTGCAACGCTTTTTATCTTGTATAAAGTGTTAATTTACGCCCTCTGCAAAGCTGATCGGCACACCGAAAAGCACACCTGCGTTAGGCTGCGAAAGGTCGCCTGTAACATCAGTTATCGCCTTTCTTGCAACATCTACCTGATCGTCTGCAACGGCAACGAAAATTGTCTTGCCCTTCTGTGCAGCGTCCTCGCCGCTGAGAATAGATCTCAGAACGCCGATCATAGGCAGATTATCCATTGTAGAAATAGATTTCGCCATTCCCACGCTGTCAATGACCGTTCCGCCTCTTATGCCTGCCTGTGCCAGCGAACGCATGATTTCGTCTACTAACTCGATTCTCTTGATAACCAAAAACAATAACTGCATTTTGATCCGTCCTTTCATCTCTTATTTCCTGAATGACGCAGCCACCCAGTCTTCTTTTTCTCTTATCTCAATAAGCTCAAAGCCCTCTGCTTTAAGCCTGTCAAGCACCTCGTCTTTTCTCTGGTCGATTATACCAGAAACTATGAGCGTTCCGCCGTCTTTGATAAATCCGCCGAAAATCCCGCTCATGCCTATAAGAACATCTGCCACGATATTTGCACAAAGCAGGTCATAGCCTGTGCCTATCTGCTCCACCAGAGCCTTATCGTCTATGATATTTCCGCAGTAAGCTGTATACTTTTCTGCGCTTATATGGTTTTTCTCTGCATTTTCCTTTGCTATCTTAACAGAATTTTCGTCAACGTCCACAGCTGTTGCACTTTCAGCACCAAGGAGCAATGCGCCGATAGAAAGTATTCCGCTTCCGCACCCAAGGTCAAGTATCCTGTCGCCCTCATGGAGATTTTTCTCCACAAGCTCCAGACAAAGCTGGGTTGTGTTATGCTGACCTGTGCCGAAAGATGAGGCAGGGTCTATTTCCAGTATCTTTCTCTTTTCGCCCTCAGCGACCTTTTCCCATGACGGCTTTATAAGAAGCTTTTCGCCAACGCAAAGGGGCTTGAAATACTGCTTCCAGTTGTTCGCCCAGTCCTCTTCCTTTACGTTTGCAAGCTCCATGCGGAGGTTGCCGTAATAGCCGTCGGAATTGTTCTGTTTCCAGCTCTCGATGAGGGAGCGTATCGCCGCGAGGGTCTCGGCGCCCTGCGCGTTGTCGTGGACGTACAGCGTGATGTGCGGCTCTACCTTGCTCAGACCCATCAGCTCGTCGTCTACATAGTCCCAGTTCGCGTTTTTGTCCGCCAGGAAGCTCTCGAAATCCGCACTGTCGCTGATTATAAAGCCAGTTATGCCGTAGTCGGTCAGCGCTCCGGTGATCCCGTCTATCGCCTGGGACGCGGTGTAGATGTCAGCCTGTATAAAGTTATCCATATCTGTTCTCCTGTCAAATTCATATGCACATAATAGTACATGATACATTATACACTATTTCCCCCGATAAATCAAGTGGGAATTTTACCGCCCGGACAAAAAGCCGTTGACAAACAGCCCGAAATATAGTAAAATATAGTTTGAACTAATTCCGCTGCGTTATGGAATTAAACTAACAGAACAGAAAGGAACTAAACATATGGCAAAGCTGAACGAAAACTTTTTCAACCTGAAAAAGAACTATCTCTTCATTGATATCGGCAAGCGCGTAAAGGCGTACACCGCAGCTCACCCCGAGGCAAAGCTCATCAGAATGGGTATCGGCGACGTTACGCAGCCACTTCCTCCAGCCTGTTTGTTCCCTACGGGAAGACCTCGCAGTATCCACCGTAAGGAACCAGGGTTTCTATTTATCCTTCACCTCTGGCTGGGGAGAAGGAGCCTGTATGTTCTCATAAAACCTCTTTTTCTCCTCGTTACTTTTTTGGACAAGGCTTGTCACATATACCGTAAATATTGGAAAC
>OHPH01001125.1_pt1 | contig 12037 bp, 8 predicted proteins | sample 1577681 | NCBI WGS metagenome assembly OHPH01 (sample SAMEA3879603, study PRJEB24766) | human gut metagenome | biome: human-associated habitat; feature: feces | place: USA | collected 1985/1987 | reverse complement strand
TCAGAGCAAAGTATATCCTTGTTCATAATGCTCTCAACAGTTGTTGTCTTTTGGAGATTTCCCGTGCCCTCCATAGTTACATGAACCTCGGTTACAGCACAATCCTCGTTTTCAACCTCGTGGATAAAGGTCTGCAAACGCTTTTCATTGCCGTCAAAAACACCGTTTCCGTCCGTGTCGGGATTCAGCGGATCGGTCTCAAAATATATTTCATCACCGTCATCAAGTCCGTCATCGTCGGTGTCGACCTTTAGAGGATCTGTTCCGTAGGTATAAATTTCTTCGCCGTCCTTTAATCCGTCACCGTCCGTATCATCATTGTAAGGCTCTGTACCCTGCTCGTATTCCTGAAGATTTGTTAAACCGTCTTCGTCAAAATCCTCATCACAGTCAAGTACGCCGTTATCATCGGTATCGGGTTTTGTTGGATCGGTTTCAAGCGTTAACGCTTCGTACCCGTCAGGAAGATTATCACCGTCCGTATCGGGATTATAAGGATCAGAGCCTATTTCCTTTTCAATAAGATTAGGCAGACCGTCATCGTCTGTATCGGCAAGATACTGCCAGTCATCAAATGTCCAACTAAGTTCTTCAGATTCTGTACCGACAAGATCTGCCCACGAGCTGCTGTAGTTAATATTCGCTCCGTATCCGTCGATAACAACATTCTGAGCAATGATAAGTCCGTTCATATTGAAGTTGTCGCAGTCTATGGTAACAGTTCCAAATGGAGCATAGATCAGTCCGTTTACCGAAGCCTGACTGTTTGAGATGTCAATATCACCGAATTTTGAATAGATAACCGTGTTGTTGCCGTTGAGATTTCCGCCGGAAAGATCAACGTCTGAAACTGCTCCTACAGCGTTATTCAGGCTGATATTGCCGTCCAGATTCAGTTTGCCCGTAACGTAGACAGAATTATTTATATTAATATTCATATCGGAATATGTATAATCTTCGTTGTATGTATCGCAGTTTTCGGTAAAATATTTGTCTGCAAGCTTGGTATGAATGAGAATCATATCGCAGCTTACATCAAATACATCTTCGGTTTCTTCTCCCTCTGTATTGTCTTCATCTGTAATATCGTCAATATCTGTAACAGTACCGTTGATATTGGGATACTGAGCGGTTGCCCCAAACACACCGTTTGTATATGCACTACCGTTGAGTGTGAAATTGTCAGTGTTTATTGTGATGCCTGCGTCATTGTCTGCGGCAAAAACAGCATAGGGATACTTGGCGGTTTCCTCAGCCGCTGCCGGCATGACAGCTGCCACACTCGCTGTCATAGCTAAAGCCAGTACTCCGGATAGCGTTCGCTTGAGCCGTGACTTTGTTTTCTGTTTGATCATAACTTTTACCTCCATAATTTAAAATCCTTGTTAGTTTACTAACGCCATAAAAATACCACAAAATCATGCTGTTCTCAACAAATTTCTTGTAAACACCCCCTTTTTCCTTGTAAAGGAACAAAAACGAGATCAGATTACTAAAATCCAACCTCGTTTTCGCATTTCATAAAATGTTCTCATTGATACCAATATACACATCATAAATTTTGTTTTTAATATCCTGAACAATGAAGTACGGAGGGGTAGCGGGCAAAAAAGACTGGTCTTGAATATACTTCTTAAGCTCCTCCACTTTGTTTTGAATACTGTCGAAAGAACCGTAATGTCTTGTCCTTATAGCATTTACAAGTTTGAACTCCGGTTTATAGCGGTAATGCTTGCTGCTTGAAAATTGTTTATCTACAGGAATCAGAAACTCAAGAAAAGGGGATTTTTGAGTAATAACAATTTTCCCGTCACGGGATAGATCTAAAACGTCAAGACTATAATCGATTCTTTGGGCAAAGTCCTCTATTTCTCCGTAATCAAGCTGCATTTCAAAACATAAAACATTTTTATAATGTAGATACTGGTGTTCAACTATCGGCATAACCGCACCGCCTTACTTGAAGAATTTATAAAATGCAAGCCAAAAATTATAGAACATATTATTTGCCTCCTTTACAAATCGATGCCATTAAGATAACACCGATTTCTAAAACAGGCTACAAAATTCTTGTAAACACCCCTTTTTTTCTTGTAAAGCTCAAAATAGCTTGAAATTAATGTCAAAATATTGTATAATAAGAACAACAAAAAATATCAGAAAATAATAGGGAGAGGTTATTATGCATATAGCAGTTTGCGATGATGAGTCTTTTTTTCGAAAAACGTTGTCTGAAGAATTATACATATATGCAGATAAGCATGGTCTTAATTTTATTATATACGAATATTCCGACGGCATGGAACTCTTAGCTGCCGATATGTCCTTTGACTTGATTTTTATGGATCATCAAATGACAGATAAAAACGGACTCGATACCGTTTCGGTATTGAGGAAACGCAATGTTGATACTACCGTAATATTTGTGAGCAGCTATAAGGACGTTGTTTTTGACAGTATGAAAGTTAATGCTTTTCGCTTTCTCGTTAAACCGTTTGAAAAAGAGGATTGGTACGAAGCTTTGGATTCTGTTATAAAAAATCTAGCAAAAACTGCTTATATAGTAGTTAAGGATACTGTTAATCAAAAGAATATAACGATACCCGAAAACGAAATAATATATGCACAAGCCGACAATATCTATGCGGAAGTTGTCACAGCTCAAGGAATTTTTCTTTATTCAAACAAAATTTCTTTGTTGGAGAAAGAATTGAATGAGGCGTATTTTTATCGCTCAAATCGCTCGTATATCGTCAATTTCAATTACATAATCGGCTACAGTAAAAAGGAAATTGAATTTTCTAACGGTCAAAAAGCGCTTATTTCAAGCTCTAAATTCAAGGACTTTAAAAGCAAATATCTGAATTATCTTAAAAGAAAAAGTATAGGAGAATAGAAATGAATTTAGTACACACATTTGAATTTACAGTAATATCCATACTATATTTATTTACGATTATCCAAACCATGAGTCTTATTTATGGAACCAAAGAGTACAGGAGAAAATATGTGACTGTATTTCTTATGTATTTGATTTCTGGAATTATTTGCTCCTGGTATAGAAATCATGACAAACCTGTTATTTTCCTAACGGCAACAATATGTTATTATGCATTTCTACTAATTTGCATTTTGTCAATATTCAAATCAAAAAAATTATGGTCTGTATATATTTCGGTTATTGTACTGATTTTAGATTCTATTTTCCAATCAATTGGATGCATACTGATTGATTTATTTGTACAAGATTTTGACAGAGCAACGGTTTTAAATTTTTCATCTATGATTTTTAATATTGTTGTATTAATCCTACTCAGATTTCTTCAAAAAAATCATCAAAATCAAATCAGGAACAGCATAAGATTACTGCCAAAACGATTATATATATTGATATTAATTGTCCTGGTTTTTATCGGAGAGCTTTGTGGAAACATGGCTGTTGAATCTAGCGAGTTGTTCTTTGATAATAAAATAAACAGTTTCTTGACAGTGCTGACCATTATGGCTTTTTTGACAATTATTATTTCATTTGTATTCAGCAGTATTTCACGGCAATACTACGAAAGCATATTAGGAATAATGGAAAAACAGATGGCAGGTCAAGTTGAGCATTACCAAAAGATCAATAAGCTTACAGACGATTTGAGAGAATTTCGTCATGATTATAAAAATCATATGATATGTTTGCAGGCAACTCTTGAGAAAAGACAGCTTGATGAAGCACTTGACTATGTAAAAAGTATAACCAAGCAGGAGATAATTGATGCAAATAAGTTTTCAAGCGGCAATCAGATCGCCGATTCGATACTTTCAGAGAAAAGCGAATCAGCCGCAAATATCGGCACTCAGATTCAATTCAGCGGTTTTATTTCCGATGAGATTCCTGCAGTCGATCTATGTACAATGCTTTCCAACGCTTTGGATAATGCTATCGAGGCTTGTGAAAAACTCAGCTTAACCGATTCGGCTGTTATAACGGTGAAATGTGCTGTTGTACAGAATGTTCAGGTGATTAAATTATCAAATCCAAATCCAGACAACAAAAATTCCACAGAAACCTCTAAGCTCGACAAAGATAATCACGGCTTTGGGTTATACAACATTCGCAGGACTGTCGAAAAGCTTGGCGGAGAGATGAGAATACCAAAGCAGTTCCCGGAGTTTGTTCTGGAATTGGAGTTTCCAATCAAATGATAAAAGCCGTTGTATGGTTATGATGACATACAACAGCTTTGTAATAGCTCCTATTCGGTTCATTTTTATTTTTCTTCGTTAATGGTATAACGCAAGTGCATACTCGGCAAGATATTTGTATTGTCCGTTTTTAAACGTTGCATATATCTGCGAGGTCAGCTTGTCGGGACGGCATCTTAAATACTTTAAGCTATCAATCTGATGAAGATATTCTTCCTTCCGCTTGTGAGGAACAGCAGGTAAAGCTTTGACCCCGTTCTTTGCTTTCAGCACCTCGTTCCAATCTTTGTACGGAGGTGCAAGGCGTTTGACGTTTGAATATCCGTTCTCATTTAGGATATCCCTTAGACGGTCAGTAGCCTCGATTCCTCCCTCATCGTTATCTACACAAAGCACAATTTCACGGAGGTTAGAATGATTCTTTAAAGCCGTTAAAACGGCATTTTCATAGACTCCGTTCATTGCAATGTAGCTGTGCTGCTGCCAGTCTTTGGGGTACAGCGTAAGAAAACTCATCATATCAATGGGAGCTTCAAATACATAAAGACGACTGCTTTTTCCAAAGTGAGAAAAGCTGTACTTTGTGTCCGAACCCTCACAAGTTATGCGGAATGCGTTTCCGAACGTTGAGGTTGAACGCTTGCTTGCCTGTCTTGGAACTCCGTTTTCATCAAGCCCTACAAACACTGCATTGTGGTGCTGTTTGTCCTCATAAAGTGTATGCTGTTTTGCAAAAAAACTGATAATTTCGGGATTAATAAACCGCTGTTTTATGAGGTATGCGAACACTCTGTGCATATTGCTGTTCGCTTCGGGAAGCTTGAACTCTTTTGTTTTTTCTTCATGCACAACAGCTTTTGAAGGAGCATAAGAGAGGGGAGTTATCGTCTGTCCTAACAGTTCGTGAACAGCCGTCTGAAAGTCCATATCATAGAATTCCTGCATGAATTTTATTGCTCCGCCGCCTATCTGATTTTTGTGATCGAACCAGGTAGAGCCATGGAGCGTTATGCTGTCGTGCTTGCCTGAACTGTCGTAGTAAATGAGCTTATGCTCTCTGCCGACACGTTCCAGCTTTTCACCCCGCATACGCAAAAACTGCTCCAAGTCTACCGAATTTGCAAGGACTTTTTGTTCGTCTGTAAATGGGATATATGGCATAACTACACCAACCTTTAATACTTGACATTTTCATCAAGCTTACCCAAAAGCTGCGAAAAACTCTGTCTTTCCATCATATCCGTACCGAGATATGCTCCTGATACTACTGTCAGCTTGTTTTCACTAAGCACAGCATAGGTTTCCGTGTACCCAAACTGCGTCACCATACCGTCAGACTTCTGAACAGAGCCGTACTGCTGATATTTTCCTTTTGAATATACATTTGTTGTCATACGATAATTTGACACAAAATCATCCTCAGTGATACCGCTCATCTGTGCGGAGGTCTGTCCGAAATAGTAATCCCCGAAGTTTTCAAGGATATATTCCATGTCGTAATCAAGATTACTTTGACTTAAATCAATGCATAGAACATTAACTATTCCTCCGCCGTTTTTGCCTTTAAGCATAATTTTCTGTATTCCGTTTGACTCATCTTTTTCCGATTCAAAGGAACAGCCTTTCATCGACTCAGTAACCAATTCGCTTGTATCTTCAAAGCTGATATTTGAATCGAAAAACTCTGCGATAAAGGTATCGGATTGTATTTTTTCTGAATCAACTTTGCTGTCAGAGTCCGAAGATGAAGATAAGTCCGTCAAGCTTTGCACATTGGTTTCGGCTGTTGTAACTGCCGTTGTCGTTTGTGCTGTTGGCGGAGAAATCGTTCCGCAGGCGGTCATTGTTATTGCGATTGCCGCTGAAAGCACAGCCAAATATATTTTTGTTTTCATACGCAAATTCTCCTTTTTAAACGATTGACCAGATATACAGCGGAGCGGTCAGTGCAAACAGTAGACAACCGAAAATTATGGCTATCGGAGTCCATTCAAACTGCCCGTGTTTGCGGTAATCCATGTACGCAAGGGAGGCTTTAACAAACAGCAAAACCGCCAGAACTACGTCGATCACGGGGAAAACGACATTGTTTACGACCGACACCACCTGTGACCTTGCCGTAGTCCAAGTGCTTGTGACCGCTCCCGCAACATCGCCCGAAGCGTATGCTGTAGTCGACATCATCGCCGCAAAGCACACAACGCTTGCGACTGCTGCGATGACCTTCTTTTTTGATCTCATTCCGCATCATCCTCTCTGTTATCAATAATTTTCCCTACCAGAATTGTACGGCTGTTGCCCTCCGCAGAAGTGCAAGTCGACAGCATGATCAGATTATCATTCGCAGAAATACCGATCTCCTTGTAAATACTCGCACTGTTTCTGAGCTGAGTATCCCATTCCTCAAAACTGGGATCAGCAAGATAAAGTCCGCTTGTGTCAGCAGTTCTCGCAACCGCAAAGAAATCTATCAGCCAAACTTCATCCTCAGTGGTCAGCCAGCCGTAGCTGTGGTTCATGAAATATTCCTCATTCTCGTAATGCGGAATATCCGCAAACATCGTCCCATTGCCCATATTGTGACCGTAGATAACCGAGTTAAAATCGGTGAAATCCGAGGAATTTCTGTAGTCCATAAACAGCGAGCCTGCATACAAATACGAACCGTCAGTCGCCCTGTGAGCATAATAATCGTTATCTTCCGACTGCATGATCGGATAATCGATATTTGTATCGGGAATATACAGCCATGCCACGGAATCGTCATGCTCTGCGGAAAGCTGCCGGACCTGTTCGGTCAGTTCTTCTTTGGTATCTTCGGGAACTCTGTCTGCCGACGGTTTTTCTGAATCGTTATTTACCGCCTCGTCAAGCGTTTCTCTCGCTATCGGGGTGGGAGCATAGATCAGAATATCCCGCCAATTGATTTTCTGAGCCACATCGTTTTTCACAAGTAGATAAATTCCCCCTCCGAGAAGGGCGGCTGCACTTATGACAGCCGCTATGCGAATCGCTTTTTTATTCATACTTTTTTCCTTTCTTTGTAATGATAAGAGCGGCAATGATCACGCTTGCAGCTCCGAGCATTGCATAAGCCGCAAAATCGCTGTGGTTATCGCCTGTATACGGAGTAGTGATTTTAGGTGTAAGCTCGTCATACATAATGACTTCGGTCACGCTACCGTCAGCGTTTACTGTGAACTTGATTTCATTTGCTATCTCATAGCCCTCCGGTGCGATAGTTTCTTTCAGCGTGTACTCCTTGCCTGCGATCAGCTTTCCTTCGATGAAATGCGGTTCGCTTGATGAAACCCATTCCTCAACAACATTTCCGTCCTCGTCAATGATTTGGAGCGTTGTGCCGGGCAATTCTTTGCCTGTTGTAACGTCCTGCTTTGAAATACGAACCTTAGTCGTGTCATCTACCATAACGATAAGCGGATTGCCGTTCTCCGAAGTCACTGTGGCTTCAACGTTTTCTACCGTAACATTGCCGTAAACATCAATGCTGAACTTAATGTCCGTTGCAATCACATAACCATCGGGGGCGGCAATTTCTTTAAGCACATATTCACCCGCACCAAGCTTTGAAACAACGTGATTTGTGTCGTCGGAAGTCCACTTATCAACTATCTCACCGTCAGCATTTTCAAGCACCATTTCAGCACCCACAAGTTCGTTTCCGTACACATCACGCTTTGATATCTCAACCGTAACAGGCTTGTTTTCCGCAGTTATCTCTATAAGCTTTCCGTCCTCTGCAATGCTGACAGCATATTCCTTGTCACTAAGAATATATCCCCTTGGACTTTCTATCTCACGAACGATATACTGTCCGAAAGGAACATCTGTAAACTCAAAACAGCCATTCTCATCTGAAGCGGCAGTCATTATTGCAGTATCTCTGCTGAACTTCACACAGTCGGCAGTAAACAGACCGAACACCGCATTTTCAAGAGGTTCGCTCTTGTCATCTACCTTGTGACCCTCTATCCTGCCACGCTTGAGAAGATTTACGAATTGTCCGCAGTCAATATCCACATTCTGAATGTCCTGTCCCATATACTCGAAGTTCACAAGATATTTTTCTCCGTTAAGAATATAGTGTTCATCAGTAGAAATTACTTTGACATAATACCTGCCGAAAGGTATCTGTACATCAAATTTTGCGGTCATATTCTCATCAAGTGAAACCTCTGAAATCAGTCCGTCCGCAGGGATAACAGAACCGTCAGCGGCAGTAATATCTTCTGCGGCAAATAGCCCAAAACGAACGCTTGTATAGTATTTCTTGCCGTAGATCCCGAACAGCTCATCATTTTCCATAACCTTAGAAAGCGAGATCCTCACGCTCTGATACTCATTTTCAAAAGCTGTATTCACAGTATCTCTCACCTCAAATTCCTGCCCTGCATATGTCAGCTCAACATCTTTAGGCTTATTGTTCAACACATAACCGTATGGAGCTTTTGTCTCTCTGACCTCATACTTGCCGAGATAAAGCGGCTCGGTTTCGCCATAGCCGTTTTCGTCTGTCGTGATCTCTGAAACAACATCTCCTGCATAAGCTCTTGTTGTACCGTCGAGTGTAACGATATCCTCTACAGCGATCACCTGAAATACTGCGCCGCTGAGATCTCCGTCTGCAAACACGGGAGTGTAAGTCGTTGGATTGACAACTAGCTCGCCGTTTTCATTTGTGTATGCGGAGGAAGCCGTTGTCACGCTTGTGAAAATATCGCCTGTTTTCCGAACGCTGATTTTTCCTTTTTGAGCGGTATTTTGCTTTTCAACTTTGACAATAGTAAACGAGTTTTCTTTCTCTGCATTTTCTGAGGAAACCGAAAATGCTACGGGAGTTTTATCAAGCGCATAGCCGTAAGGAGCCTGAACCTCAATAAGTGAATACTCACCGTAGGGAAGAACTTCGGGAGTGATCAGATATCCCTCGCTGTTTGTGTAGAAAGTGTCGATTGTTGTTGGGGTAGGGTATGCAAAAGTCATTGAGATCTTCTGACCATTTGAATCGTAGATCTCAAATCCTGCGCCCTCATAAGGAATGGTTTTTCCCGTTTCGGAATCCACCTTTACAATCTTGATATAGCTTTCAAACTTTGCATTGTTAATGAGATAGCGATAGGTCTGTCCGTTCTTGCTGATATTCACATCAAAATCAGCAATAAACTCAGTACCTTCCCAGCCGACTGTCTGATGCACAGTGTAAACGCCGTATGGCATATCCTTGGTTTGTGCAAATCCGTTTTCATCACAAGTCAGATGATCACGTTCTGTTTCAACAGCATTTGCATAAGAACCGGAGGATTTCAGATAAACCTCAAATTCAGCTCCCACTTCCGGAGTTTCTATCTGAGTAGAGCCGTCATCGGAATGCTTGATGATCGCAATATTTCCCTTTACTACGTCCTCAGTCACTGTCATAGAAAGTGGGTTATGCTCAATGAAATAATTCTCAGCTTCTGCACCTACTGAGTAAACTGTTTTGTCAAGGAGATAGCCCTCGCTTGGCGAAATTTCCTGAACAGTGTAGTTTCCGCAGACATACTCTTTTGTCTTGAAATATCCGTTTTCATCGGTCGTATAGGTATCGGCAAGCTCGCCGTCCTTGTACAGTCCGTAAACTGCTCCTGCAAGGGTAGCATTGCCCTGTGCGGAAGTTGTTTCAGAATCCTGCTTTGTCACTTCAACGGTAAACTTTTTGAGGATATTTTTGAATGTCTTGGTTGTGGTCGCATCTGTCGTAAGGGTTGCAGTCTGATCGGCAGGAATCACATATTTTATCGGAACATTTTTCTCGGAAATGGTGTACACGATCTTCTCATTATTGCTGTTGTAAACGGGAATATCAGAAAGAATTGCAACACCGTCCAAACCAGTTTTTATTGTGTAAGTCTTACCGTTGCCCGTAATAGTGAACTCTCTGTCGCCGTTCTGATTGTCCTCGGACTGCTTATTTATCTTTATCGAGCCCGTTTTAAGCTGATTGTTGAACTTCACATTCACAGTCAGATCAACATCTCCGCTCGTCAGCGTAACGTTCTGCGCTTTCGGAGTTTCATATCTCGTATCTACGTTGATTTCGGATACTGTATAGGTAATTGCTTTACCTGTGAACATATCATAAACTTTTAGATCGTCAAAGGTTGCAATTCCGTTTGCATTGGTTTTGGCAGTTTCAGAGAGCGATTTTCCATTGTATGAATAGGTGATTTTAAACTTCTTGCCGCTGATGATTCCGTCCTCTGCGGTTTTGTTAATTTTAATTGTTCCTGTTTTGAAATCCTCTGTCACCTTGTTTTTTCCTGCTTTGATTGTATAAACAGTAGGGTCAATAGAATAACCTGTAGGAGCTTTTAATTCCTTTGCGTAATAAGTGCTGTCGGGAAGTTGAATTTTACCTGTGCCGTCAGCGCCTATTGTAATTTCGCCAACCTTTTTGGTACAGGACTTGTCACTGTAGATTCCGTATACCGCTGTGGAATTGTCAACACTTGATTTTCCTACAAGATCACCGTCCGTATTGTACTTATCGATCTCAAAGGTAACATCTGTCTTTGTAATTCTGAACGCCGACATATTCATAGCGGTAGCGGTCTTACCGTCAGTCTTGTTGTTGATAACAACGCCCTCCGAACCGCTGGATTCTATTCTCCAATGTGTACCTCCTGCGCCTGTGCCGTCCCCGACTGTTCTGGAATTGATAAGACTTTCCGAAACGCCGATAGACTTAAGGTAGCTTATCACATCGTTTCTTGAATCAAATTCGCCCATGTAGATCCATGCGTGATCCTCACCACCCGGATTCTGAGCGACCACCACAGATCCTGCTGTAATAACCGAACCGTCAGCACACTCCCAATACGGGCGATCCGTTGTTTTGATGTTCTTCTTTTCGACTTCGACTTTTGAAGTCTTTCCGTCGTAAGTTATGGTGCAGTTATCATTGACTGTAAGCCAATGATCTGTGTCAACAGGCACAGGGTTGTTCCAACTGAAACCCGATGTTTTGTATCCAAGCTGTGTAAGCGTATAGTACACAAGTCCCGAACAGTCAATGCCGAGATTATTTATCGTTTCAACAGAAAGCGGAGTGTACTGACCCTGATCATACGCATACCAGTAGCCCTTGTTACCATAGGTATACGGCGAGCCGAGCAAGGTTGCCGCCTTTGCGATCACCGTATCCGCTGACGGGAATGCTGCGTTTTCAGTCGATGAGCTTGCCGCATTCGCTGTAATAACTCCGCTCATAGATGAGCCGAGCATAGAAAAAGCGCAAAGTCCTGCCATGAACCCTGCGCTGAGTTTCTTTAATATTTTCGATTTTTTGAACATAAAGTGCATTTCTCCTTTTCATTTTTGCAAAGAAAAAGAGCCGGATTTCGGCTCTTTCGTTTGCACATTTTAATATATTTCATCATATCTTTGGCTGCTTATCAAATACGCCCCTGATACATATGATTCATCAATATCTATTATTTCACTGAATCCGCAATCGTTATTCAGCAGAAATCCTTGTCCCTGTGTATCAAGAACGAACCATGTTCCGTTTACCTTAACGACATTTGCTACATGACCATACAGTTTTGACGGCGTCCATGCAAGATAGCATTCCAGACCTGTACCTTTGCACAAATAGTAGGTCTGCCACGAATAATTCACACAAGTGCCCGAACCGTTTTCAGTCATCCAGTTGTATACCGCCTCTGCCTTGCTGTAATCAGAGCCGTTATGAGATAAGCTTCTGCCGATATCCATATATCGTTCTTCCTCAGTGGGCACCGGCAAGGGTGGTTGAGTCTGCGGCACTGTTGTAGTCTGCGGC
>OHPH01001100.1_pt1 | contig 12247 bp, 11 predicted proteins | sample 1577681 | NCBI WGS metagenome assembly OHPH01 (sample SAMEA3879603, study PRJEB24766) | human gut metagenome | biome: human-associated habitat; feature: feces | place: USA | collected 1985/1987 | reverse complement strand
CCGTCACACCTGAATGAAGAGAGAGGAGAATATCTTATAATTCTACTTAAAGCTCCGTCCTGAGGAGTATCCGTCTTTTTCATAAATGCTGAGCCATTCCTTCATACGGGTGAGGAACTCGGCATTCGTAGACGTTTTATCAAGCATACCGATAAACTGCTCCGTGATTTCACCCGGATTCCCACCAGCCAATACGCGCCGCATACTGAACACGCCTTCAAGCTCATCCTTCGTCAACAGAAGCTCTTCCTTGCGCGTGCCGGACTTATGGATATCAATCGCCGGGAAAATACGCTTTTCCGACATCTTGCGGTCAAGATGAATTTCCATATTACCGGTGCCCTTAAACTCCTCAAATATGATATCGTCCATCCTGCTGCCCGTCTCAACGAGGGCGGTCGCGATAACGGTAAGGCTTCCCCCATTCTCAATATTGCGCGCAGCGCCGAAAAAGCGCTTAGGCTTATGCAGCGCGCCGGGATCCATTCCGCCGGAAAGCGTTTTGCCGGTGGGCGGTATGGTCAGGTTATAAGCACGTGCCAACCGGGTTATGGAATCCATTAAAACAACAACGTCCTTCCCCTGTTCCACCAGTCGCATGGACCGCTCCATAACCATTTCCGCCACGCGGGTATGATGCTCAGGAAGCTCGTCAAACGTCGAGTAAATGACCTCGCCCTTGATGGAGCGCTGCATATCCGTTACCTCTTCAGGCCGTTCATCAATGAGCAAAACAATGAGATGCACGTCTGGATGGTTGTTGGATATGCCGTTTGCGATGTTTTTCAAAAGCGTCGTTTTACCGGCCTTTGGCTGGCTAACTATCATACCGCGCTGACCCTTGCCGATTGGCGCGATAAGGTCGATTAACCGTATCGCCAGGTTGGGCTTACGGCCATTTTCCTTAAATTCGAGCGTGAGCCTTTGATCCGGATAAATCGGGATCAGCTCCTCAAACGGCTTTCTCTGACTTACATCCTCCGGTGACTCGCCGTTAATCCCGGTTATATATAGAAGCGCCAGAAAGCGTTCCCCCTCCTTGGTCGGCCGGGTCTTTCCAGCTACGAGATCGCCGGTACGCAGCCCGAACCTGCGGATCTGGGCGATGGAAACGTAAACGTCCCTATTGCCGGGCATGTAGTTTTTCGACCGGAGGAACCCATATCCATCCGGCAAAACCTCAAGCACGCCTTCCGCATCCCCGCACGCGCCCGTTTCAAGCAATTCCGATACGGCGGGGTTGCTGGTACCATATTCTTTATTATAATAAGGCTCCTGCCTGCCGCGGTAACGGTTGCTATCGCCCTCTTCAGATTCAAAAGAGGGGTTGTTAAAGCCTTCCGCCTGGTGCGGGCGCTGGTAGGGCTGCTGCTGATAATTATCCTGTTGCCGGTAGTTGGGGGCGTAACCTTCCGAAGAGCGATCGTTGCTGTTATAGTATGGGCGCTGCTGATAACCGCCCTCCTGCCTTTGGTAGCCGCCCTGATAATTATCCGGTCGCCGGTCGTTATTGTTATAATATGGGCGTTGCTGGTAACCACTGTCCTGCCTGCGGTCGTTGTTGTAATAAGGCCGCTGCTGATAACCCTGGCTGCCGTATGCGCGCCGCGGCTGATAGCCGCCTCCCTGCTGCTGATAACCGCTGTCCTGACGCGGACGGTACGAGGGCGTAACATAAGACGGGCGGTTATCCGCATGCTTATCAGGTTCGGCCGTAAGCCTGCGCGCGGGCGGCGCGTCGGCGGGCGCGGACTCTATACCGCTCGGATCCATCGGAATACTCTGTGGTTCGGCGGAGGGAGGACGATTCAGAGGGGTTTCAAAACCGCCACCTTGATCCTTAACGGGCGCTTGCTCAGCGATATGCGCCACAGGCGCGTAGCTCACCGGTTCCGGAGCGCCCCCCGCCTTCTCTCCCCCATTCATGATTAAATCCACCAATTCATGTTTGCGGTATTTGGTAATGGATTTGATTCCCTGCAATCTGGCGATTTCCCGCAAATCCGCAAGGCTTTTTTCCAAAAGCATGTCTCTAGTCAAAATGAAAGCTCCTTTCTTTCTCATCACAGTATGTTAAATTATTTGAAAATAAATCGAATACGGTTCTCAACCGCGTCTGTCGCCGGAAATGGACGTGGAACCACCACCATCCACAAAGAAATTATACATATACACCTATTTACGCGTTAAATTATTGAAACGTCTAGAGGTCTTAAGAATAACCTATATTTCAACTTAACTTAATATTACTTTATAAACAATAATTAGTCAAGAAAAAAGAAAGGCGTTTCGTGTCGATTATCGCGTCGAACATTTCAAGAATACGTCGGCAAGCTAAAAAACGAGCGATTCATATTTATTAATCAGACAGCTTCGATTGCCGCGCATCACAAAATTAACGGGAATATATTGTTTTCAATCAGCAGTCTGAGTTGAGCCGATTGAATAATATACATGATAAATCAAGCTTCCGTACTCAGGCGATGTATACGCCAATCAATATCTAAGCGAGCGCTCATGGGCGTTTAACTTAGGAGCCCATGAGCGCCGAGCGGTCATGATAACTCAAACATACCCATATAGAGCTGATAGTACTTGCCGCGCTGGCTCAGCAGCTGTTCATGGTTTCCTCTCTCAATAATTTCACCGTTTTCCAAAACCATAATCGCGTCAGAATTACGAACGGTGGATAATCTGTGCGCTATTACAAATACGGTACGCCCCACCATAAGCTTATCCATACCCTTCTCGATTAAAGCCTCGGTACGGGTATCGATGGAGCTTGTCGCCTCGTCAAGAATCAACACCGGGGGATCCGCAACCGCCGCGCGGGCGATGGCGAGAAGCTGCCTCTGGCCCTGGCTTAAATTGCCGCCGTCCCCGGTTATCACGGTATCGTATCCCTGCGGAAGATGGGATATGAAATAATGCGCGTTCGCAAGCTTTGCCGCAGCCTCAACCTCCGCGTCCGAGGCATTGAGCCTGCCGTATCGTATATTATCGCGTACGGTACCCGTAAATAAATGCGTATCCTGAAGCACCATTGAAAGGGATTTCCTCAAATCGTCTTTCCTTATGCGTACGATGGGCACGCCGTCATACGTTATCTCGCCATGCTGAACGTCGTAAAAGCGGTTAATGAGGTTGGTTATCGTCGTCTTGCCCGCCCCTGTCGAGCCAACGAACGCTATTTTCTCCCCCGGCCTTGCGTAAAGCGATACGTCGTGTAGAACGTTTCTATCGCCATCATAGCTGAACGTGACGCTGTGGAACCTTACGTCGCCCGCAAGCCGCGCGTATCGGGTTCGCCCATCCTCGGGGATCTTCCATGCCCACGCGCCCGTTCGCTTTTCTGACTCGACGACTTCCCCTTTTTCATTTACATCCGCGTATACCAGCGTAACATCCCCGCCGTCCGCTTCCTTCGCCTCATCGAGCATTTCAAATATGCGTTCGGCCCCCGCCAGCGCGCTCATTGCCGAGTTGAACTGCTGGGAAAGCTGCGATATGGGCATGGAGAAATTGCGGCTGTATTGAAGGAAGGAGGCTATGGCGCCTAAATCCAGCATACCGCTCACGGCCATCAATCCGCCTGCCGCCGCGGTTATCGCGTAGTGAAGATGGGACAGGTTCCCCATAATGGGCATGAGGATGATGGACCAGGTGTTCGCGCTCGCGGTGGCCTCGCTAAGCTCGTCGTTAATCGCGTCAAAATCCGCGCGCACGGCCTCCTCATGGCAGAATACCTTTACAACCTTCTGCCCCTCGATCATCTCCTCAATATAACCGTTCACCTCGCCGAGCGACTTCTGCCGCTTTTTAAAGTAAAACCCGCTCTTTTTAGTGAGCAGCCGGACGGTCAAAAGCATAACGCCAAGCATGACGAGCGCGATTAGCGTAAGCAGCGGGCTGATAATAAGCATCATGGCGAAAACCCCGAGAATCCTCGCCGTGGAGTTGATAAGCTGCGGTACACCGTTGCTCAAGAGCTCGCGCATGGCGTCCGTATCATTTGTAAAGCGGCTCATGATTTCACCATGCGTATGCTTGTCAAAGAAGCTTACAGGAAGCCTTTGAAGGTGTGCGAACATCTCCGAGCGCATACGGTAAAGCGTGCCGGCAGCAACGCGGATCATCAGTCTGTTATACGCATAGATAGCTGCAGCGCCGGCGGTATACATAGCGGCCATTATAGCCAATATGCGGATAAAGCCGGACATATCGGGGTTCTGCCTGCCGACAAGCGGCATAATATAATCGTTGATTATCGGGCGGAGCATATAAGTCCCCGCAACGTTTGCCGCCGCGCTGATAACAATAAAAAACGTTACCATCGCAAGCTCAAGCTTATAGCTTTTAAAATAGCCCATGATACGGCGCAGCGTCGCCTTGGCGTTCTTGGGCTTTCTGAACCGGTTTGCCTGACTCGAGTTTCCCGGAGGCATATTAAGCCACCCCCTTTTGCTGGGAATTATAAACTTCCTGATAAATATGATTTGTCTTAAGCAGCTCCTCGTGCGTGCCTACAGCCTCAATCATGCCGTCGTTAAGCACGACAATTCTGTCCGAATCCATTACGGACGCAATGCGTTGAGCGATGATAATCGTGGTTGTATCCCTTAATTGATTGCGCAGCGCGGATCGTATGGCCGCGTCCGTAGCCGTGTCGACCGCGCTCGTGCTGTCGTCAAGAATAATGATCTTCGGCTTTTTCAGCAATGCGCGGGCAATGCACAGCCTTTGCTTTTGGCCCCCGGATACATTGACGCCTCCCTGACCCAAATTCGTATCGTAACCATCCGGAAACGACATAATGAATTCATGCGCCTGCGCGGCCCGGCAGGCTTCCTCAATCTGTTCGTCCGTGGCGGAGGGGTTGCCCCAGCGGAGATTGTCGCGTATGGTTCCTGAAAAAAGCACGTTGTTTTGCAGCACCATGGATACCGCGTCCCTCAGACGGTTGATTTTATAATCACGCACATCCCGGCCACCCACCTCCACAGAGCCGCTGAGCGTATCGTAAAGCCGGGGTATAAGCTGTACAAGCGTGGTTTTGGCAGATCCCGTGCCGCCTATTACGCCTATGGTTTCCCCGGATAGTATGGAAAGGCTGATATGGCTGAGCGTAAGGTTATCGGGTTTTTTTGAGTAGCTGAAGGTCACGTTTTTAAACGCAATTGACCCGTCGCGCACATTAAGCGATTCCTCCGCGCCGTCGTCCCGAATATCGATTTTTTCGTCAAGCGCCTCCCCGATTCTGGTTATGGACGCGCGTGAAAGCACCAGGTTGACAAATACCATGGATATCATCATCAGGGCGTTGAGTATCTGGGCAAGATAACTGATAAAGCTCATTAAATCTCCCGCCTGCATCCTACCGGCGATAATATTGTTACCGCCAATCCAGCAGGTCGCTATCATACATGCGTACAGGACGAACTGCGCTATGGGCATATTCCAGATGAGCACCCTTTCGGCCTTAAGCTGGGCCGCGCGAACCTCGTCCGCTGAGGAAGCGAACCTATCGGTTTCATATTCGCCGCGCACAAACGCCTTGACCACCCGGATAGCCGTAAGGTTTTCCTGCACGTCGCGGTTCATGCCGTCGTACTTCTTGAGCATCGCCTGAAACCGGGGAAAGGCCTTCACAGCGATAACCGCAAGCGATATACTAAGAACAGGGAGCGCGAAAGCGAAGACAACGCCCATATCCGCGTTGATGCTAAGCGCCATAACCGTGGCGCTCACCAGCATCACCGGGGCGCGGATAAGCATGCGGATGGACATCATAAACGACTGCTGCGTGTTGTTAACATCCGTCGTAAGCCGTGTAATAAGCGAAGCCGTGCTGAATTTATCCACATTCGCAAAGGAATAATCCTGAACCTTATAGAAAAGGGCGCGTCTGAGGTTACGTGCGAAACCCGTGCTTGCCAGAACCGCGAACCGAGCGCTTACCACGCCGAAGAAAAGTGAAAGCACGGCAAGGCCGATCATCTTGCCGCCGGCGGCAAGAATAAAAGGCATCCCACCCTCGCCGTTAATGCCGATATTAATCACATCGGCCATGATATATGGAATATATACTTCCAATATCACCTCCAATATGATGGTAACTGCGGATAGAACGGTTTGAAGCCGATGCCCCTTAACATAGGGTAACATTCTTTTTAGCATATCGATACATTCCCCCATTAATTATAGCTTGTTATCCAGCTCGAACATCCTTTGACGGAAGCGGTAGAACTCTTCCCTGTCCGTATCGATGTTGGCGATGGCCTTATCTAAAAGCGACTTGAACAGATCCGTCTCCTCAGGTGAAAAATCGCGCAGCATACGTCCGTCCAGTTTGTCGAACGCGGCGCGGCACCTGACGGCAATATCCCTGCCCTTATCGGTAACGGTAAGCCGCTTGCAGCGCAAATTCGTTTCATCAACGTTTTTCTCCAGCAGGCCCGCCATCTGCATACGTTTTGTAGAAAGAGCGACCGACGCAGGCGTTACATGAAGCGCCTCGGCAATCTGGTTTTGTGTGCAGCCGCCGTACTCAATAACGTATTCCAGCAGCGGAAGCTGCCCCTTATAAAGCTCAATATCGTTTATTGCCCGCTGGAGATTTATGCGCCGCAGTATTTCAAGCCGGTTAAGCCTGCAAACAATGGGATTCAAACGCGGCATTATGTTCGTCCTCCTGTTGTATTAAACGTCTAACTGTTAAACGCTTAACTATTTTAGCAAAAAAAGCGGTTACTGTCAATAAGCATGGCGCGGCAAGCGTTTGGAGCAAAGCTCGGTTATATCACATATTCCATAAAGCAATTATGCCTCTATAATACCGTCCCAAGAAGGTTTCATTCAAAATAGGAGGCGCGCAATATATGCTAAACAACGAGTTAAATATATGCAATAAATGGATACCGGCTTCGCTTCCTTTATTCTCGGCACTAAATCCGGTTAAAATATATTTTTCGCTTGAGCGTAACTTTTCACGCTCGTAATGGATATTAAGTATCACGATGATAACTACTGCGGGTAAGCGGAGTTAAATAGCCGTCACTTCTGACTCCCTTTCATTTACACTTACACTATTAGCCGCTATCTCCGCTTACCTGTACAGGTCGAATAAAAAAAGTATTAATGAAGTTATTTAGCTTTCCGGGCAAAACCGAGTATAACCGTATATATTAAATAAAAAAGGCGGTTAACCCGTCTTTTTTATAAATGCACACAGCAAAAGGAGTTTATGTGATAATATGAGTCAAATCGCAATGTTTATATCAAATCGGTTTTTAGATCTATTTATAAAATTTTAGTAAAATAAAGTTTAAGTCTATAAGTAAGGATGCGGAGTTATTGAATCACAGTATCAATTGGTATAAAAACATATATGAATCCGCTCCTTGCGTGTCGAACTGTATATACGGCGCGCTCTGTTATGGGAGCTGCGTTATAGACGGCCATATATGTAAAAAGGAAAGCAGTGAAAAATTATTTCCCATTATAATCGAAGATAAATCAAAGAGTATTACGGGAGTATGAAAAAGCAATGTTAAGCGTTGATAATATGTCAAAAACGTATCCGAACGGTATAAGGGCAAACCAAAGCGTCAGCCAGTCCGTAGAGCCCGGTGAAGCCGTCGGGCTAGTCGGCCCAAACGGTTCCGGGAAAACCACGCTGATTCAGCAAATCCTCGGCGTGTTGAAAACCGGCGGCGGCATAACCATTGACGGCATAAAAAACGATTCGAGCAAAGTTGCCTACGTTCCGCAGTTTCCCGCGATATACCCCGCCCTGACCGTTTGCGAAACGGTCCTCGCCGCCCTCTATTACATCGGAATAAGTAAAAAACCCGCCTTGGCCCGGGCCGAGGCGGGCTTGAGAGAACCGGGCTTTCTCAAATTGCGAAGCAATATACCTACGCCCTCTAGGGCGGACAAAAAAAGCTTTTATCAGTTTCCTGCGCTTTAGCCCAGGATTAGCCTTATTTGATACTCGGCGAGGCTACCGCCATGGCCGATATATTATCCATGGAGAACATCTGGAGTATCGTTTGCGAAGAAAGGGATAAAGGCGCTGCCGTTTTAATCGCTTCACATGATATTTCTAAAATAAAGCTGGTTGGCTCATCCTTTGTATTGATGAAGAAGGGCGAAATCGTATTTCACGGTAAGCCGGCAGACATTAAAACGGATTTTTGTCGCTGCTTAATCACGGCTGCGAAAGCGGATGCGGCGGCCGATGCGCCTTTAGCCTCCTGCCGCGCGTTCGGCGTAACGGGCGCGATTTTAAGCTTGTCACGCAAGATGTTGTACAAATGCTTGCGGCGCTTAATGAGATTTCGAGCGTCGGAAAAACTGGGGCTGGAATGCGAACACCCGGCATTCTACGAAGGAATCTTATTTATGCTAAAACGGTTGTTAACTGGAGGGGTTTATGCTCAAAGCTGTCTCAACCTCCATATGGATCAGCGTTAAAACGATTGCGGCTCAAATTCATGCAGTATCTGATGATGGTAATCGTTTTCCCAGCTACATACCTTATAATAAGCATTGTATCCAGCGGCGGGTTAAAGAGCGCCGCGGATTATGCTTTGGACCTTTTCTGCTTGATGTCGATCTCAATCTTTATCAATATGCAGTCGGCCTCAATCGCGTTAAGCAACGGCATAACTACGATTGAAATGTACGCGACGTTTAAGATACGGCCAATTTTCGTTTTCTTAGGGCAAAGTTTATTTCATTTCATCGTGATGCTTCCATTCGCGTTGGCTTTAGCGGCGCTTGCGCTTTTGAGCGGCATTGCCATAAACTCACCTGCGCTTTTGGGCGTACTGATTTTATCGTTTCTCTTTTTAAGCTTCGTCTCCATCGTCGTAGGCGGAATTATACCAAACACGAACATGGCCTAACCAATAATCAATATGCTTTACATGGTCATCGTTATGACAACGCCGCTTTATAATATTTTCAGCAGCGTTTCATACACAAAACGCATTCTTTATTCGCTGAACCCTTTCTCGCATTATACATCTTTACTCTACAGCTGTTTTAATAAGCCGCCAGTTTGCCCGCCATACATATCCATCGCGGTACTCTTTGGGCTAACGGTGATTGCCGCTATCATATCGGTTAAGCGGTGGAAAAACGCCGCGGCGGTTGAAAAGCTGAATGTTTTAAGGTAGGGACATTATCGCGTCAGCGGTCGGCAAGACATAAGCTGTATAAAACATTTACTCATCTTTACATAAAATTGCAGGTTATGCGATGAAATTCGGAAGAAAAATGGACAAACCCCCTGCAATCAAGAACTTGTCCACTTTGGCGGAGCGGGATGGGTCAAATCCGAACGCTTTATCTATATATTTTAAACTAGCGTGATTAATCCTCTGATCATATCGAAATAGTTAAGCAAGTTCGAGCAAGACACTTATGCTTGCTGGGTAAGGTTTGCGTAGCACAAACGCTATAACTAAAATGGTGGGAATGACAGCTCATTAATCTTCAGCTTAAATGTATTAATAAAGAGGGATAATAATTCATCATTCTGATCAATTGGGATTTTGTTAGCACTATCATCAATTAGGTATTCGTTAGCAAATGCAATACTAAACTCTATACATGATGCTGCAATATTAAATATGGGGTCACATAAAGATAAAAACAAATCCAGAAAACTAATTAATTCCCTTTGTCCCCAGTCCGTTGATATATCGTATTTTGGTTTTGTTGTAATACCATGAACTAACTGATTGCGCATATCAAGAAAAACATTTAGCGCAAGCTTGATAGTTTCATCAATTTCAAATGCTTCTTGCATAGAATGAATTAAATTACCAAAAGTTTTTTTCTCCCAACCATTAAAAAAATCCAAAATAGTGTTATATTTCTTTTGCTGCTTTTTTGACACAGCAAATACAAAAGACTTGGAAAATAAACTTTCAATCTCATGACATTTTGCAATAGCTAAACCTATGGCCTGATATAATTGTTCTTGTATATTAATTTCTATTTCATTTTCATAATTATCATATAATGGCAATTCAGGATTACGTTCCCGTAAGGCTTTAGCACCAACTGTTAAACGAGTTTCCGTCCGTTGGGCTCGGTTGAATAAACGACATCTCTAATTAGAATCTGCTTTTTGTCATCATATTCACGAAATTTAGCACCTAATTTTTCTAATAACCATTTATCTGCATACCAGGGCCATTTCCTTAGCCCTTGAATGTTTGCTTGTTCTGGTACATTTTCTTTTGACCATTCTAAAAATTCTTTATTTGCCATTTCCTCATAATTGTCTGGGATATCCATTATTCTCAACGCACATACATCTTCTTGATCAAACCCATTCATATTTATTTCAACGCTTTTTGCACTTCTACTATTTTTGGCTACAACAAAGCAATCTTCAAAACCATCTGATGCAACCCAGTATAATTTCCATATTGCCACATTAGATACCTCCAATTGCTAAATAAAGCAAATAAGCAGAGCCGATAAACGACCCTGCTCATCATGCAGCCGAATACTCCTTTTTCTGCAAAAAGCAAGACATTTCGACTATTTTCATTTGGCGGAGAGAAAGGGATTCGAACCCTTGAGTACATTCCTGCACTACACGATTTCCAGTCGTGCGCCTTCGACCAACTCAGCCATCTCTCCAGAACATATTTGTTTATTATTCCGCCCGTGTCGTCTCACCATTCGCATGGTATCTATAAACGCCTTACCGTAGAATAAGCGCTTATAATGCTAAGCGGAATAACCTAGCTTATATTACAACACCCGCAGCTAAATTGCAATAGTATTTCCAAAATCAATCCGCGGTTATTACGCTTTAACTGACTGTAATACCTATTCGTAAACTATACCAAATAGTCTGTTTTGCCTGTACTATCCCAGAGAGCCGCCGTACTTATTTACTCGTACCCAACAGCATCATTATTTTTTGTGCTTTATCATGCCCCCAACACCGTACTTTCGGGCGTTCTATTATAGCCTGGCGTTTCCTGCTGATAGTTATATAACGCTGCCATGTCATGCGGATACTTCGTCCTGGCTCATCCTCATCTTACTCGACTGTATACAAACGATCTGCTTCGACATAAGATTTGAAGTAATTTGATGTAATTGTATGATTGATTAATTTTCTTATAGGGATAGCCCTAAACGCTTTGCTATTACCAAAGCGAACCACAGTTAATACCGGATAACAAAAATCCCCCGGCGTAGCCGGGGGTATTTCATATACGGGTACAAACCTTTGATACTAGCCACGCCTCACGTGGCGTTGGTACGGCCTGACCTTTGCGTAGGCTTGATACCTGCGGCCCGCAAGCGGCTTAATTACTCATCGTTAGCTGCTCGCCCATCTTATCTTCTTCCAAATGCTTTTGTATGTATTCCGCAGTCTTCTTTGCATTCTTGCCTGCCGTGTATATATAGTACCCCCGGCGCCAGAACTCCCGGTTGCGATACTTATACTTCAATTCTAGAAACTGCTCGTATATCATCAGGCTACTTTTGCCTTTGAGATACCCACTCGACACTGCCACTTTCGGCGGTATCTCCAGCAACATATGCACATGGTCGGGGCATATTGCCGCTTCTATTATCTTTATATCCTTCCACTCACACAGCTTTCTTATTATCTTCCCTTCTTCTACCCGTTTCTTTCCAAAGAATACTTTCCGCCGGAATTTCGGCGCTAATATTATGTGGTATATGCAATTCCACTTGGTAAGCGATAGACTTTTTGTGCCGTTCATTCTTGGTTGGCTCATTTTGCTTTTAGGTTGCAGTTGTCAGGCCGCATACTTATTTTAGCGAAAGAGATTTTCTCTATCCGCATCATTGCCGGAAGGCTTCTTTTGAACCACTCGCCCAGCGAGTGGTTTTCGGTGTGCAAAAAAGAGCGAAGGATTTTTCCTTCGCTCTGAAGCGTTTTTGTATTATTCCATAAGCTTTACGCCGGAGCTGGTGCCGAGCCTTGTCGCCCCCGCCTTTATCATTTTATCAGCGTCCTCGTGGTTGCGCACGCCGCCAGAGGCCTTTACGCCTACATCCGGGCCTACAGTCTCGCGCATGAGTGCAACGTCGTGTACGTTTGCGCCCCCGGTGGAAAAGCCGGTGCTGGTCTTGACATAATCGGCTCCCGCCCTTACGGCGCAGCGGCAAGCCTCGCGCTTTTCATCATCGGTGAGCAGGCAGGTCTCGATTATGACCTTCAGCAACGCCTTGGGATGGC
>OHPH01001084.1_pt1 | contig 12482 bp, 9 predicted proteins | sample 1577681 | NCBI WGS metagenome assembly OHPH01 (sample SAMEA3879603, study PRJEB24766) | human gut metagenome | biome: human-associated habitat; feature: feces | place: USA | collected 1985/1987 | reverse complement strand
TATTTTTTTGTTTTATAAAGTATGAAATCTGCATAAATTTTATGGATAATTCTCCTATGGTGAGTGTAATACTTCCCAATTATAATCATGTTGTTTATTTGAAAGAGAGGATTGAAAGCATCCTCAATCAAACCTATCAGAACTTTGAATTGATTCTGCTGGATGATTGTTCTGCGGACAATAGTTGTGATATTTTGAATGCCTATAAAGAACATCCAAAAGTTTCGGCATTAGTGTTGAATGAAAAGAATACAGGCAATACTTTTCTTCAATGGGATAGGGGCATTCGCCTTGCTAAAGGAAAGTATGTTTGGATTGCAGAAAGTGATGACACTGCCGATATTCATTTTTTGGAGGCAACAGTTGCCGCATTGGAGTTGAATCCAAGTGCAATAATGTGCCTTACTGGTTCCATTCTGATAGATGGACAGGGACAAAGGATGAAACGTAAGAGCCGTGACCGTTGGAAAGAAACCGGAGAAGTGAAAACATTCGATGGCAAAGAATATGTAAAACATAATCTGTTATATAGGAATTATGTGTATAATGCCAGTATGGTGCTTTTCAAGAGGGAGGTTTACGATAAACTAGATAAGTCCTTTCAGCAACTTCGCTGTGCGGGTGATTGGCAGTTCTGGGTAGAAGTGGCACAGGAGGGGAAAGTTGTAGAGGTACGCCGGAAATTGAATTACTTCCGGCAACATACCAATAAAGTAACCAGCAGGTCTAAATATACAGGGGAAGGAATGTTCAATACGATAGATGTGATGTCGTATATGTTTTCTTGTACAGACGTTGGCTGGTATAGAAAATGCTTGGTGAGGGGAGAGTGTTATAGACTTATAGCGAAACTACCGGTTTCACCGGACATCCGTGCCCGTCTGTATGTTGAGGCAAGAGGGAAAATGGGGGTTCTGCCAGTACATTACTATCTGGAACGTATAAATAGGATATTAGCATTTGTGATTCCTTTTCTTCCTACTCATAGAAAAGATAAATTCAAATAAAGGTACATTATATAAAAGAGGATATAGGAATGCTGTCAATTATCATTTGCTCTATTTCACCGGAACGATTGCAAGAAATCAGCCAAAATATACATGCTACTATTGGAGTGGAACATGAGATTATCGCTATAGATAATCGGGAGAAGTGCTGGTCTATAGCTCGCGCTTATAATGAAGGTGCTCGGCAGGCTCGCTATCCTTATTTGTTTTTCGTCCATGAAGATGTGAAATTCCATTCGCAGGATTGGGGGACGGTTGTTGCTGAGAAGTTGGCGGAACCGAGTTGTGGAGTAATAGGTTTTGCAGGAACTAAAATAATGTTCGACTGCTATTCGGGATGGATGCAGCATCGTCGTTTTGCTTGTACTTCTTATTTACAAAAAAAAGGAAATGTGACGGCATTCACTGGGTTCAATGTGGTACAAGGAGAGTGGTTTGCGGAAGTTGTAGCAGTGGACGGTTTCGGAATGTTTGTCCGAAAAGAGGTATGGAAGGCATATCCTTTCGATGAAAAGATGCTGACTGGATTTCATTGCTATGATGTTGATTTCTCTTTACAGATAGCTGTAAGCAAACGATATAGGAATTATGTTTGTTGCTCACCGGAAGTTCAAGTGGAACATCTCTCGGAAGGTAATTATAATCGCAACTGGTGCCAAGATACGGTCAGGATGTATAATCGGAAATGGAATGTTATTTTGCCGATAAAGATAGATGACCTTTGTCTTACTAAAAGGGAGATGGAAAGATATAGAGAAAAGAGCTTTAATCGTTTCTTGCAAAAATCTTTTAAAGTTGATTTCCCTGAGAAGAAAGAAGTTTTGATGGCTTTTTTGTCTTATCCTTTTTCTTTAGAACATTTGTTGCATTGTATTTCGGGAGTATATAGATATTTAGTAGGGAAAGATTCTTAACTTTGTAAATTGATTATTGTCATCTGCTAAATAATTTAGATAAAATATAAACATATTGTATGGACGCATTAAATGAAAAGGGTATGGTGTCTGTTATTGTACCTTGTTATAATCAAGCCATTTATTTGCCCGAAGCCTTGAACTCTTTATTGGCTCAGACTTATCAGTGCTGGGAAGCGATAGTTGTGAATGACGGTTCGCCTGATGAAACAGAAAAAGTGGCATTGGAGTATACGCGGAAAGACTCAAGAATTAAATATGTATTCAAGGAAAACGGAGGATTGTCTTCTGCGAGAAATAAAGGTATAGAATTGGCTCAGGGAGAATTTATATTGCCGTTGGATGCAGATGACATTATACATCCGGAGTATATGGAAAAGGCGATGGAGGCATTCGAGGACAATCCATTCCTGAAACTGGTATTTTGTCGAGGAGTTTTTTTCGGAGTAAAAAATAAGGTTTGGAATTTGCGTTATGAAGGGTATGAGGAGTTGCTTCAGAGAAATCATATTTTTTGTTCTGCTTTTTTTAGGCGCAGTGATTGCATGGCCATTGGCGGCTATGATGAGAATATGCGGAAAGGACACGAGGATTGGGAGTTCTTTATCAGGTTGTTAGATGAAAATAGTCTTGTGTATCAGATACCCTCTCCACTCTTTTATTACCGTGTCAAGGAGCAATCTATGATAACTGCGGCAAAGCAGGCCGATGTATTTAATGAAACGGAGTTTTATATCTATTCAAAACACAGAACCCTTTATGCTTCCTTTTTTGGAGGCAGTGCATTGCACATCATTCGCGAACTGCTTTATCTGCGCAAGAAGCGCGAGGCGCATAGAAATAAATGGTATAGAAGATTTTTCCGTCAATATATAAAAGGACTTTTTCACAAATGAAACTATCTGTCATAACTATCAACTATAACAATGCTGAAGGACTGGCCAAGACAATGGACAGTGTTTTCAGACAGCGCTTTTCTGACTTTGAATATATTGTCATAGATGGTGGCAGCACTGATGGCAGTAAGGACTTGATTGTGAACAATCAGGATAAAATTGCTTATTGGTGCTCTGAAAAAGATTCGGGCATATATAATGCCATGAATAAAGGCATCCGGGAGGCATCTGGAGAGTATTTACTTTTTTTGAATTCGGGTGATTTTCTCCATGACTTTGCTGTATTGGAGGACATTCATCCTTTTTTGTCGGGCGAAGACATTGTTTACGGGGATTTGCTTTTTGTACACGGCGATGGAAAGGAGGATTTGTTTGTATACCCGGATGTCTTGAGCTTTGAATATTTTTTGGAACGCTCTTTGGGACATCCTGCTGCTTTTATAAAGAGAGCATTATTTGGGGGGTGCCTTTATACGGAGACGCTTAAGATTGTTTCTGATTGGGAATTCTTTGTGAAGAAGATAGTGCTTGAAAGCTGTTCTTATAGACATGTCGAGAGGGTGATAAGTATCTTTAATATGCAAGGCATCAGTTCTGTCTCTTTAAGTCTTTGTGAGGAGGAAAAGAAATATATCCTGCAGGGAATATTTCCTCCCATGATACTCGACTCTTTGCAGTTGGCTGCTTGCCTGAAAAAGCAGCCTTTGTTTGAACTTTTCCGTGAGATGAGCAAGACACACCGTTTCCAGAAGAGGGTAAAGCCTGTCCTGACCTTCTTGCTGAAATTGAACAACGCTTTCTCTATGCGGAAATGAATGGTCAGAAGACTGCTTTTGCTACTTTCCGGTAGACAAGTTCGGTTTGGCGGGTTGCCTTTTCCCAAGAGTAAAGTTTAATCCTTTCTTTGCCGGCAAGTATAAGTCTGGTGCGTTCAGCTTCGTCGTATATCACACTTTTGATAGCTTCTGCCATCGAAGAAACAGAGAATGGGTCGAAATATGCCGCTGCATTTTCGGCAATTTCAGGAAAGCAAGAGGCTTGGCTCAAGGCTACGGGGCAGTTGCAAGTGTAGGCTTCTAAAATAGGGATGCCGAAACCTTCATAATAAGATGGATATACAAATAGCAGAGCACGGTTGTATAATTCTTTCAGATGCTGGTCGTTGACCGAAATTTGCAGTGTATGCGGAGCGATGCCTATACGTGATATTAATTCTGATTCAGCCTTTGAAAACGGTTTGCCTGCACATATTAGATGTAGATGTGCATCTGTTTGATGGATTATACTGAAAGCTTCTGCTAATCGTTGGAAATTTTTGTAGGATGTCCGGTCACCAACAAACAAAATGTATCTTTGGGGAAGATGTAGATTAGGCTTGCTTATAGTGGATTGTAGACTACAACCGTGGTAGATAACGTCTATTTTTTGAGGGGATATGCCTAATGTTTCTATGATATCTTTCTTGGTATGTTCGCTAATGGCTATAATGTGATTGGCTTTTGTGATAATTTCTTTCTTCTGTTGAATAATGGATATGGAGTCTTGAAACAAGTCTGGATATTTTTCATAGGTCATGTCGTGTACGGTTATCACAAAAGGATTATTGCCTATTTGCTTAAGAAAAAGGGGATTGTAATATGTCGGATGATAGACAAATGGAGCGTGTTTCTGCATCAGCTTTAAGATTAGTTTGGCGTTGCTTTGATACAGTTTCTGTTGATGATACTTAAAGAACAAATGGGGGATGTAGATACCGTGTCTCTTGATTTTACTATTCAATAGATAATGATTTTCTGTATAGCGTACTGCAATATCGTAATTAAACTGTAAATTGGACATGATTTCACAGAAATAGCGAGAAATGCCGCCGAATTTCTGCTGGTCGAAAATTTGTGAATCATATACTATAAAGGGCTGCTCCATGCTTGTCTATATATTGTAATACGATGCAAAGGTAAAGGAAAGTTTTGAAGTTCTGTGATTGAAATGATTTTTATATCTTTTATATTGTGTATTTTTGTGCCCTTCAAAGTTATAGTGTATGGATAAAAAAGATATTGTAGTAGTAGTGCCTATTTATTTACCTGCTCTATCAGAGATGGAAGCGGTGTCGCTGAAACAGTGCTTGGATATTTTGTCTGATTACTCCATAGTGATTATTAAGCCTGAAAATCTGGATATTTCCAATATACAATCTCAATTTTTACTCCCTAAGGTAATATCTTTCCCAGACAGATGTTTCCAAGGTATTGAAGCTTATAATCGTTTAATGCTTGACGTGGCTTTTTATAGAACTTTTTCGAGCTATACTTATATGCTTGTTTATCAATTGGATGCTTATGCGTTTAAAGACGAATTGTTCTTTTGGGCTTCACTGGGGTATGATTATATTGGTGCGCCGTGGATGCCGCACCAAAGAAAATATTGGAGGTTTCCTACTCGTTTCGTCTGGTTTGTCCAGCGTTGCTTCTGGAGTATTTTCTATCCTAAGAATCTGCGCAGAATGAAGTATTGTTGGTTTCATGTTGGTAATGGTGGCTTTTCTTTAAGGAAAATCAGTAAGATGATAGCAGTTACAGAGCATTACAAAGCTATAATTGATAAGTGCATGGCAGACAGTAATTCTTTTTTCCCCGAAGATGTCTTTTTGCTTTTGAATACTCATGATAAAGAAGTTCATTTGAAACGTCCTTCTTACAAATTGGCTATGAAATTTGCAATTGAGCAAATTCCGGCATGGTCATATAGGGCAAATGGATGCCAGCTCCCTTTCGGCTGCCATAATTGGACGCATCCTGAGATGCTCCCTTTTTGGTCTCAATTCATAAAGCTCGGTTAAGGAGCATGACCGCATGATTTCTTCCGGTGTGGTTTGCTCTTTCCTTGGACCTTGTTTGGTGCTTGGTTTGAAAACAGTATGAATAAAGTAGTATTATTAACTATACGTGAATTCGATATAGCTGTACTATCAGCCATCACAGCCATCAGCTTCGTTCAAAACCTCTTTTGATTCATATCGAATTCACGTTAATATAGTGTTTCTGTTATGTCTTGGAGAATGGTTAGGGTTTGATTATATATCCGTCAATTCCGAAATATTGTTCACCCCATTTAGCTTTGGCATACTCTACGGTCGCATAGCTGTTGGTGTACCAAGTGTCTTTTGTGTGTGTGCTCTTGAGATGATGCAGTGGTACAGTATTGGGTTGCTCGTCAGCATATACATATCCATCTATTCCATAATACTGTTCATTCCATTTCTTTTTAGCATATTCAACATCAGCGTAACTGAAAGCATACCACGTGTCTTTGGTATGTATGCTTTTCAGGCGATGCATTGGTTTTGTATTGGGTGCAGGTTCTACTAATACAAATCCTAAAAAGTCAGTTAAATAATCACCGCTTACTTGATTTATATAGTTTACGTCATCTTGTGAAAAAACCCACCAGTTGTCTTTTGTGTGTGGACTTTTTATTTGAAACATTGGTTTTACCTCTATAATCGGACGAATTTTGCTTTTGATGTATTTTTCTGCAGCGTCTTTAATTTGCTGTTTTTTTATAGGGTCTTTGATGAATTCGTATATGGGGTATGTCTTATTGAAATTAATTTCTGTCAATACACAATGCGTTTTGTCAACAGACTGCTGCCATCCGCTAAGATTGAATGTGTGGTTGGTTGCTCCGTCGGATGTTATTGTGATTGTATGACCATCGTGCTGGCCGCCATACATGTTGACGTTGCATGACCAGTTACTATTTCTCCTTTGGTATTGTTCTACTTCGGTTGTAGTAGAACTTCCGGAGAAGGAGAGGTTAACCGTTTTAATGGCACCAGTGATGCCTCCTTTGGCAATTTTGGTTTTAGACTCTACTTTTAGATTGTCGGTGATAGTTGACTTATAGAATATAGAAAGGCGTCCACCTACATTGAAGTCGATAAGAATATGTGTTCCGAATTCTTCAATAATGGCATCAGGAGAGGCTGTAGAAAGTCTGCTCTTAAAGTATGGAGTGAGGTAGTCGGCCAAAACTGTGGGGTCAGCATAAAGTTGGTAGCGTTCTAATTGCTTGATTTGGTCGACCCGAATGTAGGTCTCTTTGGTCGTAATGGAAGTCTTATTGCTTGATTCTTTGTCAAAAGAGACATTTGCTGAAAGGCTATAGGGTACTTCCTTATTGGAGGTGTCTGTGCTGGTTGCCCCATCTTTTTTAGGATTGATTTTTGCAGCAACCGAACCACTAAAATTCGTTTTATTGATGATGTCTTTTACATAGTTCATGTAGTCTTCTCCAGCATAAAAGTTGTCTTTGATTTCACCTACATATTCCACTTTGTATAATTGGGGATTTTTCGCATAGAAACCTGCAATATCTAATACTTCGTTTTTTATGGATTGTCTGGCAAGATATTCTCCGGTTATATCATAACCGTAGCCTAATACTTGATATTGACCATCTCCCATTGACTTCGTTGTTGGCATTTGTTGGTCTTCTTGAACAAACTGCTCGTCAAAAGTGTTGGTGCAGCTAATGGCGAATATTCCCATTGTAATGATGGGAATAAAAAGAAAATGTTTTTTCTTCATAATTCTGGAAATTAATTTAGTTTGCCTTTTGAAAGGACTGGTTTAACGCGTATTCAGTCCTTTCAATAGGTTCGTTTTATAAATTGGTGATATATATCACTTCCTTGTCAGTTGGATGTTTCTATAGCGTGAAGCTGCCATATAGGAATGCTTCATCGGACTCTATTTGAATGGAGTAGTTGCCGCATGATTCTTCATCTAGGTTGATGCTGATATTTGTTGGAGCATCGTATGTTTCTGAATAGACGGTTTCACCGGTTGATTCATTGATGAGGAGGATGGTGACGGTGGGTAATACCTCGTTGAAGTCGACACATACCGTATTATTATATAGGTAGGCGTTGGCGGTTTGAATGATACTACGAGATATAGGGGTATCTCCTTTACTAGTCGGATTTTTTCTTTTTGCTTGGATTAGGGCGATTTCTGTAAAAGGATTGTTCTTTTTTTGTGCGTATGTCACAATATTGCTTAAAAAGAATGTCGCAATTAAGATAGACAATAGATTCTTCATCATTATACACTTTTTTGATTATTGATGCCGCAAAGGTCGGTTTAATACGGCAGGATAAGTGTATAATATTGTATAATTTCGGTGTATAATGGCGTATAATATTGTATAATTGTTGTACTTGCTAATGATTGTTATGATTGGCAAGATGATTGGAGATTCTTTTTTAAAGCTTCCTTAAGAGATATCTCTTTGTGTGCAAATCCCATTTTGTTTTCTAATATGCGGTCTGCCTTTTTGTAAATAGTATCCCGTTCGCAGCTCAATATATGGCAAAAATGGCTTATCGGGAGGTTTGTCAGGTACAGACAACATAAGTAGATTTCGTCTTCTGTCAGGTGATATTTTGATTGTAGTTCCCGGGCAATATTATTCCAACATTTGTTGGTTTCTGCAATTAGTTGTAGCCAGTCACCTTGATGCATTATTTCTGATTCTGCCTTTTCTTTATGAGAGCGGATGATTAGAGTCATCTTGTTGTATACCTCAGATTGTTCGAATAGAACAAGTCCTGCCTTATGCAGCATTTCTTTTTCGGTTTGGTTATTGGGCTTTTGTTTTCTTTTCTTATAGGATAGGATGATTACAGCTACAATGAGGGTTAATATGATTATTGATATACCTATGATACGATAATGGGTGTGTTTGCTGATTATGTTTTGCTTGTTGCTTGGCATCCCTTGTTCTGCGCAGACAATGGCATCGGGCTGTCTGGACTTCTGCATGCTGTCCAAATAGGCAGAGTAGTTGCGTTCCATCTCTAAGGAAGTAGCTAAGTCTCCTTGCTCTTTGGCTATGTCTGCCAGATACATGTAAGCCCCGGCTTTGGTGGCATAGTCTGTTGTGAAAAGGGATTTTTGTAGGTAGTAGCGGGCAGAATCATATTGCAATATTAGGTAATATGCGCTTCCAAGTAGTTCGAAAGCTTTGTAGCATGTTGTGCGGTCTTTCTGTACGCCAAGATTCTGTTTGGCGAATTCTATAGCTTTCTCTCCGTTTTCCATCCAGTTGTATAGTTGGCATAGTGAGGAGAACACATTTTCTTTTAATTGTATGTTGGACTGTTTTTGGACGATAGCGAGTGCCTTCAACATCATTTTTTCGGCTTCGGGATAGAATTCTTCTCCTTTTTCCATACAGATGACTCCTCGTCGTGACAGAACTTCTGCTTGAAGAACAGAGTCCTTTAGCTGAATACCTATTTGTTGTGCCAATTGATAGCTGGAATCGGCTTGTGTATTTAGGTTTTGTGAATAGTATAGATAACCTATATTCAGGTAGATAAGACTTAATAGACGTCTTTCTCCTGCTTTTTCAGCCAAGGGCTTTGCTATGAGGTATTGAGTCATAGATTCTGTTCTTCTCTGTGAATCCCGGTAGACGCAGCCGGAATAGTAATGGGCCCTTGCCCGCTTTTCTATGTCGTTTGTGCCGTTGTAGTAGGTCAGGGCCGATTGTATCAGGGAATCATTGGTTTGGATAATGTAGTTCTTATCTCTTGCTTCTGTCATTAATAGGCCATAATAAGCACTGTCAGCTTGGGTCTGCAGGCTGTTTGTCGGGAATGCTTCGAGCATAGATAGGGCAGTGTCCGGTTGCTGAACGATGAGCGAGTCAATTGCAATTAGGTACTTATTATAGTTCACTCGGGTATTGCAAGCAATGGACAGAAGTACGATTAGGACAGATAGGGTTGCGATAATAGCTTTTCTCATGTGGTGAACAAAGTTCTCAGTTAAGTCGGGTGCAAAGGTACATCTTTTTCATTATTTACTCATATAATTGCTTGGGCATATTGAAGTTTGAAGAAAATTGTGTGGAAGTTAGGAGTAAAGATGGAAAATAAATGAGCCGGCTATTATTAAGATGACAATGTATGAGTGTACATGGTGCTGGAGAAGTATGCAAGGACACAAAAGAAAGTAGAGAATGTGGGCATTTAGGCAGAAATAACCTGAAACCCTTTTCCATTCCCTCGTTTTCTTGTATCTTTGCGACCTCATAATTCACTTAACTACAAGCAATGAAGGAATTTCTGCAGCTGATGCGACGCTTTGTGTCGCCTTACAAGAGATATATCGGTTGGGCAATCGTGCTCAATGTACTGTCTGCCATATTCAACGTATTTTCATTCACATTGTTGATTCCTATTCTCAATATCCTCTTCAAAACGGGGGAGAATACCAAAGTGTACGAGTACATGGAGTGGGGGAGCGAAGGCATCAAGGAAGTGGCGGTGAATAATTTCTATTACTACGTCACCCAGATGATTGAGACACACGGGCCACAGATGACATTGCTGTTCATGGGGCTCTTCCTTGCTTTCATGACCATGCTGAAGACTTCCTGCTATTTCGGTTCTTCCGCCATTATGATTCCCCTTCGTACGGGAGTGGTACGCGATATCCGCGTGATGGTCTATTCCAAAGTGATGCACTTGCCGCTCGGCTTTTTCTCTGAAGAAAGGAAAGGGGACATCATTGCACGTATGAGCGGTGACGTAGGCGAAATTGAGAACTCCATTACCAGTTCACTGGATATGCTGCTCAAGAATCCGATCTTGATTCTGCTTTATTTTTCCACTCTGATTGTAACCAGCTGGCAGCTGACTCTGTTTACTGTCCTGGTATTGCCGGGTATGGGCTGGCTGATGGGAAAAGTCGGCAAGAAACTGAAGCGTAAGTCGTTGGAAGCCCAAGGGAAATGGAGTGATACCATGTCGCAATTGGAAGAGACGCTTGGTGGACTGCGTATAATCAAGGCTTTTATAGCAGAAGACAAGATGGTGGACCGTTTTAAGCAATGCAGCGACGAGCTGCGTGATGCAACCAACAAGGTAGCCATCCGTCAGTCGTTGGCACATCCGATGAGTGAATTCCTCGGTACGCTGCTCATTGTATTGGTACTGTGGTTCGGTGGTCTGCTTATTCTGGGCAACGGCACTTCCATGGAAGCATCAACGTTCATCTTCTATATGGTGATTCTGTACAGTATCATCAATCCGTTGAAAGACTTTGCAAAGGCAGGATACAACATTCCAAAGGGTCTGGCATCCATGGAACGTGTGGACAAAATACTGAAAGCCGAGAATCCCATTAAGGAACCGGTAAACCCGTTGCCGCTGCACGGGATGAATGACCGGATTGAATTTAAGGACCTCTCCTTCAGTTACGACGGCAAGCGCGAAGTGTTGAAGCACGTCAATCTGATGGTGCCCAAAGGACAAACCATTGCACTTGTCGGCCAGTCCGGCTCCGGCAAATCTACATTGGTGGATTTGCTGCCGCGCTATCACGATGTGCAGTTAGGTGAGATTACAATTGACGGTGTGAATATTAAGAATTTTCGCATCCACGACCTGCGTGCGTTGATAGGAAACGTGAACCAGGAGGCCATCCTGTTCAATGACACCTTCTTCAACAACATTGCCTTTGGCGTAGACAATGCTACCATGGAACAAGTCGTTGCCGCTGCCAAGATAGCCAATGCACACGATTTCATTATGGAAACAGAAAAAGGTTACGATACCAACATTGGTGACCGTGGCTGCCGCTTGTCAGGAGGACAGCGCCAGCGTATCTCGATAGCCCGCGCTATTCTGAAAAACCCAGCTATCTTAATTTTGGACGAAGCGACTTCCGCTCTCGATACAGAAAGCGAACGTCTGGTACAGGAAGCACTGGAGCGCCTGATGAAAACGCGTACCACCATTGCCATCGCACACCGCCTGTCGACTATCAAAAATGCAGACTGCATCTATGTACTCTATGAAGGTCGTATCGTAGAAAGCGGTAAGCACGAAGAACTGCTTCAGAAAAACGGCTATTACAAACGCTTAAACGATATGCAGGCTTTGTAAATTCTTACCATACCAAACGCATAATATCATAAAAAGGTCTTGTACTTTCCTTTTTCTGTACAAGACCTTTTATCTTCTTTTTGTCCGCTTTCAATTATTTTTTGTACAAAAGTTTTTGGAATTTGTACAAAAAATAAAAAAAGATGAAGGCGTTTTCAGTATTAGATCATCTGAAATAAATACTCTATATTGCGTATTTATTATTTTAACTCCTTCTACAAACATCTCCCGATCTACCTTTTTCTCCCAATGAAATTATTCAATTTAATCAAGAAGCTTAACAATGGCTTAATCCTAAGCTGAAACTTTCTTGTTTTTTGTAATTCATAAAAAAGAGGGAAAAGAGGACTTCCTTTCATTGCTGCATATTCTTCAATCATATCATACAGTCCTCCAGGAAATATACGTTTAAGTGCCTCTACCTGTTCTTGTTTACATTTTTCCAGATTAGAGCTAATACCATTAGTATCAAAGATGCTAATAGCCTGATTTATATGCATATAAGGGATATTATCTAATATTATTTCATAAAAAAAGAATTCCCAGTCAGAAACAATCTTAAAATCCTCCGAGTATGGTCTCTTCTGTAATAAATCTCTCCGAATGAAAGAAGCAGGGTGTCCTAATGAATAATAAAACAAATAACCAATATCTAAACGATCAGGATATGTCTGCAAAATATCCTTAGTACCATTCTTAAAAATAA
>OHPH01001078.1_pt1 | contig 12534 bp, 9 predicted proteins | sample 1577681 | NCBI WGS metagenome assembly OHPH01 (sample SAMEA3879603, study PRJEB24766) | human gut metagenome | biome: human-associated habitat; feature: feces | place: USA | collected 1985/1987 | reverse complement strand
CGCCGCCGCGCGGGTGGGGTCCATAAAGGCCGCACTGCGCTGCAGCTCCTTGATCATCTGCTCGTCCTCTTCGCTGGCCTTGACACCGGAAACGCCCAGAGAGACGATCTCGATGCCGCGCAGCCTGCTCCACTTGGCGCTCAGCTCCTGATTCAGGGCCTCGGCCAGCTCGGCGGTGTGGCCGGGCAGGGCGGAGTAGCGGATGCCCTGCTCGCTGATCCGGGCAAAGGCGGGCTGCAGGGCGGTCATCAGCTCGGTCTTGAGCTGGCTGTCCAGCGCGTCGCGGGTGTAGGCGTTTTCCACATTGCCGCAGACATTGGTGTAAAACAGGATGGGGTTGACCACCCGGTAGCTGTACTCGCCGAAGCACCGGATACCGATGTCAATGTCGATACCGGCGCGCTGGTCCACCACCCGGAAGGGCACCGGGTTGGGGGTGCCGTACTTGTTGCCGGTGAGTTCCCGGGTATTGATATAGTAGATGCGCTGGTCGGAACCGACCTGCCCGCCAAAGCTGAACCGCTTGCCCAGCTCGGCAAACACGCTGTCGATGTTCTTCAGCCCGCCGCTGAGCAGGGAGGGCTGGGTGCCGGTGCTGTAGGTGTACTCGCCGGGCTCGGCACAGAGATCCACCACCTTGCCCTGCTCCACGATCAGCACGCACTGGCCGTCGGCCACGGCGATCACAGAGCCGTCCGAGATGACGTTTTCGCTGCCGTGCCGGTTGGCGGAGCGGCCATTGGTCCGCTTCTGGCCCTTGACGGCCAGCACCTCCGCAGGCAGAGCGTCACAATAAAAATATTCCTTCCACTGGTCGCCCATCACGCCGGATGCCGCGCCCATGGCTGCTTTGATGAGACCCATAACTTCAATCTCCTTTTGTGCCGGGCAGTGCCCCAAAGCGGGGAATGGCTCCCCCGGGCGCTGCGGAATTTGGGACAAGTATAACATAATCCGGGAAATTGTAAAAGCGATTTGGCAAAAAGGCGGCAAAAAGACGAAAGAAAAACTTGTTCTTGCTTTTTTGCCCCGGCGGGTGTACAATACCCTACGAAAAACAAAACACAGGGGAGCTCGTAAGGCGGGCTGAGAGGAAGTAACCAAACTTCGACCCTTGACCTGATGCGGATAATGCCGCCGTAGGAAGTCATACCCTTTATGATTTTTTGCAGGAGGAGCCGTGCCGGGCCCCTCCTGTTTTTTTGTGCCTCTGCGGAGGTTCCGCAGCCAGCTGAGGGGGAGCGCCCTGAGCCTTGGATGAATGCAGCGATGGGAAGCCGTGTTCCGGCGTGAGAGGAAGCCAGTAAGCTTCGACCGCACCTTCCGTACCTGTTCCCGCCTTGTTGCGGGCACGGGCTGTTTTGTTGCGGGAGCGCCGGTGTTCGTCCTGCGCTGCCGCAGATGGTTGAAAAGGAGCTAATTTATTATGAAAAATCTCTCTGTCAAAAAGCTTGCCCTCGCCGGTATGTTCTGTGCCCTGTGCGTAGTGGGCAGCGTGTTCAGCTTTCCCATGTTCGGCAGCAAGTGTGCCCCGGTGCAGCACATGGTCAACGTGCTGTGCGCCGTTCTGCTGGGGCCCTGGTGGGGCGTGGGCGTAGCCTTTGTGGCTTCCCTGCTGCGCAATCTGCTGGGTCTTGGCAGCCTGATGGCTTTCCCGGGCAGTATGTTCGGCGCACTGCTGTGCGGCCTTGCATACCACAAGACCAAAAACCTGATCGCCACCGTGGTGGGTGAGGTGTTCGGCACCAGCATTCTGGGCGGCCTGTGCGCATGGCCCGTGGCCATCTTCCTGATGGGCAAGAGCGCTGCGGATATCGCTTTCTACGCCTATATCGTGCCCTTCCTCATCTCCACCGCTGTGGGTGCGGTCATTGCGGGCGTGCTGGTGTACAGCCTGCAGCGCTCCGGCGCTCTGCGCTCCATGCAGAACAGCCTTTCCTGAGCGGAGGTGCCGGGAATGCTCAAGACCGCCTTTGAGAACCTGCGCAGCCGCAGCCCTCTGATCCACAACATCACCAACTATGTCACCGTGAACGACTGCGCCAACATGGTGCTGGCCTGCGGTGCCTCCCCCATCATGGCCGACGATGCCGCCGAGGTGGAGGATATCACCACCATCTGCGGCGGGCTGAACATCAACATCGGCACCCTGAACAGCCGCACCATTGAATCCATGCTCAAGGCAGGCAAAAAGGCCAATGCACTGGGCCACCCCGTGGTGCTGGACCCTGTGGGCGCAGGCGCTTCCGCCCTGCGCACCGGGACGGCCTACCGCCTGCTGGACGAGGTGCGGTTCACGGTCATCCGGGGCAACATCTCCGAGGTAAAGACGCTGGCTTCCGGCGCGGGCACCACCAAGGGCGTGGATGCCGATGTGGCCGACAGGGTCACCGAGGAAAATCTGGACGGCGCGGTGGCCTTTGCCAAGGCTTTTGCCGCAAAGACCGGTGCCGTTGTGGCCATCACCGGTGCCATTGACATCGTGGCCGATGGGGCAAAAGCCTACTGCATCCGCAACGGCCACCCGATGATGGCTGCCAGCTCTCTGCCCTGACGGCGGCCTTTATCACTGCCAACCCCGGCCAGCCGCTGGAGGCTGCGGCTGCCGCCGTCTGTGCCATGGGCCTTGCGGGCGAGATCGCCCATGCACGGCTGACCCCGCTGGACGGCAACGCCACCTACCGCAATTACATCATTGATGCCATTTACAATATGACTCCGGCTCAGCTGGAAGAGGGTGCCAAGTATGAAGTGCGCTGAAGAATATATGCGGCTCTACGCCGTCACCGACCGTGCCTGGGTGGGCGATCAGACCCTCTATCAGCAGGTGGAGAGCGCCCTGAAGGGCGGCGTGACCTGTGTTCAGCTGCGGGAAAAGGAGCTGGACGAGGAAGCCTTCCTGAAGGAGGCATTTGAGCTCCACGACCTGTGCAAAAAGTACAACGTGCCCTTTTTCATCAACGATAACGTGGACATTGCCATCCGCTGCCACGCCGAGGGCATCCATGTGGGGCAGGAGGATATGGCCGCTGCTCAGGTGCGCCAGCGCGTGGGCGATGAGATGATGATCGGCGTATCCGTCCACAGCGTGGGGGAGGCTCTGGAGGCCGTACGGCACGGTGCCGACTGTCTGGGCGTGGGTGCAGCTTTCTCTACCCACACCAAGGCAGACGTGGACGTTCTGCCCGAGGGCATGATGAAAGCCATCTGCGATGCCGTGGACATCCCCGTTGTGGCCATCGGCGGCATCCACAAGGAGAACCTGCTCCGGCTCAAGGGCACCGGCGTGAACGGTGTGGCCCTTGTCAGCGCGATCTTCGGCGCGGAGGACATCGAGGCCGAGTGCAGGGAGCTGAAGGCACTGGCGGAGCAGCTGTAAGGCGGCTCGCCCTCTCAGTCATCGCTGGCGCGATGCCAGCTCCCCCAAAGGGGGAGCCAATTGCGCACAGAGGAAAGGCTGCGCAAAAACCTATTTCCGGTACGTTCAGCGCGCAAAGCGCTGTTCAAGATAAAAGAAACATTTGGAGGAAAGTACCATGCAGAACTACACCACACAGATGGACGCTGCCCGCAAGGGCATCGTCACGCCGGAAATGGAGATCGTGGCCAAAAAGGAATACCGCACCACGGAGGAGATCCGTCAGCTGGTGGCTGAGGGCAAGGTGGCCATTCCCGCCAACAAGCACCACACCTGCCTGAACCCCGAGGGCGTGGGCTCCATGCTGCGCACCAAGATCAACGTGAACCTGGGCGTTTCCCGCGACTGCAAGGATTACAACGTGGAGATGGAAAAGGTGATGAGCGCCGTCAATATGGGCGCGGAAGCCATCATGGACCTGTCCAGCCACGGCAACACCCAGCCCTTCCGCCAGAAGCTGACCCACGAGTGTCCGGTGATGATCGGCACTGTGCCGGTGTACGATTCGGTCATCCACTACCAGCGGGATCTGGCAGAACTGACCGCACAGGACTTCATCGATGTGGTACGCCTGCACGCAGAGGACGGCGTGGACTTTGTTACTCTGCACTGCGGTATCACCCGCAAGACCATTGAGCAGATCCGCAAGCACAAGCGCAAGATGAACATCGTGAGCCGCGGCGGTTCTCTGGTGTTTGCGTGGATGAGCATGACCGGCAACGAGAACCCCTTCTACGAGCACTTTGACGAGATCTGCGAGATCTGCGCCGAGCACGATGTGACCATCTCTCTGGGCGATGCCTGCCGTCCCGGCTGTCTGGCTGACGCCACCGATGTGTGCCAGATCGAGGAGCTGGTGCGTCTGGGCGAGCTGACCAAGCGCGCCTGGGCACACAACGTGCAGGTCATGGTGGAGGGCCCGGGCCATGTGCCCCTGAATCAGGTGGCCGCCAACATGGAGGTGCAGAAGAGCATCTGCATGGGCGCTCCCTTCTATGTGCTGGGACCCCTCGTTACCGACATTGCCCCCGGTTATGACCACATCACGGCTGCCATCGGCGGTGCCGTTGCCGCCATGAGCGGTGCAGCCTTCCTGTGCTATGTCACCCCCGCCGAGCATCTGGCTCTGCCCAACGTGGACGATGTGAAGCAGGGCATCGTGGCCTCCAAGATCGCCGCCCATGCGGCCGATATCGCCAAGGGCATCCCCCATGCCCGGGATATCGACGACAAGATGGGCGATGCCCGCCGCGTACTGGACTGGGATGCACAGTTCGCCTGCGCGCTGGACCCCGAGACCGCCAAGGCCATCCGCGACGCCCGCCTGCCTGAGGACGACCACAGCGACACCTGCAGCATGTGCGGCAAGTTCTGCGCCGTGCGCAGCATGAACAAGGCACTGGCCGGTGAATACATCGATATCCTGTAAGCTTTCCCCGCGCTGAAAGGCGCTTCTTCCTCCGGGACTGCTGCACAAACCGTGCGGCAGTCCTTTTTTTGTGGGACGATTTAAAATGCCCTCCGCTGCCGAGCTGCGGCACATTCAGTGGAATTATTATTTTGCATTTGCTGCACTGCGTTCAGTTTGGTCAATCTATTCTATCAATTTTTTAGATTTTACAATTCTTCTGTGCTGTACTATAATGAAGTAACGACTTTATTTTTCAAAAGTACAGGAGGCTGTTTTCTTGATAGTTGATCTGATTGAAGCGTTTTACCGCCTGCTATGGGGCGATTTATTCACCCTGCCGGTGGCGGGCGGCATTGGCATCTCCTTTATGGTAGTGCTGTTGTTTGCAGCCGGTATCGGCTTTACCCTGCGCACCCGGCTGCTGCCGGTGCGACTGTTCCGGGATATGATCGGCGCAGTGTGCGAAAAAAAGCAGGCTGCGGGCGGGCTTTCCTCCTTCCAGACACTGGTCATCTCCACCGCCACCCGGGTGGGCATGGGCAACCTTGTGGGCGTGGTGGCCGCTGTTTCAGCGGGCGGCGCAGGCGCGGTGTTCTGGATGTGGGTCACTGCGCTGCTGGGTGCTTCCACCTCCTTTGTGGAGTCCACTCTGGCGCAGAAATACCGCGTGCCGGACCCGCTGTACGGCGGCTGGCGGGGCGGCCCGGCCTACTACCTCCATGTGCTGGCCGAGCGCAAGCGGGGCAAAAAGCTTCGCCGCTCGGTGTGTGCAGCACTGTTTGCGGTGTCCGGTCTGATCTGCTGGTGCGGCATCAGCCAGGTCATCTCCAACTCAGTCAGTTCTGCCTTTGAAAACGCCTTTCACGTCCCGCCATTGGCCACCACCGTGGTGCTTACCCTGCTGGCAGCGCTGATCGTGCTGCGCAAGAATGCCACCGTAAAAAGCCTTGACTTCATCGTGCCGGTCATGGCGGTGTGCTACTTTGTCATCACGGTGGGCATCGTGGTGCTGAATCTCCGGCAGCTGCCCGCCGTGCTGGCACGCATCTTTGCCGAGGCCTTCGGCCTGCGTCAGGTGGCCGCAGGCGGCTTTGGCGCGGTGCTGATGAACGGTGTCAAGCGCGGGCTGTTCTCCAACGAGGCGGGCAGCGGCTCTGCCCCCTGCGCCGCTGCCGCTGCGGAGTGCGACGACCCGGTAAAGATGGGTCTTGTACAGGCGCTGGGCGTATTGATCGATACCGTGGTCATCTGCAGCTGCACCGCTTTTCTGATGCTGCTGGTGCCGCAGGAGATCACCGCCGGACTGACCGGCATGGACCTTTTGCAGACCGCCATGCAGTACCATCTGGGCGGCTTTGGCATCGTGTTCATTGCGGTGATCTTAGCACTGTTCAGCTTTTCCACCTTTTTGGGGGTGCTGTACTACGCCCGGGGCAATGTGGCCTACCTGTGCGGCGACAACTGGTGGAGCCAGACCGCCTACAAGCTGCTGGCGCTGGCCATGCTGCTGGTGGGCGGCACACAGGCCTACACCGTGGTGTGGGATCTGGGCGATGTTGGCATCGGGCTGATGACCATCTTCAATATGCTGGCGCTCGTTCCCCTTTCCGGCGAGGCGCTGACCGCCCTGAACGACTACGAAAAGCGCAAGAAAATAAAATAAGATCACAAAAACGGGCTGCTGCACAAGGTTCTGTGCAACAGCCCGTTTTGTAATATGCGAAAGCTTTCAGCTATGCTGCTTCAGGGCGCAGACGGCGATGCTCAGGGCGCTCCATGCGGCCTGATACATCAGCACCGTGGCGATGGACAGCTGCCAGATGCTGCCCGCATAGGTCAGCAGCACCGCAATGAACACCGAGAAGCACACCGACACCAGCTGCACCGTAGTAGCGCTGGTCTCGGCATTCTGTGCCTGATCTGCAGCCTGTAAGCCGCCGGTCAGGCTGGCAAAGCCCCGGTGGTGGTACAGGCAGCAGTCGGGCTTTTCCGGGGCAGCATCGGCGGCTTCAATGGCCTGACACTGGTCGCCGTCCAGCACGGTGACCATGCCCTCCGGCAGATGGTAGGCCTCAGTGATGTGCCGTGCCGTCAGGCTGGGATCCTTGCTGGTGACCAGCAGACGGATGTTTTCCCTTTGCAGGGAGGCAAGGCTGCGTGCCACATTGCGGCCGCCCACATAGCGCAGCACGAACATGGCGTGCAGGTTGCCGGACACTGCCAGATACAAAATTTGCAGCTCACCGTTTTTGGAGTGGCCGTCCTCGTAATCCTGCTCCGGCAGGGTCACGCCCTCCTGCTCCATGTAGCGGCGGGTGCCGATGAGGATGCGGTTATTGTCGCACCATGCCGAGAAGCCCAGCCCGGTGTGCTGCTCCAGATCCTTGACCGGGAACAGGATATCGGTGCGGTCCTCGATGATCTGGCTGAACAGCCCGCGCAGGGTGTCGCAGCTTTCGTTCAGCACACTGGCTGCATACAGGATAGCGCGGTCGATGCGACCGCCCTTGAAGATGCGGATATCCTCCAGCGTTACGCTGTCGGCGGTAAACAGGTCGTCGGCGTCCAGCTCAATGGTGTCGATGCCGCCCAGCTCCTCAATTGCCGCCCAGCCGGGCACCACAGCGCCCACAGCGGCAGCAGCTCTTTGCAGACGCAGCGCCGCCAGACCGGGCACCAGCACCGAGGAAAGGGGTGCGCCCATGCACAGCACGGCAGCCGCCGCAGCCACGGCGCAGTTGATCCCGCCGCCGAACAGCAGGAAGGCTACGCAGCTGAGCACTGCCGCCGCCAGCAGGATACAGGCCACCTTCCGGGCACGGCGCTCGCTGGCGCGCTCGCTGAGGCTCTGCTCCACAAAGTCATTGCTGGCGGTCTGTACCGGGCGGCTCAGCAGCACCCACGGGTCCTTCTGCTCCAGATCCCGGGCGAGGGCGCGGATCAGGTCTTTATCGCGGGTGCGGTAAGCGCCCCGCAGTTCGCCGCTCTCTGCTGCCAGCGCATAGCCGCCCTGCACGGCAGCCAGCATCACCCGACTGCCCACCAGCGCCAGAAACAACCCCAGCGCAGCCATACCGGTCAGCAGACCGATGCCCTCGGTGCTACGGTAGGCGTTGGCATTCAGCATGGCCACCACCGCCTGCAGCAGCGCTGCCACAGCGGCCAGCGCGGGCATGGTGTCCGCACTGGGACGGCCGCGCAGACCGGTCAGACCGTCCCGCAGCACCGGGTAGCCCACAAACAGGCTGACGGCAAACAGCAGCAGATTGGCGGCATAGAACGCCGCCGGGGCAGCGTCCGGGTCCAGCACCGAAAGCGGCGGCAGCAGACGCTCTGCCGTCAGCCCAAGGTGCAGCAGCACTACGGCCAGAATGCCAGCCAGCACACACCGCAGGGTCAGTTCTGCAGCCATGTGGTGCAGCTTGTCGGCGGTGGATTCCGGCACAGTTTCCTCGGCAGGGGCAGCGGTTTCTGCTGTGGGTGCGTCCTCCGGCTGTGCCGGAGCCGCAGGGGCGGCAGCTGTCGGTGCAGGTGCCGTCTCAGCAGGAGCGCCGTCCTGCTCCAGCGGGAGCAGGGGCAGGCTCATAGTATCCTCTTTTTCCGGCTTGCGGGCGGCGGGCTTTTCGTCCTCTGCCGTGCCGAACATCTGGAAAATCGACTTTTTTTCAGGCTTTTTCGGCAGCGTTTCCGGGTCTGCCGGAGCGCTGGCAAACACCGCCGGCGGCAGCTCCTCAGCAGGCTTCTGTGCAGCCTTTGCCGGGGCTTTTTCCGGCTCTGCCGCAGGCTGTGCAGGCGCGGGCTGCACCTTGGGCTGTGGCGCTGCCTGTACGGGCTTTGCGGGCTGCGGGGCAGACTTTGCCTTGCCGCTCATGCCGTTGAGCATATCCTTCAGCTGCTGCATCTCCCGCTGCTCCAGTTCCTCCTGCGGCAGCAGCGTCTCCGGGGCGTTCTTCGCCTTAGGCTGCTTTTTGGGGGCCGCAGCAGGCTGCGGCTCCGGCTGGGGCGCGGGCTTTTCCGGCTCCGGCTGCACAGCAGCAGCCGCCTTGGGTGCAGGCACCGGCTCTGCCGGAACTGCCCTGACAGGCTCTGGGCTGGCGGGCTGCATCGGCATTGCCGGAACAGGGTCTGCGGTACGCAGTTCCAGCGCCATGTCCTCCTGCTCCGGCTGCACCGGCTTTGCATCTGCCCCCAGCAGGATCTCACCGGTGGGGATCTCCAGCACAGGCTGTGCCGGGGCGGGCGTCTCTTCCTTGTCGTGGCTGAACAGCTTGCCCAGCAACCCGGCCTTGGGCTTTTCCTCCACCGGGGCAGGCTCGTCCCGGCGGGTCATCTCCTCGGGCAGATCGATCACACTGGTGCTGAAAAAGTTGCGGAACCGCTCTTCTGCCGAGAGCTCCCCCGCCTGCTTGCCCTTGCGTTCATTTGTATTGTTCGGCATCCTTGTCCCTCCCACTGTTCTGGATGGAGTTTACCGCTTGTTTTATTCTTCTACGGCGCGCTGCGACTGGATCTCGTACAGGATGATGCCAGCTGCCACCGAAACGTTATAGCTGTCCACGCCGGTGCCGGGGGCAGCCATGTCCAGCCGCACCACGCCGTCACACAGCTTCTTGACCAGCTGGGATACCCCGCTGCCCTCGCTGCCCAGTACCAGTGCGATGGGGCCGGTCAGGTTATTCTTGCGCAGGGACACACCGTCCATGTCGGCGCAGTAGACAAACACGCCCTGCTCCTTCAGACGGCGGATGGTCTCACCGATGTTAGCCACCCGCGCCACCGGCAGGCGCTCGGCAGCGCCTGCGCTGGACTTGATGACGGTAGGGGTGACGGATGCGCCGCCCCTCTTGGGAATGACGATGCCGTGGGCACCGCACAGCAGTGCGCTGCGCATGACTGCGCCCAGATTGTGGGGGTCCTCAATGCCATCGCTCAGCACCAGAAAGGGCGGCTCGCCCTTGGCCTTGGCTGCGGCCAACAGATCCTCCACGGTCGCGTACTCGATCTCGCTGGCAAAGGCCGCCACGCCCTGATGGCTCTCGGTGCCGGTCATCAGGCGCAGCTTGTTAGGGTGCACCCGCTTGACCGTTGCACCGGCCTCCTTGGCCAGTGCCGTATAGTATGCCGCCACTGCCGGGGCCATCCCCTCGGCAATGAGCACGGTGTCCACACCGGAGCCGCTCTTGAGCAGCTCGGTCACCGGGTTTTTGCCGTAGATCAGGCTCTCACTTTTCTGCTGCGGCTGCTCTGCATCGCGGCGCGGACGGCGCGGCTGGTTACGTTCTTCCATCTTTTTATGCTCCTTCCGTTCCGGGCGGGCTGCGCCGCACCGGAACGTTTTATTTTGTTTATGATAATCCAAGATAAAGTATACCATATCTCGCCCGGCTTCGCCACAAATTGCTGGGATTTTATTTTCTGACGCCTAAAATTTTTTCAGTAAAACGCAGCTTCCCCGCCGGACAGGGCAGCTGTAAAAATGTTTTGCCCGCTGCCCGGGCAGCACGGCGCATTTCCGCTGTTTTGCCAAAGCAAAAAGTTTTCCACAAAATGTGTCTATACATTCCGTAAACAGCCTATGATTTTTCCACAAGTTGAAAACTCAGTGGAAAGTGTGTAAAAGTCCAGCCGCAGCGCCTGTTTTTCGGGTGGAATTAAACAATTTCCACCGGGTTTTCAACAGCAGGTTCCCCCATATCCTGGCAAAAGCCTTACAATTTGTAAAATTCAAGTTGGAATTATGACAATTTTTTGAACCGGAAATTGTCCGCTTTTGCAATTTCCTCCAACATCATTTTGACGAATGTTAAAATCTGTTGAAAACCCGCGCCGCTTCCGCACAAGGCGGATGTTGCATCGTACATGGATTTTTGTTGTCAAGCACAGAGTATTTCTGCCGCAGCTGCATCAGCCGTTTTGTGCCGTGACTGTTCCGCAGCAGCTCTATGCAAGAAAAAGCGCCTGTTCGGATTGATTTTAGGCGCAGTTTGGGGTATACTAGCCATGTGGGCTTGTTAAACCATGCACAATGCGGTGTGTGGCAGAGCCGGAACCCCGATAATTTTTGGAGGTAATGAATAATGTTGGTAAATGCAACCGAAATGCTGCTCAAGGCACGCGATGGCCACTACGGTGTGCCGCAGTTCAACATCAATAATCTGGAGTGGACCAAGGCAGTCCTGACCGCCTGCGAGGAAATGAAGAGCCCCGTTATCCTGGGTGTCTCTGAGGGCGCAGGCAAATACATGACCGGCTTCAAGACCGTTGCCGCCATGGTCAGCTCCATGGTGGAGACCATGGGCATCACCGTTCCCGTTGCCCTGCACCTGGACCACGGCACCTACGAGGGCTGCAAGGCCTGCGTTGAGGCCGGCTTCTCCTCCATCATGTTCGATGGCAGCCACTACTCCATCGAGGAGAACGTGGAAAAGACCAAGGAGCTGGTTGCTCTGGCACACGCTCATGGTATGAGCATCGAGGCCGAGGTCGGCTCCATCGGCGGCGTTGAGGACGGCGTTGTGGGCGCTGGCGAGATCGCAGACCCCGCTGAGTGCGCAAAGATCACCGATCTGGGCATCGACTTCCTGGCTGCCGGCATCGGCAACATCCACGGCGTTTACCCCGCCAACTGGAAGGGCCTGGACTTTGAGGCTCTGGACCGCATCCACAAGGCTACCAACAACATTCCTCTGGTCCTGCACGGCGGCACCGGCATCCCCGACGAGATGATCCAGAAGGCCATCAGCCTGGGCGTTTCCAAGATCAACATCAACACCGAGTGCCAGCTGGTGTTTGCTGAGGCCACCCGTAAGTACATCGAAGAAGGCAAGGATCAGCAGGGCAAGGGCTTCGACCCCCGCAAGCTGCTGGCTCCCGGCGCAAAGGCCATCGAGGCTAAGTGCAAGGAGAAGATCGAGCTGTTCGGCTGCGCAGGCAAGGCCTGAGCCGAAGCGCATCTCCTGAGCACATTCCTGCCCCATAAATGATACTGCCCCGCTGTTCTGTGCATCACAAAACAGCGGGGCATTTTTTGTAAGCCAGTCCGCAAAAAGGGGGCTGCTGCACCGGTTTTTCCCGTGTGCCGCAGCCCCTCTTCTTTACTGGTTCAATTTTGCAAACGCTTCCCGCACATCGCCGGAGAAGTAGAGCGTGCCCAGCGCACACACGGGGCCGGTGCCCCCAAGGGCGACCGCCCGGGCCACACCGGCTTCAATGGTGGAAGCAGGCTCGGCCCTGCCGCCCCGGGCGCGGATCTGTTCGGCCAGCGTCTCAGCGGGCATGGCGCGTGGGGTGTGGGCCGCTACGGTGACGAACTGCCCGGCCAGCGGCAGGAGCAGTGCCAGCATCTCGTCCACATCCTTGTCTGCCATGATGCTGAGCAGGAACACGAACTTCTGCCCCGGAAAGCGGTCCCGCAGGCTCTGCACGGTGGCCCGCATTCCGTGGGCGTTGTGGCTACCATCCAGCAAAAAGACGGGCGAATGCCGCAGCAGCTCGAACCGACCCGGCCAGCGCACCTGTTCCAGACCGGCACGGATGGCGCTGTCCGGGATGTTCCAGCCCCGGCTGCGCAGCACCCGCAGGGCCGTAATGGCCGTGGCGGCGTTCCGTGGCTGATAGCTGCCGATCAGGGGCAGGCGGATGCCGTTCAGGCCGTCAAAATCAAAGGTGACAGCATCCAGATCCCCGTCCTCGATGGTCAGCCTGC
>OHPH01001059.1_pt1 | contig 12714 bp, 10 predicted proteins | sample 1577681 | NCBI WGS metagenome assembly OHPH01 (sample SAMEA3879603, study PRJEB24766) | human gut metagenome | biome: human-associated habitat; feature: feces | place: USA | collected 1985/1987 | reverse complement strand
AGGCCGGAGTGCCCCAGACCCTGAATGGTGTAGCGGTAGATGATAAGCACTGCCAGCGGGATGTAGAACACACTGTTCCAGAAGATGAAGTCCTGCGCATTGGCCATAATGGCGGTCTCGCCTGCGTCCAGGAACAGGCCGATCAGGGGCTTGTCCAGCACGCGCAGGATGAGGAAGGAGGCCACGCTGTACACGCAGCCGATGCCCAGTGCGGTGTTCACGCCGCGGTTCACGCGGCCCAGATCCTTCGCGCCCATATTCTGGCTGGTGTAGGTGGTCATGGCGGTGCCGATGCTCTCCAGCGGCACGCTGAGGAACTGCGCAGCCTTGCCGCCGGCGGTCTGCGCGGCTACGATATCGCTGCCCAGACCGTTCACCGCGCCCTGCAGCACCACGCTGCCGATGGCAGTAATACTGCACTGCAGACCCATGGGGAGGCCCATGGCGCAAAGCTTTGCGCAGTGCGGAGCGCTGATGCGCCCTTCTTCCTTATTCCAGCGCAGTTCCGGGTAGTGGCGCATGATGTAAATAAGGCTGCCGATGCCTGCCACAGCCTGACTGAACACGGTGGCAAAAGCCGCGCCGAACACGCCCATGTTGAACAGGATGATGCAGGCAAGGTCCAGCCCGATGTTCAGCACGCTGGCCACCAGCAGGAAATACAGCGGGCGCTTGCTGTCGCCCAGTGCACGCATCAGGGCGCTGGTCACATTATAAAGCAGCGTGAAGGGGATGCCTGCAAAAATGGTGCGGATATAGATATCCGCAAGGTCGATGATATCGGCCGGGGTGTTCGTCCACACCAGCACCAGATGGGTCATTGCCACCGTAACGATGGTAAGCACCGTGGCAAAGGCGATGGACAGCCACACGGTATTGGCGGTGTAGCGGCGCATCTCGTGGTGGTCGTGGGCACCGAAGGTCCATGAGATGGGGATGGAAAAGCCACAGGCAATGCCGTTGACAAAGCCCAGCACCAGATAGTTCAAACCGCCCACACTGCCTACCGCCGCCAGTGCTTCCACGCCCACGAACCGCCCCACGATGATGGTATCGGCCAGATTGTAGAACTGCTGGAACAGGCTGCCCAGCATCAGCGGCACAGCAAAGGCAAGCAGCAGCTTCAGCGGACTGCCCTGCGTCATATCTTTGGTCATGGAAATATACCTCCTGCCCACACAAAAAAGATGGATGTTCGCATTTTTGCCGTGAAAAACGCCCTGCCGGAAAAGCGGCAGGACGTTGTAAGGATTCATGAGTGGTATTATAGCGGAGCAGCGCCGGTTTTACAAGACTTGGTTTGCATCAACATTTCCATTTTTTTGCCCAAAGAATTGGTGATTTTGCTCATTCCGCGTAGTGTGCCAAGAACTGTTTGGTGCGCTGTTCGCGCGGGTGGTCGATCAGCTGCTTTGCAGGACCTTCTTCCACCACCACACCGCCGTCCATAAACAGGATGCGGTCGGCCACATCCCGGGCAAAGTGCATCTCGTGGGTCACGATGATCATGGTGGTCTTGCGGTCGGCCAGCTCCCGCAGCACCCGCAGCACCTCGCCGGTCAGCTCCGGGTCAAGGGCGCTGGTGGGCTCGTCAAAGTAAATAATTTCCGGGTCGGCGGCAAGGGCACGGGCAATGGCCACCCGCTGCTGCTGCCCGCCGGAAAGCTGGTGCGGGTAGTGGTCTGCCCGCTCCGAAAGCCCCATCTGCGCCAGCAGTTCCCGCGCCTGCTGTTCCAGCTGGGCGTGCACCGCCTTTTTGTTGGCGCGGTAGTCCGGGCGCTCCTTTGCCAGCAGCTCCCCTGCCAGCATCACGTTCTGCAGCGCCGTATACTGCGGGAAGAGGTTAAAGTTCTGGAACACCAGCCCGAAGTGCAGCCGCTTTTTGCGGATCTCGCTTTCCCGCTGGGTGGCGGGGTCGGCGGCGTCCCACATGGTCTCGCCGTTCACCCGGATGCAGCCGGTGTCCGGCCGCTCCAGAAAGTTCAGGCAGCGCAGCAGGGTGGTCTTGCCGGAGCCGGACGAGCCGATGATGGCCAGCGCCTCGCCCTGCTCTAAGGTAAGGGAAATGTCCTTTAAGACCTTTGTATCTCCGAAATTTTTGCCAATGCCGGAGGCTTCCAGTAATGCCATATTCTTAAAAACCTCCTCAGCAACGGAAATAATCCAATTTCTTTTCAGCCCAGTTGAACAACAGGGTGAGCGCGCCTACGAACACAAGGAAGAACAGCGCCGTGGAGAACAGCGGCCAGATCAGGCCCTTTGCGCTATACTCCTTGGCCATCATAATAATTTCCTTGTTGGCAATGGTGTTTGCCAGCGAGGTATCCTTGACCAGCGTGATGATCTCGTTGCCCATGGGGGGCAGGATGCGCTTGACGACCTGAAGCAGGGTCACCTTGAAAAAGATCTGTGTTTTAGTCATGCCAAGCACCTGCCCGGCCTCAGTCTGCCCCTTGGGCACTGCTTCAATGCCGCCGCGGTAGATCTCAGAAAAATAGCAGGCATAGTTGATGGCAAAAGCCACCACCGCCGCCACCATGCGTCCGCCGGAGCCGGAGGGCCACGGGTTATTCATGCCCAGCAGGCCGGGGCCCAGATAAATGACGATGATCTGCAGCATCAGCGGCGTACCGCGGATGACCCAGACAAAGGTCTTTACCGCACCGGACAGCAGCCTGCACCGGCTCATGGAGCCAAAAGCCACCACCAGCCCCAGCGGCAGTGCAAACAGCAGTGTCAGGGCAAAGAGCTCACAATTGAGCAGGAACGCGCCGGACAGGCGCATAAGAATCACAGACACAAAAACACACCTTTTTTATTCAGAATCCATATTCCCCTTTCATCACAGCCGGTGAAAGTTCTCTCTGCTCGGGAGCCTTTCACGCATCGGCAACAAAAAGCCTCCCTCACCGAGGGAGGTTGCATCGCATAGCGATGACGGAAGGAGTTGTTCAACAAATTCAGTCGGCCAGTGCCAGATCGTACTGATCGGCCAGTGCCTGCATGGTGCCATCGGCCTTCAGTGCATCAAAGGCCTCATCCACAGCGGCGGCAGCATCACTGCCCTTGCGGAATGCCACGCCGTACTCCTCGGCGTTCAGCTCGTCCACGATCTTCAGATCGGCATAGTCAGTGCCCTCACCGATCATGGCGTTGGCCAGGGTCAGGTCAAGTACAGCGGCATCGGCAGTGCCTGCGGCAACTTCCATCAGGCAGTCGGTCTGCACGCTCTTGGAAACGTAGTCTGCCTTGGCAAGGTTCTCGTCGCCCTGAATGGCGGCTTCACCGGCAGAACCGGCCTCGGCCACCACGGTCTTACCGGCAAGGTCGGCGGTGGAGGTGTAGGCGGTGCCCTCCTTTACCACCACGACCTGTGCGTTCTTGGCGTAGGCCTTGGTGGTGGCGGTGTTGGCCATGATATCCTCGGTCAGGGTCATGCCGTTCCAGATGCAGTCGATGCTCTTGGCGTCCAGCTCCACCACCTTGGTGTCCCAGTTGATCTCCACGAACTCCGGCTCTACGCCCAGCTTTGCGCACACAGCAATGGCAAGTTCGGTATCAAAGCCGGTAAAGTTGCCGTCGGCGTCGGTGTAGTTCATGGGCTCGTACACGGTATAGCCGATGACCATTTTGCCCTTGCCCTTGATGTAATCCAGATCGCTGCCCGCTGCAGCAGAAGCCGAACCGGCTGCGCTGCCGGAAGCAGATGCCGCAGCAGAGGTGGATGCACTGCCGCCACAGGCTGCAAGGCTCAGTGCCAGAGCACCGGCCAGAAATGCACTTGCAATACGCTTGAGTTTCATATCTTTTTCCTCCCATGGGGGACGTTCTGCGTCCCGCTTCCCTCTCGATTTACCATTTTACCATGCTAAAGTGATAAACTGTGGTTATAGAATAGCGCGTTTGCCGCCGTTTTGCAAGAGGTAAACCCATTTTTTTGCACAATGCACTGCTTTGTCCCGCCCATAAGCCCGCTTTTTGTGGGAAAGTGTGCATACCCCTTCCGTCTGCTCACTGCGTTAGCACCTGAGGGGGTATCCATAAAAAATCCCCCCGCACTTTTTGTGCAGAGGGACATCCTGTTTTTATGATTACTGCTCCGCCATGGCCTTCAGCGCCGCTTTTTGCAGGTCGGTAACTGAGATGGTGCACAGCGCCTTCAGGTCGGCATCCGTGCCGTCTGCGGAGAGCTTGCCGATCTCCACGGCGTTTTTGCCCTTCAGGTAGCCGCACCAGCCTGCGCTGTGCTCGTACCATTCCTTGCCTAACGCGCTTGCGCTGCGCATTCCGTAGCGGTCGCCCAGCTCGTTTTTGGTGTACACCGGCTCCCGCGGGGCAGACACAGTACCATCCGCGCTGACGGAAAGCTCCGGCTCGGTCATATCGCCGATGGCGCTGGTCACCCGGGCGTTCTCGTCCATGGTCACCACCGCCAGCGTGATCTTAGCCTGCACCTGTGCGTCCTTGTCGTCTGTGCCCGTAAGCCCCTGCGGCATTTCTGCCACTTCTACGCCCAGTTTGACCGTATCGCCCCGGGCAGCACCCAGCACCTGTGCATTCTCGCAGGCGCGGACGACAGCATCCCGGTAACGGTCCACCGCGATGGTGCAGCCGGAGAGAAGGTCTGCATCGGTTGGCTTGCCGTCCGCATCCGTTTTCAGCTTCTTCACTTCGTCCGGAGTCTTGCCCTCAAGCCAACTGCCAAAGGCGTCTGCCTGCTCTGCCCAGCCCTTTTTCAGGCCGGACACCTCTGCCAGTGGGTAGTCCTTGCCCTTCTGGCGCTTGGTGCGGGTGTCGGTGGGGGTGGTCACCTTGCCGGTGCTGTCCGCACTGACTGAAAGCTCCAGCTCATCCAGTGTCACCCCGGCCAGCTTGCCGTCTGCATCCAGCAGCACGGCAGCCGCTACGGTGTGGATGTTGCCCGCACGGTCTGTGCCGGTCGTCTCGGTCAGGACCCCCAGCCCGGTGCGCCACGCCGCGCTTTGCGCTGCACTGCTGCCCACAGAGGTGCTGCCGCTCACAGAACCGGAGCTGCTGCCGGAGTTTCCCCCGCCACAGCCGGTCAATGTCAGTGCTGCCGCCAGCGTGCAGCACAAAAACCAACGCAATGCCTGTTTCATATCGTCACATACGCTCCCTTTCCGTGCCTGCATTGCAGACGCAGGCTTTGGAGCTAGTGTGCCCCGCCGCGCGGGTTTTATGAGCAGATGTTTACATCAGCGGGCTTAACAGCCGCAGCACGCTGTCCAGCACCGTACCGGCCAGACCGGTGCGGCAGTCCGCGCACTGCACCTCCCGGCACTGGGGCAGGGTGCGGCGCACATCGTCCCGCAAAGCCATCACCTGGCTATTTTGCAGCAGCAGCACCCCGCACTCGAAGTGCAGAAACATACTGCGGTAGTCCATATTGATACTGCCCACCACCGCCGCGCGGTCATCGCTGACGCAGCACTTGGCGTGGAGAAAGCCCGGGGTATACTCGTAGATGCGCACCCCCGCCCGCAGCAGGGGCAGATAGTACGAGCGGCTCAGCCGGAACACCAGCTTTTTGTCCGGGATGCCCGGCAGCACCAGCCGCACATCCACCCCGCGCTTGGCGGCGTTGCGCAGCGCGTCCAGCATCTCCTCGCCGATGGCAAGGTAGGGCGTATAAAAATAAACGTACTGCTGTGATTGTGCCAGAATGTCCAGATAGACCGTTTCTGCCACCGGCTCTTCGTCCAGCGGGCTGTCTGCGTAGGGCTGTACTACTCCATCGCTGGCGGGCAGCACCGCAAGCTGCGGACGGAAGGTGCTGTAATCCTGCTCAAAGGGCCGGAAGGCATTCCAGAAATCCAGAAACATTACGGTAAAGTTCCACACCGCAGCGCCCTCGATGCGCAGACCCGCGTCCTTCCAGTAGCCGAAGCGGGTGATCGCGTTGATATATTCATCGGCCAGATTGATGCCGCCGGTGTAGGCTACTTTGCCGTCTATCACCACGATCTTGCGGTGGTCGCGGTGGTTCATCACCAGCGAGAGCAGCGGCACCACCGGGTTAAAGGGAATGCAGCGGATATGCGCCCGCTCCATGCGCACCACAAAGTCCTTGGGCAGACCCAGCAGGCTGCCGAAGTCATCGTAGATCAGCCGCACGTCCACCCCCTGCGCCGCTTTGCGCCGCAGAACATCCTCTACGCCCTGCCACATCTTGCCCTGACTGATGATAAAAAACTCCAGAAAGATGCTCTTTTCCGCCTTTTCAAGGTCGGCCAGCAGTGCCGGGTACATGGCCTCACCGCAGGAAAAATACCGGGCGGTGGTGTTCTTCCATGCGGGATAGCAGCCGTACTGGGTCAGGTAGCGGCTCACGCCCCGGTTTTCATCGCACAGCCCGGCGGTCTGTCCGGGCTGCTGAGCGCGGTCTGCCCGGTGCGCCTGCTCCACCGCCTGCATTTTGCTGCGCAGACGGCGGGAGGGCCGCTTGTTGCCAAAGGCCAGATACAGTGCCCCGCCCAGCAGCGGCAACAGCCCGATGAGGGCGATCCAACCCACCTTATAGGCGCTGTTTTCATCCTTGCGCACCAGATACAGAATGATCAGCAGGCTTAACCCGTTGAGCACCCCGGTGACCCACACCCGCGCCGTGCCGGTGGTGAGGGCGAAAAACACCCACGCCAGCCATGCAAGCTGCAGCGCCACCAGCACCACCGTAACCGTGATGCGGTTGAGGATGCGGTTGAAAAATTTGACGATCGGCAATCGGAACAGCATACCATCTCCCCTTTCCGTGTTAAGGTGTATCTGAAAACAAAGAAAATGACGAATATTTCGCAAGCACAAGCGGGATTTAAGGCAAATAGCCGCAGGAATCCTTTGTGGATTTCAAGACTGTTTCACGCAAAATCCAGCTGTGTTTGTAGAAATAGACTAAATTTTCGACTTTTCAGATACACCCTAGCTTACCTCTATAATACGGTTAAGTATAACGCGGTTTTTCCCCCTTTGCAAGCTTTTGGTGTCGGGTACACCGGCGTGCCGGCCGCCTTTATTCCTTATAAAAAAGTTCACCGGAGCGTCCGCAGATGCCCCGGTGAACCAAGATTCTATTATATATTTTCCGCTCAGACGGTGGGGGCTTCGTTGTCCTCGTAGCCCACCATCAGGCCGCCGTGCTCCGCGTAGTAGCTGCACAGCGCGCCGCAGCTGCCTACCTCCACCTTGGCCTCCGGGAACACCGCATGGACCATGTGCTTCAGCCGCTCCGCAGCGGCAGCATTGCAGCAGTGGTCGATGTGCACCCGGCCGTTGGTCAGGCCGTGCGCCTTCATTTCCAGCACCATGCGCTCCAGTGCGCCGTGCTCGCCGCGGGTCTTGCAAAGAACCTCCAGATCACCGGCATCGCTGGCCTGCCCGATGACCCGGATGCCCAGCATCCGCGCCACAGCAGCCACAGCGGGCTTCACGCGGCCATTGCGGGCAAGGTTTGCCAGAGATTCCAACGCAAACAGCAGATGGGTGTGCTCATGGTACGCCCGGATCTCCTCGCACACGGTGTCAAAGGGCTTGCCGGCCTTGATCAGCGCCGCCAGACGCTCCACCAGCAGCCGGGACTCTGCACCGGTAGACAGGCTGTCCAGCACAAAGACCCGCGCACCCTCGTGGCTCTGCTCGTACTCCTCGCCTGCCAGCAGTGCAGCGTTATAGGCACCGGACAGCGTACCGGTAATAGTTACAACATACACCTCGTCTGCGCCCTCGTAGGCGGTGAGCCAGTCCGAGATATTGGGGCAGGAGGTGCTGGTGCGTCCCTTATAGGTGCGCAGCATCTCGGCCAGCGCGGGAGCATCCACCTCTGCAGTGTCCACATACTCCTGCTCATCGGTCAGGATCTTCAGCGGCACACAGGCAAACCCTACATCGGGGAGCTCGTACACATTTGCAGAGGAATCTACAACGATTTTGCTTTTCATATTTTTCTCCATTTTCAAGCGGCGCACGCCGCAGTCATTCCTTTGTCCGTGACCATCATAGCAGTTTTTCAAAACCCTGTCAACTGTTTTCTCAAATTCTTTTACAAAGTTTTCATTGCCCGTTGACCAATTTTCCAAAATGCGGTATACTATTTCACAGGCAGAAGTACTTTTGCGGAAAGCAATTGCTCTGCCTTTGCACAAAAACAACGTTCCTGCTTGCAAAAAGTGCAGGAGCATGAACGGAACAAGATACTATGAAAGCTGAAACCAAACTCCGCGTTGCGGCGTGTGCTGCGGGCTTTGCCCTGCCCCGGTACAACGATCTCCCCTCGGTAGGGCTGTATCTGGACCAGACGGTGCAGTTCGTCAACGGCTATTTCCGCAGCTTCTGCGGGGTGGAGCTGACCCCTTCTATGGTAAGCAACTACGTCAAAAAAGGGGTGGTGGATCACCCCATCCGCAAAAAATACACCCGGGACCAGATTGCATCCCTGATGTACATTGCAGTCTCCAAAACGGTGCTCTCGATTGAAAACATCGACACCCTGTTCAAAATGCAGCGGGAGCACTGCTCCGCCGGGACAGCCTACGATATCTTCTGCGAGGAGTTAGAGGCCAGTCTTTCCGTGGTGTTCGGCGGCAAGACAGCCCAGCCGGAGACTACGCTCAACGACGAGCGTCTGCTGCTGCGCAGCACCATTTTTGCCGCGGTCAACAAAATGTATCTGGACTGCTGCTTTGATGCCTTGCGGCAGGAGCAGGCTCTGTGGTCGGATATCCTGCCGGATCTGGCGTAACAGAATAGCAGGTATAGCAGATATAGCAAAAGCCACCTGAAAAACGTAAGTTTTCAGGTGGCTTTTATGTTGGTGGAGGCGATGGGAGTCGAACCCATGTCCGAAAAGAGCTCAGTGTAGGTGTCTCCGGGTGCAGGCGATCTACAACATTCCCGCCACGCCACGCCGATCGTCAGGCTAGCGCTTTGGTAGCTTCATGAGTTCCTGCCGGTCCGCAAAGCTTAGGTCCGTTCAGGTGCTGTGTCTAAAGGACGCCCCGGCCCCACACGACACAAGAGTGGGCGGAACGCGCAGCACTCAGGCTGCGAGCAACTGATAATTATTGTTGTCAGTTAATTTTTTTGGAGGAGTTATAGAGCAGTTCCCCCGCTGCTACCCGCTGCCCAGACCTTGCTCCCCCCGTCGAAACCTTTACGCCCCCCTATAAAGCACATCTTGCGATGTGCGGAAAGCTTGGTTTTCTGCGGTGAGCCGCAGTCTGCAATTGGAATGCTTAATAGTACTTGCCGTTGGACTTCACAGCCCGGTCAATGGAGCGCTTTGCATCGCGCTGGGCGGCATCGGCACGCTTGTCGTACAGCTTTTTGCCTTTGCACAGGCCCACTTCCATTTTTACGCGGCCATGCTTGAAATAAAGCGAGAGCGGCACCAGCGTATAGCCCTGCAGTTTGCACTGCTGGTGCAGACGCCGGATCTCACTTTTGTGCGCCAGAAGCCGCCGGACACGCATAGGATCCTGATTGAACAGATTGCCGTGGTCGTAGGGGCTGATGTGCATCCCCTTTACCAGCAGCTCGCCATTTTCAATATCTACCCAGCTGTCCTTCAGGTTGACCCCGCCGGCCCGCAGGCTTTTCACCTCGGTGCCTTTGAGCTCCACACCGGTCTCCAGCGCTTCCAGAACAAAATATTCGTGGCGCGCTTCGCGGTTGGTGGCGATGCTCTTGGTCGCCGGGCGCTCCTTTGTGGGTGCCATGCTGCGCGCCTCCTTTCTCCGTTCCGTTTGTTGTTTCAGTATACCATTTTTTCAGGGTAATGCAAGGGCTGTTTCTGACAGAATTGTAAATTTTTACAAACTCACAGCTCTCCCCGGCCGGAAAGTGCCCGGTACAGGGTAGTCTCGTCCGCATATTCCAGGCTGGCGCCCACCGGCAGACCGGAGGCCAGCCGGGTGACCCGGATGCCCAGCGGCTTGATGAGCTTTGCCAGATACATGGCGGTAGCCTCGCCCTCCACGGTGGGGTTCATGGCCATGATGACCTCCTTCACCGTGTCGTCCTTCAGCCGCGCCAGCAGCTCCTTGACGGTCAACTGCTCTACGCCCACACCGGCCAGCGGGTCCAGCAGACCATGCAGCACATGGTACAGGCCGTTATACTCCCGGGTGCGCTCAAAAGCCTGCACGTCCCGGGGCTTTTCCACCACGCAGATCACCGAGGTGTCCCGCTTGGCGCTGGCGCACACCGGGCACAGGTCAGCGTCCGTAAAGTTCTGGCAGATGCGGCACCGGTGCAGCCGGGTGTGCGCACCGCGGATGGCATCGGCCAGCGCCGCAGCGTCCTTATCCGACATACTCAGCACCTGATAGGCCATGCGGGTAGCGCCCTTGCGGCCCACGCCCTGAAACTTGCCGAACTCTTCGATCAGCTTTTCCAGCGGTGCGGCAGTGTAGTCCATGGTATCTCCCCTTCCCGGCTCAGAGACCCGGAATGTTCAGGCCGCCGGTCAGCTTGCCCATCTCGGCCTCGGCGGTCTCATCCACCTGCTTCACGGTGGCGTTGATGGCAGCAGCCACCATGTCTTCCAGCATCTCGATGTCGTCCGGGTCCACAGCCTCGGGCTTGATGGTGATGGACAGCACCTCATGCTTGCCGTTCATCTTTACGGTCACCATCTCACCGGCGGCGCTGCCGGTGTACTCGGCGGCTTCCAACTCGGCCTGCTTGCTCTTCATGTCCTCCTGCATCTTCTGAGCCTGACGCATCAGGGCGTTCATATCGGGGCGGCCGTAGCCTGCGGGCATTCTTGCTTTCATAATGGTATTCTCCTTTATTATAAACAATTTTTATCGCTTTTTGCGGGCGGTATCCTCAATGCTGACCTCTAACCCCAGCTTTTCCAGCGCCAGAAGGGACTGCTCCGCGTTGGAGGCGGTCTTTCCGGCCGTTTTGGGCTCGTAGGGGCCGATGGGCACCGGCACGCCGGATACCTCGGCGATCAGCTTTTTGATCAGCTTCTGGCTGTCCTTGTTCACCCGGATAAAATCCCGGAAAGTCTTGCCGCCATCGATCAGCACGCGGGTGCCGTCAAAGTAAGCCTTGGACTTGCGCAGATACATATACAGCATGGGGTCGATGCCTTCCAGCTTCTGCACGATCTGCCCCCAGTACGGGAAGGGGTTCGTGCCCTGCTGCGCCACGCTGCGGGGCTTTGTCAGCACCGGGTCGGCAGGGTGCTCCTGCACCGGGGCAGGCGATTTCTCTGCTGCCGGGGCAGGCTGCACAGGCTCTGCAGGGGCAGGCTGCTCCGGCTGACTGACCGGCTCCGGCTCCTCCGGCGGCGGTGCCTGCGGGGCAGGCTCGTCCCACGGCAGGGCGGCATCGCTCTGCTGTACCGGCGGTTCCTCTGGCATGGGCGGCAGCTCCTCCGCAGGGACGGGCGGTGCTTCCGGTGCGGCAGGCTGCGGAGGCGTCTGCTGCGCAGCAGGGGCAGGTTCTGCTACTGCTGCCGGGGTCTGGGGTGCGGCAGTTGCCGGTGCGAGCTGCACCGGGGCGCTGGCAAAGGGCTGCACCGCTGCCGCAAAGGGGCGGGGCGCTTCCGGCTGTGCCGCGCGGGCGGGGGCTGCCTGTACCGTTACCGCCTGCATCTGCTGGGGCGGCTCGGACAGGCTGAACAGTGCCAGTTCCAACTCAATGCGCTGGTCGCTGCCGCGGGTCATGTGCTCCAACGCCGTACCTAACGTGCGGATGGCGCGGATGGCTTCCCGCTGCCCCATCTCCGGACCTTTTTGCAGGTACAGCGCCTCTTCCTCTGGTGATACGCCAGACAACAGCGCCTGCCCGCCGGGCAGCGCCGCCAGCATCAGGGCGCGGTAGTGGGCGATCAATTCCTCGGTCAGACGTTTCACGTCCACCGACTGCTGCCGCAGCTGCGCCAGCTGTGCCAGCGCGGCGGCGGCGTCCTGTGCTTCCAGAGCGTCCGAAATATGGAACAGGTAGCTGCGGTCGGTCACACCGGCCATACGGCGCACCACGTCTGCGTCGATCTTTGCGGTGACACCGGCGCAGGTGTCCAGAATGGACAGCGCATCGCGCAGCGCACCATCGGCCAGACGGGCGATCAGCTCCGCGCCGTCGGAGGTCAGCTCCAGCTTTTCTTCCCCGGCGATATACTCCACCCGCCGGGCGATATCCTCCGGCCCGATGCGGGTAAAATCGTACCGCTGGCAGCGGGAGAGGATGGTGGCGGGCACTTTCTGGATTTCGGTGGTCGCCAGAATGAAGATAACGTGTGCGGGGGGCTCTTCCAGCGTTTTCAGCAGCGCATTAAAGGCCGCTGTGGACAGCATGTGCACCTCATCGATGATATACACCTTATACTGGCAGGCGCTGGGGGTGTAGGCGGTCTCGTCCCGCAGGTCGCGGATATCGTCCACGCCGTTGTTGGAGGCTGCGTCCATCTCCACCACGTCCAGCAGGCTGCCGTTGTCGATGCCCTTGCAGATCTCGCACTCCCCGCAGGGGTCGCCATTTACCGGGTGCAGACAGTTGACCGCCTTTGCAAAAATTTTGGCGCAGGTGGTCTTGCCGGTGCCGCGCACGCCGGTAAACAGATACGCATGGCCCACGCGCCCTGCGGTGATCTGGTTTTTCAGGGCGGTCACGATAGCACGCTGGCCCACCACGTCCTCAAACCGCTGGGGTCTCCATTTGCGGTAAAGTGCACGATACATGGCGATCTCT